>Ga0206963_10388_pt1 | contig 10175 bp, 10 predicted proteins | sample Alteio_BWOrgHeat_28_FD_152958 | JGI IMG/M metagenome (GOLD analysis project Ga0206963, IMG submission 152958) | Enriched cells from forest soil in Barre Woods Harvard Forest LTER site, Petersham, Massachusetts, United States -... | ecosystem: Environmental > Terrestrial > Soil > Temperate forest >... | reverse complement strand
AACCTCCAGGTAGACAACCTGGAGGTTTTTTTGTTGGCATGCCTGAGCGGGCGCCGGGTAAAGGGAAAACTTCGCTAAAAAAATGCGACCTTTCCCGTGAAATCAAAAAGAAGTTTATGGCATCCCCGCAGGAGCAAAAAGATAAATTCGAAGATGGATTCCAGCAGATCGTAGATGCCGCACCCGTCAACGTCGGGTCGAAATGGAATGGCCGGTACAACTGGGTGGATCCGCCGGGAAAGACGGCATCACAACCCAAGGTCGACACGGTGATCAATAAGCTCCCGGAGGGGTTAAAGGAACAGTATGAAGACTTATTGAACAATTTCAAGCATAATCGACTATAAAAGACATGGCTAATGGCATGGTATCTTTGGGTTTTGTGGCGGCGGACGAGTCACGACGCGGATTAACCGGACAGCGGCTGTATCGTTACCGGACGAGCAGCCCATACGACGAAATGGTATTTCTCTGATAATCAAGGCAGTTATAAGTCTGGCATAGGATTACCGGATATATGTTCACAAAAGCCTTTCTATGTCTGTGAATGCCATCTCGGTGAAGGTAGCCTGGCGCAATATTCTCCGCCAACGGTGGTATTCGCTGATCCATGGGCTGGGACTAGCTATTGGCATCTGCGTTTGTATCGTGATCTATCTTATCGGTCGGTACGAGCTGAGCTTCGACAATTTTCACCCTGATGCCAACAGGATCTATCGCATCGTGGGCGATGTGCAGGACTACGATGGCAATGTGATCTTTCTCAATAGCCCGTTCAAGGGGGTGGCAGGGATCGAACACCTGATCGCCGGGTTCGAGGCTAAGACGGCCTTCCATGTATTTGGTTCGACCATCTCGGTGCCTTTGGCAAATGGCCAGGGCATGAAGAGCTACAATAATCGCCAGGAAGGTAGTTATGCGCTATCCACCATTTTGACGGGGCCGGATTTCTTCCGCCTCTTTCCGCATGAGTGGCTGGCGGGTGACTCTTCGGTGCTGAACCAGCCGGGACGCATAGTGCTGGCCGAGAGCGTGGCGCGAAAATATTTTGGGACGGATAAGGTGGAGGAGATGCTGGACCGGAGGGTAATCTACGATGACAGCCTGACGCTAAAGGTGGCGGGAATCGTACGCGACTGGAACAAGCCTTCGGATCTCAACTATACTTCTTTTATCTCGATAGGCACTGCGCCGGAAACCTGGCTGCGGGAGCGTATTCCTACCACGGACTGGAGCAGTCTGCAGCCACGGCAGTCGCAGGCGTTTGTGCAATTGGAAAAGGGGGTAAACCCTGAGCGTGTGAATGCGGAACTCACCGAATACCTCCGCAAACTAAGCCCCGCGCCGGTGCTTTTTAAGGGTGCCAATCATCTGCGGCTGTACCTGCAATCGCTGCGCGATATGCACTATACGCCGGATTTTCATCCTGCAGATACGGGCGACGATTTCCCAAAGGCCTATCTGCCGCTGCTATACGCGTTGATGTGGGTGGCGCTGTTCGTCCTGGGTCTGGCTATCATCAATTTTATCAACCTCTCGACCGCGCAGAGTTTCCAGCGGATGAAGGAAGTGGGCGTCCGCAAGGTGATGGGAAGCACCCGGGGGGCGCTTGTCGGGCAGTTCCTGATCGAGACACTGTTGCTGACCGTGTGCGCCCTGGCGCTTTCCATGCTGCTGGTATTGCCGGCGTTACGGTTGTTTGGCGACAGCATTCCGGCCGGGGTGCGATTTCGGTTTTGGGATGGGGGCAACTGGTTGTTCCTGCTGGGGATGACGGTGTTTACGACGCTAATAGCAGGGTACTATCCGGCCCGGCTGATGTCTTCTTATCTGCCTGTGTTGAGTCTTAAGGGATCGCTGGATAAAACCGGAACGGGTGGTGTGGGACTGCGACGGGCGTTGATCATTTTCCAATTTTCCATTTCCTTGCTTTTCATCATCGGATCGCTGGTGATCGGCCGGCAGGTGCACTATATGCGGAATGCGGATAAGGGTTTTAACAGCGATGGGGTGGTAACGGTGGATTATCCCGGGGCTGGGCCGGGTCAGATGCGGATATACGCCGATGTGGTAAGCAGGCTGCCGGGTGTAAATCAGGCGATCCTGCAGGGGAATGCGCCCATGGGCCGGGTGCATCCGATGGCGACCTTTTTGGACCGATTTAATACGCGCAAGGTGTTGCGCGAGACGGCGGTGGAAGTGGAGATCGGGGACAATAACTTTATTCCCTTTTACCAGATGCAGCTGGTGGCAGGAGGGAATGTCTATGAAGGGGAGAATGTGTTATCAGTATTGATCAATGAAACTTATGCCCGCGCACTGGGGTTTAACGATCCGACGCTGGCATTGGGAAAGTCACTCTTTTACCGGGAGAATAATGTACCATATACGATATCCGGGGTGGTCAGGGATTATCATCAGAGCTCTTTCCATGAAGTTATCCGGCCGCTGATCATCATTACGTGGTTGTCTAATGCCAGGAGCGTGGCGGTCCGGCTGGGAGTGAAGGGAGATTCGGCGAAAATGGTGATGGCGGCACTGGAGTCGGAGTGGAAGATGCTTTTTCCGCGGGTCCCGTTTACATCCAGTTCCATGAAGGATACGATCGACCGGATGTTCATCGAGGAAAACCGGGCGGCCCTGCTCATGCAATCGGCAACGGTGATCATGATCCTCATCTCGTGTATGGGGTTGTTTGGACTGGCGTTATTCTCCGCGAGCCGACGGGCAAAGGAGATCGGTATCCGCAAGGTCATGGGGGCTACCGTGGCAGGGGTGTCGTTGTTGTTAAGCCGCGAGTTCCTGCTGCTGGTGGTAACGGCGATCGTGATTGCCTCGCCGTTGGCATGGTTCCTGGCCCTCACCTGGCTGCGGAATTTTGGCTATCGCACGGCGATGGATGGCTGGGTGTTGGTGGAGGCTGGCGGTGCGGCGCTGCTGTTAGCCGTGGTGACGGTGGGGTTTCAGGCATTCCGGGTCGCCAGCGTGAATCCGGTGGATGTATTGCGGGATGAGTAAATCTGACTTTTTTTTCATTTTATTTTATTATATTTAGTACCACAGCCTCTTTCTATGACGCATTGCGTACGCATTTCCGCTTCATTATTGGTCCTGGTTTTATGCGGCTCCTGCCATAAGACCCTGGGGCCGTGCACCGGAAATTGTCAAATCCTTCACTTCACCGGAATAGCCGTTGATGCGGGAAACCAAAAGCCGCTGGCCAATCTTAGTGTTAAGGTTTATGTGCACGGGCAAACAAATTGCTTGATCTGCGGCCCCATCACGGTCGTATCAGGGACTACCAAGGCGGACGGCACCTTCGATCTGACCGCTACGATAGACACCTCCACAGTGCCTCTTCAGTTCTGCTCTGTTTCGGTTCAGGCGCCTGCCAACTATATTGTCTATGCCGGCCCACTGGCGCTGGGGGCTGTATCTGACCCTGCCTTCAATAACCTGGATATGGCGTTGTCTATAGATTCAGCAGGAACCTCCTATGAGGAATTTGATTTTTTTCAAGCTATCCTTCTCACCCTTCGCCTGCATCGAACCGCGGCGATCCTCCCCTCCGAACCTTTCCTCAGCCTTTCATTCACCCTCAGTGCTTCATCAACGTCTATCCTGGAACTGAATGAGACGCCCTCCAATGCAGACACTGTCTTAACCTTGAATACAGGGGCCAATGTCTTTACCAGGATCAACTATGGTGAATTCCTAACCGATTCTACAAAAGAGAGCCTCACTGATTCTATCCGTTGCGTACCCGGGGCAAACAACAGTATTGAAATCAGCTACCCATGATGTTGCACCACCGATGGTTGCCGCTGATGAGAGCGGACGGTAGGGTCGCCAGCGGCCATTAAATAACGCATTAAATTTTACGATTATGAGTAATCATGGCACACGGGAAGAATGGCTGGCGGCGCGCCTCGAGCTTCTCAAGGCGGAGAAGGAGCTAACGCGTCGCAGCGATGAAGTGGCGCTACAACGTCAGCAGTTGCCCTGGGTCCGGATCGGGAAGGCGTACCGGTTCGAGACGGATGAAGGGAGCGCCTCGCTGGCGGATCTATTCAAAGGGCGCTCGCAACTCCTCGTCTATCACTTTATGTTCGGCGCCGACTATAAGGCCGGGTGCCCCAACTGTTCGTCAATCGCAGACGGGTTCAATGGTAATGCCGTCCACCTGCAGAACCACGATGTCTCGTTTTACGCCATATCGCGGGCCCCGCTGGAGAAATTACAGGCGTACAAACGACGGTTGGGATGGACGTTTCCGTGGGCCTCTTCGCTTGGCGATGACTTTAACTTCGACCTTAACGTCTCGTTCAGCGAAGAACAACAGCGGGAAGGGGGCATCGAGTACAACTATCGGCGGGAGCCGGCGTGGAAGGTGCAAGGCATCGGTGACTCAATGACAAAGCATGGCGAGGATCCTGTGGACCAAATTGCTGCCACGACCGGGACCGACGTGGCTACGTTCACGCGGGAGAGGCCGGGTATGAGCGCGTTTGCGATGGAGGACGGCGTCGTTTACCACACCTATTCCGCCTTTGCACGCGGATTGGATGCCCTTTGGGGTATATACCAATGGCTGGACCGGGCACCCCTGGGGCGAAATGAGACTAGTGGTACCTGGTTTCGCCGTAACGACGAGTATAAAAAGGGATGAAGGCGCTCTTTTTTGTATCGGCGCTGCTCTTTGCCGCGAGTACGGCGGTCACGATAGCTTGGGGTGTATCCATGTCCGCAATGGGTGGCATGCCGATGCCAGGCGGCTGGACCATGTCAATGACGTGGATGCCCGGGCAGGATTGGTCTGGCGCGGCGTTGTCGTTTCTCGGGATGTGGGTCGTGATGATGATGGCGATGATGATGCCATCCCTTGTACCAATGCTGTTACGGTACCGCCAGGCCATCGGAACGAAGTGGCATGGTCCCGTGGCCTGGCTCACCGTACTGGTGGGGGCGGGGTACTTCTTTGTGTGGACCCTTTTCGGAATAGCCGTCTTTCCCCTGGGTGTTGCATTGGCGACAGCAGAGATGCAACGGCCGGAGTTGTCACGCGCGGTTCCTGTCGCCGTTGCTGTGGTCGTTCTTATTGCCGGTTTGCTCCAGTTCACCGGGTGGAAGGCGAAACAACTGGCCTGCTGCCGGCAGGCGGCCGGTTGCAGCAGCGAAATGCCAGCCGGTTTAGGCAGGGCCTGGCTACAGGGGCTGCGCTTTGGTCTTCACTGCAGCCAATGCTGTTTCGGGCTGATTATCCTTCTCCTGGTCATCGGGGTCATGGATCTGCGCATGATGGCCATCGTGGCCGCTGCCATCACCGCCGAACGTCTCGCACCTGCCGGGGTGCCCGTTGCCCAAACCACCGGTGCGCTGGTCGCCGGGGTAGGGTTGTTTCTCATCGCCCGCGCAGTATTTTAAGTAGCCCGCATAGTATTTTAAGTAGCCCGCAGTATTTTTGGTAGTGGGATGGGATAATTCACGGAATTTTGTATTTTGGAACTCTCAATGGTTAACCCTTAATACCAAAGTTGTCATATGAAAATGCGCTTTGTTCTGGCCGGTTTTGTCTTGTTTTGTGCATGTAAAAAACACAGCACAGTAAGTGACGCAAATGCGAGTAAAGTCCAACCTTATTTTAAGGACATCATTATCAATGAAACAAATGAAGATGGAAGTGTAGCTCCTTTCCAGTACGCGTTGGGGTATTTTGCCCTGAAATCCGATCCAAATACTCAAATTATGGTAGCCAGCCGTGGCACCCAGGAGTTGAATAGCGCCAAAGGATTCCGGATCGCCTCGATCAATAAAGCAAATGGTACGGTCAATTGGGTCAAATCCTATGATCTGCCTGACAGTAATTATATCCAGATCGTGACCTGTGCGACCATCGATAATGCGGACAATATCTGGATCGGCGGCCATAGTTTTGCCGGTACGGGAACGGCGGGTATTCTGTTCCTTGCCAAACTCGACAAGTCGGGCAACATGCTCTGGTCGGGCAGCCTTAGTAATTACCAGGGATGGAGAACCTATTCGATTGCGGCCTTACATAACGGGGATATCGCGCTTTTTGCGAAGAGTGTTGCGGGTTTTGTTGTCATGCGATTGACGGCGAGCGGGCAATTGGTCTGGTCGACGATCGTCGGCTATGTATATGCTACCATCGATAATGACTATTACGGAAATAATAACAACACGCTCAGCCCGGAAAGCCACGCGATGGTGGAAACGGCAGATGGCAGTATCTATGTGGCATCGAGCAGTAATCCGGGAAATAGTGCGCTGCCCAGTGCGGACCGGCTATACCGGCTGGATGCCAATGGTAACTTGCAGTTCGCGAAAGTCTACACCGGGCCGACCGGGGGACCTATCCGCCCCGTCCAGCTGATCGCCGCGGGGGCCAACAATTTACTAATTGCCGATCAGGTGGTGGGCGGCAACGGTGGCTTCAGCTATCCGTTCTTTAATTTGGTTGCGTTGGACGGAAGCCTTGTAACATCCAGGGGATATCCGGTCAATGGCGGAAATACCGTTGGACTTGAAATCAATGAAGTGAACTACTATCAAAACAACATCTATCTATCCACGTGCGGGGGTATCCAGTTCAATACCTACCTCCTTGACCAAAATCTAAATCTAACCAGTTCCATCGAGACCATTGCGGTTACCGACGTCGGCACGGACCGCGGTGGAATCTCTCTATTCGACACCACGGAGAATGCGCTCTATTATTTGTGCAATTTCGGCGGCAATTTTGGCCAAAGTAATGGCTTTGAGGTGACGCGGAATGGGGCTGATGGTAAGCCTTGTATCAATACCTATGTCAATCCCCCTGCAGCTCTTGTACTGGAGAATTTGGCTATCACAGTCACCGCGGATACCGCCATCCAGAATGTGAGTGCAGGGTCGGCTCCGGTCTATACGCCGCTGAACTGGCTGTCGCACGAGGTTACTGTGGTCAGTGTGAATGATGTCTGCGGGAAGTAAGGCGAAATCATTTTTTGGTTTTCATTCACGTCTTCCAAATGTGAATGAATGAGATATTCTAAATGAAAACATATTTTGTCCTGTGCTTCCAAAAATATGTTCGTATCGAACGCCTAAATTAAATTGTACGCGTCCGGTTGGTTGAAAAAGGTAACCTAAACCAAGACCGGCTGCAAGACCTGAAACCTTCTGGTCATAATAATTTCCAAGGGAGTCTGCCAGTTGAATATCTGTCCCCCCATAGCTATACCCTGCATTTGGTTCCAAATAGAACCCGGTACCTGTCCTGTCAAACGTATAACGATACCCAACCAGCATAGGGATTTGCACGACATGGTTGCCATTGCTTGAAAAAACATCCACACCTAATTCGGCAGTAATATAGTCCGCATCCGAAACAGGAACGGCAAAATTTAAAAAGCCTCCGAAGCCTATGGCGCTAAAGCCTTTGAATGATAAATGGTCAACTTGCAATTGAGCATTTAATGTTGTGCAGATGATAAGTGAGACCGAAACGGTCAGTAGTTTTCGATACAAAGTCATAATGGTGGTTTTGGTTTATGGTTGAATAGCGGTATTCATTAAAGATAAGGATTCAAAGGCAAAAATGGAAACGTTCATGGTATGTACTGGCGGGTGTTATGTGCTGGCGGGGCTTTATAAAAGGATAAAATGGGTTAGAGGCCGATATACCTGATGGCTGCGTCCAGTACCAGGTCGTCGCCGCTTAGATAGGCGGCCGTGGTTTCCCGGGCATAAATGTCCGGAGGCACCCCTACTCCTTCATAGATGTCGCCATTGAGGTATTTGAACATGGACGAACTGGTATAGACGAACAAATAGCCGCCGGAGCCAAAGGCCGCGCTTCCTATGGTGAACTGCCCGCCGTCGAAGTACACGGAGGATGTCAGGGGGCCGTTGGCACCCCAGGTCCGGGTGCCGATGAACTTGCCGTTCGGCAGGGTCTTAATGGCCATCGCGGTGATCTCCGCCATGCTCACAGAAAGGTGGTCGGCCAGCACCACGATGGGCGCGGTCACGTTGACGGATCCTTGTACCCAGGGTTTCACGACAGCCGGGGCCCAGGGCGAATAATCCAGCCGGTTGACGCCGTTCTTATAGCGGGTGTACCCGAAGGTATATTGGGAAGTCACCATCTGCCCCACGAGAAAGTCGAGATCTTCGATTTCGCCGCCGCCATTGCCTCTCAGGTCGATGACGATCCCTTTGAGGTTGGCGTAATTGCGGTGGAGCGTATTGAAGAAATAATTTAGCACCGGTCCGGTGTTCGCGCCGGCCTGGGAGAGGGCGAAACTGCTGAAATACAGGTAGAGTATGCTGCCTTTGATAGTGCCGCTGACCGCGGTGAACGGCGTGCTGCTTCCTGCCAGGGTCACCGTGTCCGTTCCCATGACCAGCGAAGAGTGATCGATGTATTTGGCAGGGATCAGGGAGTCAAGCACGGCTGCGGGAAAAGCGCTGTCCGTAAAAAAGTTGGGGTCTTGCTGCAGCTTGCGGTAAGTCGCAGGATTAAAGCTATTGCCGGTCAGCATGTATTGCAGGGTGTAGTGTGAGTCGATCAGGCCCTGGGTCATTTGCTGGAAATACTGCTCCGCCCTGGCCTCGTGGGCGCTGTCGAAGACCGTCAGCTGATCGAAAAGCGGTTTGTAAACCGTATACATATTGTCCCAGTTCGTCGTGTCGATTCCCCAGAACACATAATTCGTGTTCATGCCGTTCCAGAAAGATTGGAAAATATCGGGGTAGTTGTCGCCCGGATAGCTGGTGGCTACGGGTGTCGAACTGATCGTCTTTCTGCAGCCGGTAAGCGCCAGAAAAACCCCAAAAAGCCAGACGAGAGCTATGCGCGCGATAAGAGGACGAAGTGCCTGTGTCATGAATGGGCTACTTTGTGTCATGAGTGGGCTTTTTGAAGAGGGTGGAGAATAGCTTTTTTACTTTTACGGTGCACCCGAGGGTCAGGCCGTAGTTATCGTTATACCGCGGGGCCTGGTTCATTTCGTAGAGCTTTTGCTGGTCGGTCATTGCCCTGAAATAGCGACCTTCCAGGTAAAACGTATAGGTTTTGTACAGCTCGTAGCTTATTCCCGCGCCGCCAATCAGTCCAAATTCCAACCGGTTGTCTTTGGCGCTGTTGAAAACGTATTTTTGATCGTAGCTATAGCCGTAGTTCTCGCCCAGGATGCTGGTGGGGTTGACGGTTTGGTAAGCGGTATCCACCTCGTTCAGGATATTTGCTTCGGTACCCTTGATGCGGCCGCTCGCCCACCAGGCTCCGTACCCACCCAGGTCCACAAAACCCCGCAGCGCTTTGCCGCCGAAGGAAAACCGGAGATTCAGGGGCAGCTGCAGGTACGTGTTATAATTCTTCTGGTAAACGCCGGTGAAGAAGCCCGTGCGGACGATGTCGAAATTCTTTTGGATATAGGTGGGGGCGGTCTCCAGGGCCAGCCAATCGAAAAACTGATAGCCTACCGGAATACCGATGTTCCAGCCACGCATTCCATCGTAGCGGGTGAAGGGCTCGCTGGCGTTGCTGGTCGTGAGGTAATTCCTATTCCCTCCTCCTTCGGCCCCCAGGAAAAGCTGGCCACTGCCTCGCAAACTACACAGCGAAAAAAGTAAGGTTGCTGCGTAACAAAGTGTCCGCTTTCGCATAATAGAATGGTTTTAATTTCAATAATACGCTGCTTCCCCGGACATGGTTGCCGCAGATGCGTTGGGTGGTTCGGCGAGTAGCCCGGCCTTAACGGTGAGCAGCCCGGCACTCCATCTCGGAGAATTCCCTTCTCAGACCAAATCTCTTGCAATTATTGTGCACGACCCCGATGCGGCCAGGCCGGGCGGGTTTACCCACTGGGTGGCATTCAACATCGACCCGGCGCAGGATATCCCGGAAGGGTTTAAGGGTCATGGTTGGGGCGGGGGAGTATAGTGATTAACGGTGGCGGGGAGGGAGTACCGGCGGGATGTTTTGGAAAATGTGGTTGATCTTTGGGAGCAACCATGAAGAATATCTCAGGTATACTGGCTTTGGTTTTTGGGATGCCCGTGGCGGTGTATTGCCAGTCGGGAGCAGCGGGAGATACGGTACTGGTGAAGCCGAAGGTCGTGTTGATGAAGGAAGCGACGGTAAGGGGGCGGACGCCGCCGGTGGAGCG
>Ga0206963_10386_pt1 | contig 10203 bp, 10 predicted proteins | sample Alteio_BWOrgHeat_28_FD_152958 | JGI IMG/M metagenome (GOLD analysis project Ga0206963, IMG submission 152958) | Enriched cells from forest soil in Barre Woods Harvard Forest LTER site, Petersham, Massachusetts, United States -... | ecosystem: Environmental > Terrestrial > Soil > Temperate forest >... | reverse complement strand
TAAAGAAGGACATGACGACGGCTGGCGGCACTACGTGGTGAACTTCCCTGATAAAAATATCTCGCTCCTGATCATGACCAACAGCGCCAATGGCGAGGGGATATTTAAGTACTTACTTGAAAAATTAATAGGCGACACGTATACACCCTGGAAATGGGAAAGGTACAGGCCTTATGACATGATCAGAAAATAAATTTATATAAAAGAAAGATTGCAATACCGTTAAACCAACGCTGATCTTAATCCTCTATCACCACCCCCATAGCGCAGAATTTATTGATGCGTTCTGTTACCAGTTCATCAACATTTTTTTCTTTCAGCGTCTTAAGGTCTTTCAGCAGGTGTTTTTTTAGGGTGGTGGCCATGGCTACGGGATCCTGGTGGGCGCCACCGAGGGGCTCCTTAATGATGCCGTCGATAAGCTTATTCTTCAGCATTTCGGTCGAGGTCAACTTCAATACTTCGGCTGCGCGTTCCTTGTTTTCCCAGGTCTTCCAAAGAATGGTGGAACAGTTCTCGGGAGATATTACTGAATACCACGAATTCTCGAGCATTAAAACCTTATCGCCTATACCTATGCCCAGCGCACCGCCTGATGCACCTTCGCCGATGATAACGCAGATAACAGGCACTTTAAGCACCGACATTTCGAGCAGATTTCGGGCTATAGCTTCACCCTGACCGCGTTCTTCAGCCTCAAGACCCGGGAATGCACCCGGCGTGTCTATCAGGGTAATAACTGGCTTATTGAATTTTTCGGCCATCTTCATCAGCCTTAATGCTTTGCGGTAACCTTCTGGGTTGGCCATACCAAAGTTGCGGTACTGGCGCTCCTTGGTGTTACGGCCTTTTTGGTGGCCTATCATCATTACGGTTTGACCGTTAATAGTGCCGAAACCGCCAACAATGGCTTTATCATCGCCTACAGTACGGTCGCCGTGCAGCTCGATGAAATCATCGCACATCAGTTCAATATATTGCAGGGTATAAGGGCGTTCGGGGTGGCGGGAGATCTGTACTTTTTGCCAGCCGGTAAGATTGGCGTATATTTCTTTTTGCGTGGTGAGCAGCTTATCTTCAAGCTCGGCTACGGAAGCCGACATATCCAGCTTATTTTTATCTTCAAGCTGTTTAACTTTTTCGATCTGCTGCTGCAGTTCGGCCAACGGCTTTTCAAAATCAAATGAGATCTTCATACTTTTAATCGTATTGGGGATGGCAAATTTAAACAAATGAAACGGGATATTATTTTATTTGTGTCTTTCAAATTTCTCCAGATCGCTTACCTGTCTCGGGCTCAACATTGTCTCTCTTGTCGTTTTATTCAGCCCTTTTCCCTGCATTACATAGGTAACAAACCTTGCATAATCAGCTACTGTAGTAACCATTGATCCCGCTGCATCGGCGTGTGTTCGCTTATTCATAACTAATACCTTGCCGTTCTCATTATGCCCGTCGGCATAGTCATTTTCAAATTGTGATTGCCAAACAAAGGCGGTCCTCGTCATTCCCGCCGGACCAAACACTTTTTCTGCCGCCAATTGCTGCAAGCCCTTACCGGTTACTTTTTCTACAACTAATTGCAGCAGTTCCATTCCTTCGCCCGAGTAGGCGTACCGACTGCCCGGTGTAAAATAAATGGCCAGCTTGCCATTCTTTTCATAATTAGCCGTGTGGGCATTCAAAAACCGCCAGTTTGGGAAGCCTGTGGTATGACTAAGGCACATGCGCGCCGTTATTAGTTTCCAGCGGTCGTCAGTTGCCAGGTCCTTATATTTATCGTATTCCGGTAGCGGTTTATCCAGGTACTGGTAAAGCGGTTTATCAAGGTTGAGTATGCTGTCTTGCACCAGGTTCATCACCGTAAAAGCAAATACAGCTTTAGCAAGTGATGCAGCGTACATTACCGTTGCCGTATCCAATAGTTCTTTTGATCGGCTATTCTTAAGCCCGAAGACTTTAATATAAACCGGCTTGTTGTCATTCAGCACCGCGATACCCATACCCATTACTTTGCCATCGCGCATAAGCTGGCTAATAACAGAATCTGCGTCAGTAAACGATATGCTGCTGCCGTCCAGCTTTTTAAATGAGTTTTGCTGCGCGAAAAGAAAATTTGTCCCAAAAAGGAACAACGCTGAGAGTAAAATAGCTTTAATTTTCATGCGATATAAGGTAACAGGACTAAATTAATAAAGATTTGGCTGTTTTGCTGTTAGACTAAAGCACTACAGTAAGGTTTAATCACCTTGATTTGGCCCCATAAACCCTTTTTAAAAAAAGGCTTTTAACTTAAAAAAATTGCCTTATATTTGCATTCCTTTTTGGGATGGATAACATCGCATGGGAGATTGCCTGATAGTATAATGGTAGTACGACGGTTTTTGGTACCGTTTGTCTAGGTTCGAATCCTGGTCGGGCAACAATTATTGATTTCGGGTTTGAGATTTGCGATTTCAGATTTAATCTGATAAGTGTGATCTGAATCCGAAATTGTTTTATATAGGGTTGAGCAAGTAACGGTTAGAAATTAAATCCGAAATCGTAAATTCGACATCCGAAATAAGAAAATTAATGATAAGGTACTAACGGACAGGATCAGGAAATAAATCCGAGATCACAAATCCGAAATCCGAAATCAAAATATGCCTTTACAATTTAACCCCATCAAGTTGTTTGCAGGTTCTGGCACCACGGTGCTGGCTCATAATATTGCTGATGCTTACGGGCGCGAATTAGGCGAAGTTGTTCTTTCACGTTTTAGCGATGGCGAGTTTCAGCCCCATTTTAACGAGTCGGTACGTGGTTGCGATGTGTTTTTAATACAATCAACCAATCCGCCTACCGATAATTTAATGGAGCTACTGATGATGATCGATGCCGCGCGCCGCGCATCGGCACATTACGTAACCGCGGTTATCCCGTACTTCGGCCTTGCCCGGCAGGACCGTAAGGACAAGCCCCGCGTGGCAATAGGTTCAAAACTTGTAGCTAACCTGCTGGTAGCAGCCGGCATAAACCGTATAATGACGATGGACCTGCACGCAGCGCAGATACAGGGTTTCTTTGACATCCCTGTAGATCACCTCGATGCTTCCATCATTTTTGTGCCTTACATAAAAAGCCTGGCTTTGGGCGCCAACCTTACTATAGCATCGCCTGATATGGGCGGTTCATACAGGGCCCGGAGCTTTGCCAAATTCTTTAATGCCGAGGTGGTAATTTGCGATAAACGCCGTAAACGCGCCAATGAAATTGAATCCATGACACTGATAGGCGATGTTACCGACCTGGATATAGTGCTGATAGATGACATTTGCGATACCGCCGGTACTTTGGCAAAGGCGGCCGGATTAATTATGGAACGCGGCGCACGCAGTGTAAGAGCGGTTTGTACGCATCCGGTATTATCAGGCAAGGCGTATGAAACTATCGAAAATTCGGTGTTAACCGAACTGATAGTAACCGACACCATACCTTTAAAACATGCCAGCAGCAAAATAAAGGTACTTACAACCGCCAAGCTTTTTGCCCAGGCGATTGAAAATGTAAACGAACACGGCTCAATAAGCCAGTTGTTTAAGGTAGATTAGGTTATGGGTTGATAGTTCATGGTTCATAGCAGAACTTGAACGTTAGTCAACTGTAAAATAGAATAAAGACAAACCATGATAGGTTTCATGGCTGATAATTAAATAAATAACAGATGGTTTTGTAGCTCACTATGAACTATAAACCATCAACCATTAACAAAACAAATGAAATCAATTGCTATTAGCGGTTCTCCAAGAGAGAACGTAGGGAAACGAGACGCGAAGGAACTGCGTTACCAGAGCCTGGTACCGGCAGTACTTTACGGTGGGCCAACCCAAACCCACTTTGCAGTGTCCGCAGCTGATTTGAAAGCCGTAGTGTATACGCCGGTTGTTCATTTCATCGATTTACAGATCGCAGGTGTTACATCACAGGCTATTATTAAAGATCTGCAGTTTCATCCATTAACCGAGCAAATTTTGCACGTGGATTTTTTACTGCTTGATCCTAAAAAACCAGTAACTATTGAAATTCCTATCAAATTGACAGGAACTTCTCCAGGTGTTAAAACTGGTGGTAAACTGGTTCAAAAGTTACGTAAACTGCGTGTGAAAGCGCTACCAAAAGATCACCTGGATAATATCGAGGTAAGCATCGAAGCACTTGAAGTTGGTAAATCAGTTCGTGTTGCCGAGATCAGCGTAAAGAATCTTACCATTTTGAATGCTACTGAAGATACCATTGTATCAGTAACTACCTCGCGTGCATTGCGCCAGGCAGAGCAGGAAGCTGCTGCAGGTAAAAAATAAACCCCCTAACCCCCTGAAGGGGGAACAAGAGGAAAAAGCTAAAAACAGCGATAGGTTTACTTATCGCTGTTTTTGGTTTAATTAAATATCTTCGCATTCAAATAATAATCACACTAATCAAAAATTCCCCCTTTAGGGGGTTAGGGGGCATGAAATATCTCATAGTTGGTTTAGGAAATATAGGACCCGAGTACGCTGATACCCGGCACAACATCGGCTTTATGGTGCTGGACGCGCTGGCTAAACAGGAGGGCGCCAAATTCTCCAGTATGCGCCTGGCCTATTATACCGAGATCGGCTACAAGGGCCGCACCCTGCACCTTATTAAGCCTACCACCTATATGAACCTGAGCGGCAAAGCCCTCAATTACTGGATGAATGAGCTAAAGATCCCCGTAGAGAATGTATTGGTTATAGTTGATGACATTGCCCTGCCACTGGGTACGCTCCGTTTAAAACCACAGGGCAGCGCTGCCGGCCACAACGGCCTAAAGCATATCGAATATACCCTCGGCAATAATAACTACGCCCGCCTAAGATTTGGCGTAAGCGACAATTTCCCGAAAGGCCGCCAGGTTGATTATGTGCTCAGCGGCTTTGACGACGACGAGCAACCCGAACTCCCAGCGCTTATCGACCGCTCCATCGAGATGATAAAAAGCTTTGTAACTATTGGCACCGAGCTTACCATGACCAGGTTCAATAAATAACTCATTTTCTTTTTTTCGCACAAAGATTTGCAATTTTAAAATATATATCGTAATATTGCGATAGATATTATGGGCACCACCAAAACAGAAATATTTACCGACGAGCAGAACAAGTTGGCTGTGCAGTTAAAAGCCATTGCACACCCTGCGCGGATAGCCATTTTGCAAGAGCTTATAAAAGCAAATGCCTGCATCTGCGGCGATTTGGTTGATGAACTGGGCCTGGCGCAGGCAACCATATCTCAGCATTTAAAAGAATTGAAAAACGCCGGATTGATCCAGGGAACTATAGAAGGCGCGAGCGTTTGCTATTGTATTGAACCTAAAGCCTGGAAAAATTTACAAAAAGAGTTGAATACGTTATTCTCGTCATACACCGATTTGAATACTTGCTGCTAAAATTTTTTATTCATATATATCGTAATATTACAATGGATTATGGAAACAAATGAACAATTAAAGGAGATAGTAAGGCAAAAGTATAGCGAAATTGCTTTACAGGACAAGGAAACCAACCAGTCGTCATGCTGTGGGTCGGGTTGCTGCTCTACGGAGGTGTACAATATAATGAGCGATGATTATACCCGGATGCAGGGCTATAATCCCGATGCCGACTTAGGCTTGGGATGCGGCTTGCCAACGCAATTCGCCAAAATTAAAAAAGGCGATATGGTGATAGACCTCGGCAGCGGCGCCGGTAACGACTGCTTTATTGCAAGGGCTGAAACCGGAGAGACCGGCAAGGTTATCGGCATCGACTTTACAACTGCAATGATTGACAAGGCCCGTGCTAACGCCGAAAAGCTTGGCTTTAACAACGTTGAATTTAGGCAGGGTGATATTGAAAAGATGCCGGTAACGGCAAATGTGGCCGATGTGGTGGTGAGCAATTGCGTATTAAACCTGGTGCCCGATAAAGACGCCGTGTTTAAAGAAATATACCGTGTATTAAAGCCGGGCGGCCATTTTAGCATATCGGACGTGGTATTGCTGGGTAATTTGCCCGATGCTTTACGCAAAGACGCCGAAATGTACGCCGGATGCGTGGCCGGGGCCATACAAAAAGATGTTTATCTTGAACTTATTAATATCAACGGTTTTAAAAACGTAACCGTTCAAAAAGAGAAACCGATTATTATACCCGACGATATATTAAGCAACTATCTTAATGAAGAAAAACTGGAAAACTTCAGATCAGGCAGCAGCGGTATATTCAGCATTACTGTTTTTGCCGAAAAACCGTCACAGGAAAAAGCTGCTTGCTGCAGCCCGGAATGTTGCAGTTAATTTAAATTGAATAATATGAAAAATATACTGGTGCTATGTACCGGCAATAGTTGCCGCAGCCAGATAGCCGAAGGCTATCTGCGTTATTTTGGAGGCGAAAAAGCAAATATTTATAGCGCCGGAATAGAAACACATGGCATTAATCCCAAAGCTATCGAGATAATGAAAAGGGACGGTATAGATATATCACATCATACATCCAATAATGTTGATGAGTATACCGGTATTGATTTTGATTTTGTGATAACCGTGTGCGATAATGCCCGGGAGAATTGCCCTTACTTCCCGACCCAGGCAATAAAGTTCCATTATAACTTCCCTGATCCGGCCAGGGCAACGGGTACGGACGAAGAAATAATGGAACGCTTCCGCGAGGTGCGTGAGATGATCCGCAAATACATTCAAAACTTTGTTAACGAAAACCTGAAATACTGATATGGTACCAAACCATTGCGCCCCCGCGGCCGAAAGAAAAAAACTAAACTTCCTTGACCGTTTCTTAACCTTGTGGATATTTTTAGCCATGGCCATTGGCGTGGCTGTAGGTTATTTTATTCCCTCATCGGCCGGATTTATCAATTCTTTCTCCACCGGGACAACCAATTTACCATTGGCGATTGGCTTAATATTAATGATGTACCCGCCGCTTGCCAAAGTTAAATATGAAAATATGGGCGAAGTATTTAAGAACACCAAAGTACTAAGCGCCTCTTTGATACTAAATTGGATAGTCGGCCCTATACTGATGTTTTTTTTAGCAATAACACTGCTGCGCGATCATCCTGCCTACATGGTGGGGCTGATACTTATCGGCCTTGCCCGTTGTATTGCCATGGTTGTGGTTTGGAATGAACTGGCTGAAGGCAATAGGGAATATGCGGCCGGGCTCATCGCTTTAAACAGTATTTTCCAGGTTTTGCTGTACAGTGTATACGCTTATGTGTTTATCACTGTTTTGCCACCCTTCTTTGGTTTAAAGGGTCTGGCGGTAAATATTACCATAGGCTCGATAGCCAAAAGTGTAGGCATCTACCTGGGGATCCCATTTGCTGCTGGTATTATTAGTCGTTACACATTAATAAAGATAAAAGGCAAGCAATGGTTTCAACAAAAATATGTACCGGTTATTTCGCCTATAACCCTGATCGCGCTGCTCTTTACCATTGTGGTAATGTTCAGCCTGAAAGGCAACCTGATCATCCAGATACCTATGGATGTAGTGCGCATCGCAATTCCGTTAGTTATCTATTTTGCTATAATGTTCACAGTAAGCTTTTTTATCGGTAAAGCGTTCGGCGCGGATTATTCAAGAACTACCTCCATTGCTTTTACCGCCACAGGCAACAACTTTGAACTGGCGATCGCGGTTGCGATCGGTGTGTTCGGAATAAACTCGGGCGAGGCTTTTGCCGGGGTTATTGGCCCCCTGGTTGAGGTTCCGGCCCTCATCGCTTTAGTTAATTTGGCCTTTTGGTTTCGTAGAAGATATTATCCGGCAGGCTCGCAGGCATAATTTTTATTACCTTCGCACGCTCTTAAATATTTAATAAAAGTGTAGAGCTAAAAGCGGCGTATAGTTTTCAATTTATCAATTGCCATCCCCAATGCTATTGACGCTTTTTTAACATTTTTTAACAAAACATGTTGTAACAACCAAACCTCTCAAGCGTCTATTACGCTATTAACTGCTACATGAAAAAAATCTTACTCGCAATTTTCTGTTGTTCATTATCCATACTGGCTTCTGCGCAAACATCTGCTCCAACTATAACTATTAAAGGTTCAGTAATCGATTCCGCAAGCAAACAACCCATAGGTTATGTTACCGTGGCTTTGGAAGATGCCAAATCCAAAACCACCGTCCGCAGCAATCTTACTAAAGATGATGGTACTTTTCAATTAAAAGGCCCAGTAGGCAATTACATACTTGCTTTAGTATCAGTAGGCTATAAAGACAAAGTTTTACCGCTCGCATCATCGGGCGATGTTATTGATATGGGCAAAATTGTGTTGCAGGCATCAAGTAATAAATTAGGCGAGGTATCAATAACTGCTGCAAAACCGCTGATGAAGCAGGAGGTTGACCGTATAAGTTATGACGTTGCTGCCGATCCTGAAGGTAAATCTATTACTGCGTTGGATATGATGCGCAAAGTGCCGCTGATAACGGTTGATGCATCAGACAATATTCAACTCAAGGGAAGTAGTAATTATAAAATATTGATAAACGGTAAAGAATCCGCTTTGATGGCCAAAAACCCATCGGATGTGCTCCGTTCCATGCCGGCAACCAATATCCTTAAAATAGAAGTGATCACCACGCCGCCTGCTAAATATGATGCCGAAGGTTTGGCGGGTATCATCAACATCATCACCGTAAAAAATGCTGACCAGGGATATAACTTTGGCATAAATACCCGCTACAATACGCTTTGGGGACCAGGAGTAAATCTTAATGCAACCGTAAAAGAAGGTAAATTTTGGTTTTTCTGGCTACACAGGCTTAGGCAGGCAAAACCGAACTACTAACCCTTTCGATAATACGCAAACATTTTTTGCTGACCATTCGGTATTATCAGAATATGGTACGGCCTACTACAACAGTAACTACAAATATTTTTCGGGCGAGTTTAGTTACGAGATAGATTCGCTTAACCTCCTCACGGCAGAGCTCAATTATAATACGGGTCGTGCAGATAATGGGGAAGGATCAAATACGCAAACTGCTTTGGGCGAAAGCATCTTACATCAATTTTATAACGCTAACACCAGTGTATCAAAATACAACGGGATTGATGCGAGTATAAATTACCAATTGGGATTCAAAAAAAGCAAGGATCAGTTGTTGACCTTGTCCTACCAATACAGTTATTCGCCCGATGATGAATATAATCAAAACCTGTTCTCTGACACCATTAACTATCACCAGCCAAGTTTCCGCCAGTATAACAATTCGGGCGAGCGCGACCAAACCGTGCAGGTTGATTACGCCCAACCTTTTAAGAAGTTCAGCTTGGAAGCCGGAGCTAAAGGTATTTTCAGGAACAACTTTAGTAATTATAATGTTGATACGCTGGTTAGCGGTCAAAGCAACCAATACCTGCAAAACCCGGCACAGACCAACAACTTTAATTATCACCAGGATGTGTACAGCCTGTACAACTCGTACCAGGTAAAGTTAACCGACTGGACAGGCAAGGCTGGTTTACGTTTAGAGGAAACCACCGAGAACGCTGATTTCAGTTCGGTAGGCTCAACGCTAAATACCAATTATACCAATTTAATACCTTCGGTTTCCATACAGCGCCAGTTTAAAACCAACAGCATTAACTTCGGCTTTACTGAGCGTATACAGCGCCCTTATATCGGCCAGTTAAACCCTTTTGTCGACCGGTCCGATCCGCAATTTATCTCATCGGGTAATCCCAAGCTAAAACCGGAACTGGATCATGTTTTTGAATTGAATTACAGCCATTTTTCTAAAGGATCGATAAATACGGGCTTTAGCTACTCGTTCTCCAATAACTCCATCCAGAACGTAACCAGCCTGCAGGTGGAGAATCTGGGCGGCAAGGCCGATACAGTTACTTATTCAACTTATCAAAACCTGGGCAGTAACCGAACGCTGGGCTATAACATTAATGCCAATATTCCTATAACAAAAGAGTTATCCATAAACTTGAATGGCTTGTTAAACAAGGTTTGGCTGCAGGGTTTTTATAATGGTTCATCGTACAAAAACAGTGGCTATACAGGTAATTTGTTCTCGAGTATCGGCTATAAATTTGCTACTGGTTACCGTCTTGGTGTAAACACCGGCTACTTTAGCGGCGATGTAACTTTGCAAGGTAAAGCAAGCTATT
>Ga0206963_10385_pt1 | contig 10203 bp, 13 predicted proteins | sample Alteio_BWOrgHeat_28_FD_152958 | JGI IMG/M metagenome (GOLD analysis project Ga0206963, IMG submission 152958) | Enriched cells from forest soil in Barre Woods Harvard Forest LTER site, Petersham, Massachusetts, United States -... | ecosystem: Environmental > Terrestrial > Soil > Temperate forest >... | reverse complement strand
CTGGTAGAGAATTATGCGGCCGTAAAAAAGATGAACAGGGTAGGGATAAGTGATTGATCTCGCCTTTTAACTCGCGCGAGGTGATCTGGTTCTGCTGGTTTGGTACGGAGCTTGCTCTAGTAACTCATTGCCGCCTGCTCGCAAAAATAACTGAGGAGAACGAGTGAAACATTCTTTCCTATATCTGTTCGCTGTGCTCTTGGCATTTGGATGCGGCGTGAAGGTTCCTGACGTCACGGCAAGTTGCAGTTCGGGTAACTGCTCCAATGATGCGGGGGCGCTTGCGGGAGGCGCAGGAGCGACTGGCAATACCGGCAACTCCGCGGGCGATGGTTCGGGGACGACGGGAACCGGAACGACCGCTCCCTCGGGTGGAACGACTGGTACGGCTCCCACCGGGACGACGGGTTCGACACCGGCTCCTACCGGCACAACCACCAGCTCACCGGCCACCGTGGACTTTGTGATTCCGGATGGAACAGGGACTAATCCTTGGAATACGGCGGGTACGGCAGTCATGGTCCATGTCGGGGATACTTTGAATATTCACAATATGGATAGTTCGTCCGGTCACCCCCACGAACTCCACGCCGACGGAAAACCTTGTAACCACGGTTCGGGTACGATTCCGGTTGGTGGGATGTACACTTGCAAAGTTGCGGCGGGCTACAATCCCAACGTCGACCCCCTTTACGACCACACGGTGGGAACTTCGGCGAAGTTCAACTTGGTTGTGGAACCTTAATAGAATTATTTCGCCTCGATTACGCACCACCTCGGACGGACATGGGTCTGCCGAGGTGGTATTTTTTTTTCTCAATTGTGATGAAGGGTCACTAGCCAGTGAATGGTGACATTAGCGCCGAACACCTGTCTTAGATATTCTCTGGGGTATCCTAGGGTGGCGTCGAAATTGGCGCTAAGGTAGATCTTCTCAGGATCGGGGGCCCCGAACCCTCCCCCAGGGTGAGACGCTTGGATGAGCTCTTCGGCTAGAAATCGAAACATTCCTTCGACATTCCAATATTCCCACGCCGATTTAGGGACGTCATATCCATCGGTAGTCATCGAGACGACTACGCCGTGCTCCACGACGATGTGATGGTGTCCGTGTTGGACCCCGCTAATCTCGACTTCCATCGTGTATCGTTTGGGCCCCATCTCTGTCCAGAGGGCTTTGGCCGATTTCAGTTTCTCCGAGTTCAATTCAGGCATCGCCTGTTTGATAGAAAGCGTCCAGAGCAATACGGCGATAAGCAGCGCGACGATGAATAGCAGGAGCCTGGAGCACTTCGACCAATGTTCGGACTTTAATAAGGATTTCATTTTGGAAAGAGAATCTGACAGTGAGCTAGGCCCTCGTCAACGCTGCCCGCAGTAAGAGGCGATTCTTTATAAGTTACACAACTAAGGTTATACGACAATAACTGCGGTTTTTATACCCAGCGCAAAAAATCATCGGTTTTTGACATCATCCACCCGAGATCGTTATAGTGGCGCGCTTAAGAACGTAGATCGCTAGGAAAAGGAGTGCCCGTGAAAGTGTTGAAGATCGGCGGAATCGTAGTTGGTGTGCTGTTTGGATTAATGGTCTTGGCGGCCATTATCGTTCCGATGGTGGTGAATGTTGACGACTATCGACCTAAGATCGTTTCCGCCGCTGAAGAACACATCAATGGTAAGCTCGAACTCGGAAAACTGTCGCTCTCACTTTGGGGCCAGGTCAAAGTAAAAGTGGAAGGCTTTTCCCTAGCCGATGCCAAAGGACGCAAGGTGGTGTCGGTTCAAGATGTCTACCTTCACGTTCCGTTCCTGTCTCTACTCACGGGGTCTCCCACGGTGACCTTTGTGATGAAACAGCCTGAGTTGAGCGTTTGGAAAGACGCTTCGGGAAAACTAAATGTCTTAAGTCTGGTCAAGACCCAGAGTCCGGCGGCGACGACCACTACAACTTCCCCAACCGCCCCGGGAGGCGGATCTGAAACCAAGGGGCTGCCAAAACTTCCCGGCATCGCCGTGCGGTCGAAGATCGATATCAACATAGAAAACGCGCTACTCTCCTATCGAGATGAAAAGACCAAGCTCTCCTCCCAGGTAAAAGACTTTAACGTAAAGATTAACGATCTCTCGCTCAGTCACCCCATGGACATGGATGTGTGGGCGACACTGGACACTACGCTCGGGAAAACGCTTTCCGTGCGTGGCCTTGCGAAAATGCATGTCGATGCGTCTCCTAAGTTTTCGGGCGGCAGTTTTTCCGATGCCACACTAAGCGCAGTGGTCACTCTAGATGATCTGGTGATTGAAGTTCCTGGGACTTTCCAAAAGAAAAAGGGCGTGGGCGCCAATGCGACTCTCGGCGCATCGCTGACTCCACAGGTATTTACTTTGGAAAAGATGACGGCTGTCTTTGCCTCAGCACAACTCTCTGGCACCGGTAACGTGAGTAAGCTAGACACCACCCCCGATCTGAACTTGAAATTTTCATCCAATGAAATCCCGCTTAAACCGTGGGGCGAAATGATTCCGGCCCTTAAGGAATATGATCTGGGTGGTTCGGCATCGCTGGAAGCCGCGGTGACGGGCAGCATCCAGAATATGGGCTATAGCGCGAACCTTTTACTTAAGAACGCTACGGCGAAATCACCTCAACTGAAGGCGCAGCCGGTCATCAATGGCCGGGTTCATGTGGTCACGGATAAAGTAGATGTCTTAGAAATATCGATGAAGGCTCCCGGCAATGAATTAAGGATTGTAGGCAATGTCGCGTCCTTTGCTAAACCGCTGGTGCAGATCCAAGTGTCTTCCACGGGGATGGATCTCGATCAACTCATTAATTTCCCCCAGAAGCCTAAGGCTGGTGCGACGCCGGGTGGTGCCGGGACCTCCGGGGGAAATAGTTCAACAAAGGCTCCTCAAGAGGATTTCGACAAACTCTTGGACCCGGTACGAATCAACCCCACCATTGCGGCCGTTAATGCGACCGCGCGCGTGAATATGGATTTTGTAAAAGCGTACGGCGTCAAGATGACGGGGATTGTGGGAACGATGACGTTCAAAGATCTGGCGGCGTCCATCGCGAGTTTTCGCATGGGGTTGTGGAGTGGTGTCGTGACGGCGAGCGGAAATGTTCAGATGCGACCCAAGACACCACAGTACCGGTTTCAGGCTTCGGTCACGGGACTTGAGATCAAACAGGCAGTGGAGTCCCAACTGGAACTTTTTAAGAACACGCTTCTCGGGAAGGCCGGCTTTAAAATAGAGGGCACCGGCGCGAGTTTTAACCCCGATCCCGCCAAGACAAATCTAAATGCCAAGGGAAACTTGACCGTGACGAATGCCACATTCGCGACCATTGATATCGGTAAGGTCGCCTCGGAGGCGGCAAGTAAGGCCTTAGCGGGAGTGGCCGCTCAGGTACCGGCGCTAAAGTCCAGTTTGCTCAAGCCACCAGGAAATATTGAGTCGAAGTATTCTCTGATCTCCAGCGATTTCTCCATCGCCAAAGGCGTCTTTAGCGCGCCCAATTTTGTGGCAAAATCCGAACCTAATCGCTGATTAGATCTCAAAGGCAGCACGACGGTGGGAATGGTCGACTACGCGCTTAGGGCCGATTGGGAGATCTCGGATACGTACAATCTTACGAAGTTAAGAGATGTCTCGGTAGATCAGGGCGGGTTTAAAGCGGAACATGTGCTAGCCGAGGGAAACAATCCCATTCGGTTACCTATCCAGGTGACGGGAACTGTTTTCAGTCCAGCCGTAAATTATGGCTCCGTCCCACAGGCTTTAGCTAAGGTGGCTCTGGCCAATATGGGAAAGGCGCTTCAGAACAAAGCTCAGGCTGAGGTTCAGAAGAAGGCGCAAGAGACTCTTCAGAGTTTTGGTAAGAAACTCTTCGGCAAATAGAAGCACTAGCTCGTCAGTCGCTATCACGGCACATCGTTTGCATTCCTCGTAATAGGTATGTGCACCGAAAGCAAAGTGCTGAGAGAAAAGCGTTATTCTGTTGAAAGGCGCAACGGTTCTAAGGGATCGGTAAGCACCTGTTGCACGCGGAGTGGACGATGAGTGATTTTCGATTCAAGTGTAGTCCCCCGAGCGATCTGGCCCGGAGAGATCTGAATCAACGCGTTAATATCAAGGACTCCGCCTATGCTACCTATCCCCCAAGGCCCGGTGCTATCAGCGCGGTAACCGACGGTCCGCCGGAGGACATGAATGAAATGCCTCCTGCCATGGACCCGTCGGTGGAATATCCGGTCTACGACGGATCGGATCTCGTACGGAGGAAAGCGATATGAAAATATTACAGTTAGTGATTATGGGATGTTTGTGGGGAGTGGGTAGCCTAGGAAGTGCCGTAGTTCCTCCCACCACCCAACCCCAAACCATGGCGCAGGTAAAGGAACACTATCTGGAGGAAATATCCAAAGAGCTCGATCAATTAGAGAATCTCTTGGACAAGAAGAACGGGAGTGGGACCGTAGATCACCGAGCCGCCGAGGACATCGAACTCATGATCAAATCCACCCGCGGCGATATATTGAAGTATCAGTCACAGGAGCCTCCGCTGCGTGCTAGCCAAAAAACTATAATCGAAGCAAAAGTTGAGGAGATTCACGCGCAGTTAGGACAGGGCGTAAGCCCAGCGGAATGAGTCACTAAGCTATTGGTTCGAACTGTGGTTCGATGGGAAGGGAATTCCATCTAAATTCCAGATCATCAATCCTTGCGAGGTCCCGGCGAGGAGAAAAGTTTCATCCTGCGTCAGACTGAGAGAGAGAACAGGAAAAAAGACGGTTAATTTCATAAAGTACCGGTGGGGGCTTCCAGCACATCTAGCCTATGGGAACAAGACGGGCTTTAAGAGGCGCGGATCATTGCGTCCGTTTGCCGCAGCGAACCAAAAAAAAGGCTACGGAAACCCCGGCAAGCTCATCCTTTCTCGGTTAAAATTAAGACTCCACCCACAAGGAGAGAGTCATGCGTCGTACTCGGTTAGCGGTACTAGCGTTGTGCTTTGTCCACAGTGTTACCCAAGCGGCCAACTGTAATGGACTCTGGCAAAAATTTGATTCCAATCCCTATGTAGCTAATCTGTTCATCGACACTTCGAACACCTATTGGAAACTAAAATTCCAAGTCCCGGCGAAGGGAACGACGGCCTTTAAGGTCACAGGCAAATTTCCTTTTTCTCGGTATCTAAATTTTACCGTTTACGATCAGCAAAGCATGGACGCCACCTCGGCGATTTCTGACTATGGAGTACAACCCGACGACGGAAGTTTTAATCCTTTCTGGGAGGGCGCTGATCTTCAGCTGAGCGATCGCAACTACACCCTTTATCTGGTTCCGTCCGGGACTAAATCCAAATTTCCCTTTGAGAGTAACGTCTTGGAATATCCCAAGCCTACGGCCGGCACCCAATATGTTGAAATCTGGTATCGGGTCTATTTTCCCAATCGCGGGAGTGACGCGAATGGAAATGTGCCGTTGCCCAATCTTGAAGCCTTCGACGTGAAGACGCTTAGTGCAACGACCTGTCCTTCGGCCGGAAGCGTCCCTCCGCCGACTTCCTTGTCCATGGCGAATCTTCCTCCTAACCCTTACGCACACACGATCTATTTTTACCGGGCTCCCGGAGAAGCAATTTACTCGGATCTGGACAACCATTATCTCGTCAGTCGCCTCACTCATCGCAAGAGCGACGTTTACGTATTTCGCTTTCGAGCTCCGTCCCATTCGGAGACGTATGCCGGTACTGGAAATTTCAATGCCACCACGGAAGTTCGCTACTGGTCACTCTGCGTGGCCGGAGCGGACGGGATAACGGGGGAGTGCCTTCCCGATTCCAAAGCCCAAGAGGCCAGTGACGGTTTTATCAATGTCGTGGTGGGTTCCGAGGATCTTCGGGAGGATGTGGAAGCGCTGGGACTTAATTTTATCTCCCGGGGGGATTTTTCGTTCCCGGTGGTTTTGTACCGCAACTTGTTGACGGCCTCAACGTTCGAAGGGAGTGCGCTGAACGTTCCGATCTGGACTCCCAGCGGAGTCTTAGGATCTGGGCCCGCGGCCTCTGAGTACACCGCCGATCAATACATTGGCGACTACGCCCCCCTGGGTCGATACTGTTCCACCAGACGATTCTTCAAAAACTATTGTGAAGTCCCGGTGAGTTTTTAGAGATTGCTAGAGGCCCCAGAATCGTTGAATCCGGCAACGAGGCGCAGATCCCAATGAACTTTGCGAGTGGCGTCTCCCCACAATGAGCGCAACGCGGGATCAATGATCGTTACCGGATCTTGCCCATTTTTATCCTTAAAGCGTTGCACTGCCGACCAACTCCGCAAGAACCCTTCGATCTGCTCAATTGACCAATAGAGCTCTTGGTGAAATTGAGGGGTGGAGATCATCCGAAACGGGATAGCGAGTTCTTTATATCCATTTTGGCTAATTTTTATCCGATCGGACCAATAGCTTCCTAAAAGATCGCTCTCAAAGGCGACTAAGATCTTATCCAGCTCGCTATCTACTTTTTGTCCTCCGTAGGTCCATGCTGCAAACAGTCCCCCCGGTTTAAGCACCCTTTTGGCCTCTTTAAAAAAACTGCCATGATCAAACCAGTGAAGCGCAGTAGCGATACAGATCGCATCGACGCTGGCACTCGGTATTCCAGAGTTTTCACTCGGTGCTTGTCGGTAGGTGACGTTTTTGACCGGGACGGCGTGGCTTATCTGTTCTTGGCTAAGGTCTGTCGCGATGACCTCGTCAAAGTAGTAGGCGAGAGATCTCGCGGCCTGGCCGCTACCGGTGGCACAGTCCCAAACCCGGTGCCGGGAAGGCGCTAGGGAGGCGATATACTCAAAGAGCGCCTGGGGATACATCGGACGATACTTTGCATATTGGCTAGACTGTTTGGAGAAAAGGTCAGTGGTTTCCACTAAGGTAAATTAGATGCCAAGTCATTTCTTGTCATGACGCGGATATGTCCGGCGATATCTCACGGTAGTGGGCGCCGAGGGACTAGGGTTGTATAATGAACAAGATCTAAAGTAGAAGGCGGAGTGGTGCTTCACCGATTTTCAGTTCTAGAGCTAAAGAGAGGAAATTTGTCGACTCGTCATGCTCACCGAGTGGTGGTAATGCAGTATTATCCGCGATTTTTGCCAAAGTCTTCCATAGACGAGAATATTCACGCGCTCGCGCCGGCTCGCGATCTGTTCACGGAGTTTAAAGCCAAGGCCAGAGAGTGCAAAGATCATAATGTGGCGTTTGAATCGATCCATTATGAGCAGAGATTCCAATTAAGCACTGAAGGACTGGCTCATTTGGAACGTCTTTGCGAGATCTCTAAAGAGAAAGATGTGTTTTTGATATGTCAGTGCGGTCCGTTGGAACGGTGTCACGCGGATCTGTTACTCATTACCGCAAAGCTAACGTTTGGGGCCCAGACCCAACGACTCCGTTGTCGTTATTTGCAGTACGAAGCCCGATTGAAAAAGGAAAGCCTATGAAAGCAACCGACATCATTAAGAAACTTCACCTCGAACCGCTTCCTCAGGAGGGAGGTTTTTTTCGTAGAGTCTACGATTCTGAATTTAATCTTCCGGACCAGCGTCCTTTTGCCAGCGCCATTTACTACCTGGTGACCCCTGAGAGTTTTTCAAGCCTTCACCGGCTCAAAACCGCGGAGGAGATTTTTATTTTTTGTGCAGGAGACCCCGTAGACCTTTTGCAACTTTCCCATCACGGGGTCGAACATTACCGAATGGGAGCTCGCGTAGACCTGGGGCAGCGTCCCCAGGTGGTGGTTCCGGCTGGCATGTGGCAGGGGACTAAACTTGCTACCGGTGGCGCGTGGGCACTGCTTTCAGTTGTGGTGGTTCCGGCCTATTTGGACAATGACAATGAGTATGGAAAGCGCGAAGAGCTGATAAAACTTTTCCCCTCTCATGAGAAGATTATTCGCCAATATACTTATGATTGACGCAGACGTTTATGGCTCAGCTTTACTATGGAGCCAAATGAGTTTATGACTTTGTAAACATGGAAGCCCCACCTACTGCAGTCAAATATTCGCGGATCTTACTGGCGGAAGACTCTACACCCGACGCCAAACTGCTAATGAGTCTGTTTCAAGAGAATGGTTTTTTGGGCGAATTTATTTGGTGCACGGACGGAGAGATGGTGTTGAATACGCTTTTTCGCCGTTCCAGCGACGAGATGCTTCCTCAGCTAATCCTATTGGATATTGGACTGCCCAAATACAATGGACACGAGATCTTATCAAGACTCAAAGGTGACGCTCGCTGCGCCAGAATTCCCGTGATCATGCTTAGCTCCTCTAGTCAGCCTTCCGAGATAATGAGCACACTGGAGCGTGGGGTAGTCAGCTACTACTCGAAGCCGGCCGATCTTCGTGGGTTTGAAATCCTTGTAGAGCGGTTGCTACGTGAGGACTTACCCCGATTGGGCCTAGACACTTCACAAAGACTGTCCGTTAACAGCTGAGACCACTTATGGATCTCTCTCGGTAGCCCCAAAATATTCCGCGCTATTATCGTTAGTAAGTTGATACGAACTGGTGGTTCGTTTTTCGACTCTTGACTATTTAATCCCCCAAAAAAAAGGAATGCAACATGAAGACGCTGCTTACTATTGTAGTCGTTAGTCTGTTTAGTAGTTATGGATTGGCTGCGCAGTTTCACGGCAACCATGCAACGACGGTCACTACCATTAATGGTTTAACCGTTACCAATGTCTCGGCCAAAGATGATGGCACGGTGGAAGTGGCCTTGGCTGGGGTTTGTCACGGTGACAGTGCTCGTTGTGGTGGAGACATGTCGGTGGTTCTAGATCCTGGTTGTGAAAGTGACCGGGTCTTCTATCAACAGCTCACTAAAGCCGAGAGCACATTCTCCATGGCGAGCCTAACGGTCGATGCCGATGGAAAGGTATTCCAGGTCGATGTGTGTCTAGGCAATGTGTCGGTCGGTGGCGGTTACGCCGCTAAGTAATATGGTATCCGAGTTTAAAAAAGATCGAACCTTCAACAAAAATATAAAGGAATCTCCAATGAAAAAGTTACTTCTCATGGCAACGCTTAGTCTGGTCAGTAATCTAAGTTTCGCGGCCCAGGTTCTCGGTACCCATGCCACTACCGTGACGACGCTGCACAACCTCTATATCAGTCGGGTGGCGGCGAAAAGCGACATGACCGTACAAGTCTCTATGATTGGCGAATGCGGCGGGGGCACGACGGGAGGCGCAGTCCATTGCAATAGCAAATTTTCCATTGCTTTGGATCTTGGTTGTGAAACGGATCGTCTTTTCTATCAACAATTATCAAGTGCGGAAGGCGGATTTTCCATGGTGAGCATTACGATGGATGCTTCGGGCACTCTCTCTCAAATAGATGTCGCTGCAGGCGGCTGTTACGTCGTTTGGAGTTCGGTCACCGACGGATCTACCAAAGAGGCCGGACTGCAATGCAGTGGTCCCGGCATTAAAGTGAATTAGTTATTAAAATACTTAAGTGCCCCACTTTTCGTCGTCATGCGGCGGAAGTGGGGCTTTTTTTTGTGAAAGCAAAAAACTAAAGTGACTCGATGTGTCTATTATCATTTGGTTTTTTGTAGGTTTTTGATCATTCCCGGAGTTAGAATGACCGCGCGCTTTGGGAGTTACCAGGGCGACATTGTATTACCGTGAAAGGAAATTTATGAAACACCTAAGTCATGTCATCCAGAGCATGGGGATTCTGGGATTTTTTATCCTGGCCTCCTGCAGTAGCAAAGAAACCAAGACCGATACGTTGGGCCAAAATGGCGCAAATACCGCAACCGTCGCAGAGGCAAAATCTTCGTCCAGCGAATTAAAGCCAATCTATTTCGGCTTTGACTCTTACACGCTATCGAAAGAGGCGAAAAACATTTTGAAATCCGAGTTGGTCTATTTCCAACAACATCCGGGAGATGCCATTCAAGTCGCGGGCAATTGTGACGAGAGAGGCTCGACACAATACAATCTAGCCCTTGGTGAAAAACGAGCGAACGCCGCAAAGAGCTATCTCATTGAGCTTGGCATGGAGCCTTCTAAAGTGAGTGTCGTTAGCTATGGCAGCGAACGTCCCTTGGTTCAAGGGCACGATGAATCGGCATGGGCCCAAGACAGAAACGCTGCGCCGGTTGTCTTGCACGA
>Ga0206963_10382_pt1 | contig 10270 bp, 13 predicted proteins | sample Alteio_BWOrgHeat_28_FD_152958 | JGI IMG/M metagenome (GOLD analysis project Ga0206963, IMG submission 152958) | Enriched cells from forest soil in Barre Woods Harvard Forest LTER site, Petersham, Massachusetts, United States -... | ecosystem: Environmental > Terrestrial > Soil > Temperate forest >... | reverse complement strand
TAGCAAATTTGTTTTCGAGAATAATTGCAGCCACAGATGATATCGGGTCGCGTTCTTTATATTCTTCCACTTCTTCTTTAGTCCTGTACTTCTGCGGATCGGAAATGGAATGGCCTTTATAACGATATGTTTTTATTTCCAATAATGTCGGGCCGCCACCTTCTCTCGCTCTTTTTACGGCACGTGCAACGCCTTCATGCACTGCTTCTGCACTCATGCCATCGATAGTATCACCCGGCATTTCGTAGGCATCTGCGAGTTTATAAATATCAACTACATTAGAAGTTCTTTCAACAGAAGTTCCCATCGCGTAATTATTATTTTCGCAAATAAAAATTACTGGTAATTTCCAAAGCATGGCGAGGTTAAATGTTTCATGCAACATACCCTGCCGTGCAGCGCCATCACCAAAAAATGCGAGGCAAACATTATCTGTGCCTTTATATTTTTCAGCAAAAGCCAAACCTGCGCCGGTTCCAATTTGTGCACCCACAATTCCGTGGCCGCCGAAAAAATTTTACATCTACTCCAAAAAAGTGCATGCTTCCACCTTTGCCTTTTGCGGCGCCGGTTGCTTTTCCATACAACTCCGCCATACATGCATTTGCACTCACGCCTTTTGATAATGCAAGGCCGTGATCGCGGTAACCTGTAATAAACGGATCATCTGGTTTGGTGGCAGTCATACAACCCGCAGCAATAGCTTCCTGGCCGATATAGGCATGAAAAAAGCCGCGGATTTTTCCATCCATTTTATATTTTTCTTCTGCCATTAACTCAAACTGGCGGATGAGCTGCATCAGCTCGTACCAATACAAATAAGTTTCTTTAGAAAATTTAGTGGCCACGTTGCAAAAATTTGAGGTGCAAAGATAAGGGGGAAAACACAAAGGTGTTAAGTTAAAAGTAAAAAACAAAAAGGAAAAAAATGGGCGTGAAAAACCCGTATTTCTTTTTACTTTTTGTTTTCTACTTTTTATTATTAATTATGGCAAAAGCCCATCAAAAATAAATTTGTTTGGTGCGTCTAAAGGTTTGCGTGGAATTTTTTCTGAACGCATAGCAGTATTATAAACGAATGACGCAACAATAACCGCAGCCTGCTGCAAATCAGGAATCGACAAATGATCATACGTATCAAAATTGGAATGGTGCGTGCGCGTTTCATAATCAATAGGATCTTGCACAAACTGAAATCCTGGAATTCCAACTGCATCGAAAGATAAATGATCTGTTGAACCTGTGTTATGCATCGTAACAGTTGTTGCGCCTAAATCTTTAAACGGTTCAAGCCATTTTGTAAAAATCGGAACAACTTTTTCATTTCCCTGCGTGTAAATGCCGCGGATTTTTCCAGTGCCATTATCTAAATTATAATACGCAGAAATTTTTGATTGCTCCGGTTTCAGTTTCATATCAATCGGGTTGCCGTAATGATTTTTTACATAACCAAAAGAACCTAGCAAACCTTGTTCTTCGCCATCCCACAAACTGATGCGGATTGTTCTTTTTAGTTTAATACCAAGCGTTTTTAAAATGCGGATGGCTTCCATCATCACGATACAACCAGCGCCATTATCAGTCGCGCCAGTCGCGCTTTGCCAGGAATCTAAATGCCCGCCAATCATTACCACTTCTGCTTTTAATGTTGGATCAGTTCCGGGAATTTCTGCAATCAAATTATGGCCTTGTAAATCCTGGTCGTATAATTTTGCTTTAATATCCAAATCCAATTTCACTTCTGTTCCGCCTCCAACCAATCTTTCTATTTTTAAAAAATCTTCTTTTTCCATAACCAACCAAGGAACCATTGGCTGATCATCTTTTTTATAACCACCAAAACCATCAACAAACACAGTGCCGTCGCCTGCTTCACCACTTATTTCAATAAATGCTGCAGGGTTACATTGCTTAATCAATTTTGAAAGGCTCTTCATTTTTAATAATTGCGGCACAAACATTTTTACCATTTCCGGCGTAACCATATAATCATCTTTCAGGTTGGCAAGTGCGCTGTCTGTATAACGCATGCTTTCAGGTTTAAAAGAAGATTTAATAGCTGTATCGCGGCTTTTAAACATCACGATATTCCCTTTAATTTTATCTGCATTTTGAACGATATATGCAGAATCCATTTTCTCCATCAAAAAAATTTTTGCATTAATAAGGCCGTTGGTACTTCCGCTCCATGGTTTTGGATAAGCAATAATATTTGAATAATAAGGCGATTGAATAGCAGCATAAGATTTTTCAACAGACCACCCATAACCAAATTCTCCCCATGGTTCCAGTTTTGCATCGCTCAGCCCCCATTGTTTTAAGGTAGTAATAATCCAGTCTGCAGCGCGGCGAAAGCCCGGTGAATTTGTTAGCCGCGAACCGGATACATCAGTAATATTATGCGCGATAAAACGTATTTGCGAACGGTTCAATTCTTCATCGCGGATTTTATTAATGATTGACGTATCAACAGTTTCCTGCGCAAATAAAACGGAAGAAGAAAAAATTATTAATAAAGAAAGTATGATAACCCTTTTCATAAATTAGTTTTTGGTATTAATAATTAAAAATAAAAGATACATTTTTATTAATAAAAAATTACGGGAAATATATTCATTAATAAAAATCAACCGACGCACGATTTCATTGCAATAAAAAAGCTTGCTTTATATTGCATGCTTATCTTTTATTTTGCTGCGCATAAAAAACATATCGCCTTTTCAATTTAAAAACTACAAACAAGCATCGTTTTCTTTTACAGAAAAAATTGTTGGCATTTGCGGTAATAATGGTATTGGTAAAACAAATTTGCTCGATGCCGTTTATTATTTATGTTTTACCAAAAGTTATTTTTCAAAATCTGATCAGCTCAATATTTCCAATGGCAGCGCAGGTTTCAGGATAGAAGGAAATTTTGATTTGAATAATAAAGAAGAACATGTTGTGTGCATTTTGCGTGAAACAGGAAAAAAAGAATTTTCCGTTAATGATGAATTGTATGAAAAATTTTCTGCGCACATCGGTAAGTTTCCATGTGTAATTATTACTCCGGACGACGTGCAAATCATAACCGGCGGAAGTGAAGAACGGCGCAGGTTTACAGACACATTGCTTTGCCAGGTTGATAATAAATATTTACAACAGTTAATTGATTATAACAAAATTTTACAACAACGAAACAGTTTATTAAAATCACTTGCAGAAAACAGGAACCGCAATAATAATTTATTGGAAGTTTATGATGAGCAATTAATAAAACCGGGCAATTATATTTATGAACAACGAAAAAAATTTCTGCAAAATTTATTGCCATTAATAAAAAAATTATACACAGAAATTGCCGGCCGCGAAGAAAATATAGAACTGGCATACAGCAGCCAATTGCATCAAACTTCATTTGAAAATTTATTGCATCAATTTCGTGATAAAGATTTTTTATTGCAAAGAACAAACACGGGAATTCATAAAGATGATATTGAAATTACTTTGAGCCAGCAGCCTTTTAAAAACAGTGCTTCGCAAGGCCAACGAAAAAGTTTATTATTCGCGATGAAGCTTGCAGAATTTGAAACATTAAAAAATGAAAAAGGCTTCTCTCCCATTTTATTATTAGATGATGTGTTTGAAAAATTAGATGAAAACAGGATGTATAATTTATTGGATCGCGTATGTGTACAAAACGATGGGCAAATTTTTATAACAGATACACACAGTGAAAGAATCAGCACGCATTTTGAAAAACTGAAAGTAAAGTATCAACTCATTAATTTGTAACTTTGAAATTATGAGTGAGTATTCCATGGCAGATGCAATGAAGCAATTCCTTAACCAGAGCAGGTTGAAGGGTTATATTCAGGCTTTTCAAATTGAAGAAGCGTGGGAAAAAATTATGGGAAAAACGATTGCGAAGTACACAGAAAAAATTCAGATACACGGACACACATTATATATTAATACAACCGTCGCTCCATTAAAACAGGAACTCTCCTACCAAAAAGAAAAAATAATCCAGCGCGTTAATGAAGCACTTGGTGAGAAAGTGATTAAGGAAGTTGTTATTAAATAAATAAATCAAGATTCAAGGTACAAGGAACAAGAGACAAGCTTACAAGATTGTTTGTTGATTTATCTAAATTATTTTCATTTATATTTCATGCGCATTGTTGTAAAAAACTTGTGCCTTAATTCTTGTTCCTTGAATCTTGTCTCTCGTATCTTATTAATGTATTTCACTAAAAGCAATAATTGCATTTTCAAAATCAGCATAGCTCCATTTATTAATTATCACGCCGTTTCTTATCAAATACATCGTAGGATTTGCGCGGGCTGCGGTTTTGATGGCAGTTGCATCACATTTCAAAACACCAATCGTATTTTGCAAAGCATTTTTTTCAAGAAAAGCAACCACCTGATCTGCACTTGATGTAATCATGTAAACAGGGATATTTTTTAGTTTACAAAAAGTAATAATCAAATTAAATTCTTTATTCCAGGATGGATTTAGGTCAGGCATTTCTTTCGCAAAAATAAAAATGCTGTAACCTTTTCGCGTAAGCAAATCTTGCGTCGTATCGTTTCCTGAAAGTGTGGTTAAACTAAAATCTTTTATCGGCGGCGTATTATTTCCTGCGCGAATTATTTTATCATTCCTGCTTATTAATTTATAAGAATCATCAAAATCGTTTGGAAAATTATTATTAACGATTTCAATTTGTTTTCCATTTTTATTGTATAAAAAAGTGGTGACAACACTATCGGGTTTTGATCCCGGCGGCGATTGCATCTTATCTAAAATGTTTGCGCCAACTTTATATGGAAGGCAATCAATCATCGGCAAATGATCCAACACAAACCATTGCATGGAAAAAGATAAAACAGTGACAGCCAGCAAAACCACGATGCTGGCGGCTTGCGGAAGAACGGGAACAATTTTTTCTTTATAAATAAAAAGAAAAATGATTAATGCAAGCAGGATCAAATCCTTTGTAAATGATTGTCCGGCAGTTAAAGGAATGCAATCTCCAAAGCAACCACACTCGCGCACTTTGCCGGATAAATAGGCATAACCTGTAAGAAACGTAAAAAAGATAATGAGCAATAATAACAACCAACTGAATAATTTCATTTTCCATCCGAGCAAAATGGCAACGCCCGCAACAATTTCAAAAATGATCATGATGACAGAAAACGCCAATGTATAATTATCCAGCCAATGAAATTTCCACACTTCAAAAAACTCCTGCATTTTATAACTTAATCCAAGCGGATCATTCGCTTTTATTAATCCGGAAAAAATAAAAAGAATGCCGACAAATGATCTTGATATGGCGATAAGAAATTTCATCATGTTTGATTTATAAGATACGGGTTTCGTGATACGCGATTTTAGATATGAGATATTATTTTGGGCTCATATGCTTTTCTTCAACTGCGTGAATAAAACTATTTAGCATCCTGCCTAATTTATTTAATTTTTCACGTAAATTATTAAATGTTTGTTGGTCTGTTAATGAACCTGTTTCAAATAATTTTTTTAAAATGATCAATTGTTTCGTCATTGGCAGCATGGGCATACATCAAAAATTTAATAAAATCATTTTTATACATTCTCCTTCCATAACCTTCAACAATAGTTGATTTAACAGATTTTGCCGATCGCCTTATTTGCTGGCCTTCTTCAAACAATTCAAATTTTGGAAGCTGCAAACTCATTTTATGAATATCAATAACAACTTCTCTTGAAAGTTTCCAAATTTCAAGTTTGCGATAACTCATAATTTTTAGATAAGGTTTAATATTTATTCGGTCTCAACATATGATAATCCAGAATCCCGAATCACGAATCACGCATCACGCACCTATTCACTATGCTTACCTTCATTAATCAATATCAACGCAAACACGGAGTAATTTATAATGTCAATAAAGTTTGCATCAATGCCTTCGCTGATTAGAGTTTTTCCATCATTAACCAATATTTGTTTTACACGCAAAAGTTTCATTAATATCAAATCAACAAAACTTTCCTGGCTCATGTCGCGCCAGGCTTCGCCGTAGTCGTGGTTTTTATCGTGCATTGTTTTTTGCGCAATTTCTATTTTAATATTGTACCAGTTTTCAACTTTATCTACAGGCAAATCTTCAACGGATTCTCTTTTTAAATCGAGTTGTATTAATCCAATAACGCCATAATTTACCATGCCTTTAAATTCACTATTAATATCATCGCTCACCAATTGGTTGCCGGTTTGCTGAATATTTTTTATGCGTTGCGCTTTAATAAAAATCTGATCAATAATTGAAATAGTCCGCAACACGCGCCATGATGTTCCGTAATCTTTTGTTTTCTTAATAAAAATTTCTTTACACAATTGAATGGCTTCGTTGTATTGCTGGTTGGTTGTGCTCATTACCGGAATTTCTGCTATTTTCAATTTTAATTGTTCAATTTTACCGTTCAAATGTAAAGATAACAACGCAATGTTTATCCTCAATTGCAAAGGCAAATTATTAGTAAGCGAAAATGCGCTGGTGATGGGCATTATTAATGCAACGCCAGATTCATTTTATGAAGCGAGCAGGTTTATTAATGATAAAGAAATTTTACAGCAGGTTGAAAAAATGCTGAAAGATGGCGCAGATATTTTAGATATCGGCGGGCAAAGCACGCGTCCGAAAAGCAAGCAAATTGGTGAAGAAGAAGAATTGAAAAGAGTTGTGCATGTAATTGAATTTGTACATAAAAATTTTCCTGAAGCAATTATTTCTGTTGATACTTATCATGCAAAAGTTGCGAAAGAATCTGTTGATGCAGGCGCTTCAATTATTAATGATATCAGCGGTGGAAATGCAGATGACGAAATGATTAATACAGTTGGAAAATTAAATGTTCCATACATCTGCATGCATATAAAAGCCGATGTAGAAACAATGCATAAAAATCATTCATATGAAAATGTGATAAAAGAATTGCTTGATTTTTTTATTAATAAAATAACTGAATGTAAAAATGCAGGTATTAACGATGTAATTATTGATCCGGGATTTGGATTTAGCAAAATGGTTGCGCAAAATTTTGAAATACTGAAAAATCTTGCTGTATTTAAAATGCTCGAAAAGCCAGTATTAATAGGCGTTTCAAGAAAATCTACGATTTATAAAACGCTTGGCGTTACTGCGGATGAAGCACTAAACGGAACAACTGTATTAAATACCATCGCGCTTATTAATGGGGCAAATATTCTTCGCGTGCATGATGTAAAAGAAGCGAAAGAAGCTGTTCGTTTGTTTACAGAATATGCAAAATAAAAAAGCAGCTTCATAATGAAACTGCTTTTTTTTTATTAATAAAATCTTTACCTATTTTTTTGGCGCTGCCTGCTGTTGTTGTTGCATTTGCTGCATACGTTGTTGCATTCCCGGAGGCAATCCTTTTGGAAAAGCCGGCTGCGGTGCTGCATCTTTTACATCAACAATTTCTAAATCGAAAATCAAATTTGCAAATGGTTTAATAACGCCGCCGCCTGCGCCTTGCGGGCCATAACCAAGCATAGAAGGAACATATATTTTTACTTTATCGCCTTTCTTAAAATAAGGCATTACTTCAACCATTCCTGGTATTGCGCCAGAAACGCCTGATGTAAATTCAAACGGCGTTAGCGGATGTTTTTGAATTTGTTTTGTACTGTCAACATTTGAATCGAAAGGTTTGCCGTCAGTTGTATAGCCTGTATATAAAACGGAAACGCTTTTGCCAGAATCTGCTTTAATACCATTAGTTGTAGAAAGTATCTGGTAGTAAACGCCGTTCTTTGTTTTTTGCGTGTTCGTGATATTATTTTTCGCTAAATAATCTTCGATTTCTTTTATCTCTTTGTCTTTTTCAACAGCCAAATATTTTTCACGATCCTGTCTTACCAAACTATCATTTGCAATAATATCAAGCACTCTTATGCCCAATGTAATCTTATCTTTCTTTTTTAAGAACGGAGGAAGATTGCCATGAGATTTTGCAAGCAATGTATCAACCTGCATGATGATCATAACACTGTCGCCTTTGCGCAACATGCCAAATACTTCTGCAGGATTATAGGTTGCACCAACGCTATCAACAGGAATATAAGTTGGCAAAGTATTGCCCGCAGGGCTCAAAGTTGAGTCCTTGCTTCCGCTTAATTTTTGAACATAATTAAATTTTAAAAACTGTCCTTTCTTAACAACATCTCCGCTGCCATCATGGATAATTTTATACTGCAAACCGCTTTTGGTTTTTTTAAACCCTTCATTGGCGCAGGAAACAGCAGCCATTACAGCAACTGCAAGCAATACATACGACGTGATTTTTTTCATTATTAATTATTGTAGTTGTGACGAATTTTCTTTTACTGCCTCCAGGAAACGCTGGATGGTTTTTTCAAGCGTGTCTTTACTTCTTCCGCCGGCTGCATTAAAATGGCCGCCGCCTTCAAAATATTTTCGCGCAAAAGTATTAACATCAAAGTTGCCTTTGCTGCGAAATGAACATCTTATTTCTTCTTCCCTGTCAATAATAAGCGCGGCAAGTTTTATTCCTTTTATTGAAAATGGAAAATTAACCAAACCCTCTGTGTCGCCGGTTTTTATTTCATACTTCACCAAATCTTTCCACGGCACAGAAATCATTGCGGTGTTATGTTCATAATAAACATCCATCCTGTTTTGCAAAACATATCCTGTAAAACGCAAACGGTTTTCTAAAAAATTATCAAATAAATTTTCATGTATTTGCGAATGCTGCAAGCCGCGGTGTTTTAAATCTGCAACCATGCTGTGTACATTTGCGCTGGCAGATGGAAAACGGAATGAGCCTGTATCAGTCATTACACCGGCATATAAGCATTCAGCAATATCATTATTGATTTTATCTGCATGGCCAGATGCATTAATAAAATCGTAAATCATTTCGCAGGTAGAACTTTTGCTCGTGTCGCTTATCCCATAGGTAAAACTTTCAACAGCTGGTTGCTGGTGATGATCAATTAAAATTTTTACGCAGGACAATTTCGCGAGCTTATCGGCCATATTCCGCGTGCGCAATAATGTATTAAAATCAAGGCAAAATAACCATTCAGCTTCATTTAGAATAATGGCTGCTTTGTCTTTATTATAATCAAAATCGATAACGGTATTTGCGCCGGGCATCCATTTCAACCAATCGGCCCAGTTTGTCGGAGAAATTACGGTAACAGAATGGCCGAGTTGTTTTAATAAATGATATAAACCAAGTGAAGAACCCATTGCATCCGCATCGGGTTTCTGGTGCATGGTAATAACCACTTTTTTTGGCTGCGCTGTTAGTAAAGGGAATATTTCCTGTATTGTTTTCATCAAAATGGCTGCAAAGTTGCGGAAATAAAACGCAAACGCCAAATTAGTTCGCAGATGGCGGTTGATTGTTGGCATGAAGCGGAAAACGATCATCGTTGGCCGTTGGCGGATGGCCGATTTTTTTATAAATTCCATTAAGATCAGTGTCAGTCATTGGTCATCAAATAACCTTTTCATCATCTGTCATCTGTCATCTGTCAACTGTCATCTGTAATCTGTCATCCAGCTCGGTCATCCGCCATCGCCCATCGACCAACTTCCGTCTCTGCGAACAATTACCAACATCTGCTATAAACTTTCATTCCGATACATTACCTTCGCATCCCAAAAAGACAGAATATGAGCAACAGAACTTTTACCATGATTAAACCGGATGCTTTTTCTAAAGGACATTCTGGTGCAATTATCGACATGATTATTAAAGATGGTTTTCGCGTGGTGGCTTTAAAACTGATGAAGCTTTCTCCCGAAAAAGCCGGCGAATTTTATGCAGTGCATAGTGCAAGGCCGTTTTACGGAGAGCTTGTAGAATTTATGGGCAGCGGGCCGATTATTGCCGCAATATTGGAAAAAGAAAATGCAGTGGCAGATTTTCGCAAACTGATTGGCGCAACAAACCCTGCAAATGCAGACGAAGGAACGATAAGAAAATTATATGCTGCTTCGGTTGGTGAAAACGCAATCCACGGAAGTGACAGTGATGAAAATGCAAAAATCGAATCTGACTTTTTCTTTAGCGGATTAGAAAGATTTTAATCTTATTAATAAAATTTCCAGTAAAACCTTGAAGATTTTATCCCGTTAATTTTTATTAATGATGATAATAAATTCAAGGTTTTTTTATTTAATTTTTTATTGGCGTAACTGTATAACCACTTTTTCTCAAAAGATTAATAACACCTTT
>Ga0206963_10380_pt1 | contig 10287 bp, 6 predicted proteins | sample Alteio_BWOrgHeat_28_FD_152958 | JGI IMG/M metagenome (GOLD analysis project Ga0206963, IMG submission 152958) | Enriched cells from forest soil in Barre Woods Harvard Forest LTER site, Petersham, Massachusetts, United States -... | ecosystem: Environmental > Terrestrial > Soil > Temperate forest >... | reverse complement strand
CCTGTATCTTCTGAACCATTCTTCTCGTCAGTGCCAGGTGGCTGCCATCTGCCCCCCTCATCAGGGCAGGCATTTTTCGTCTGCCCTCATCCGTTAGATTACCCACTTCATTATAGTGCCGGAGCAGTCTTGAAAACCAGGCAAGCGATCCTGATTCCAGCGCAAGTAAAACCTGCTCGTGGCGGGATACGATTGCAAGATTGTCAACTACGTTAGGATCCATAATGGGCTGCGAAGCACGACCGAATTGTGAGCTGTCGGCCCAGGCCATTCCTACAGAATGATTCATGAGAGTTGTATTCATTAACCGAACGGTTTCCATGGCCCGACGAAGAATATTCTCTATATCAGCTCTGTTTACTTTCTCATTCAACAATGTTCCAAGCAATGCCTGCTCCAATTCATCGCCGACTGTTCTTACCGGTGCTCCATCGGGTGCGAAAGTCGGCGGTCCCGCAACAATCCTGGCGAAGGCCTTTAGAGCCCTGGTTTTAAATTGCAGTTCCAATTCCAATATTCCATCACATTCGTCGTCCAGGTAGCCCAGACTTTTTACAGGATCCGATCCGGAGTTTGCGAATATGCTGGCCGGGGCCGTTGTAGTCGGATCGGAATCCAAATCCTGGTATCCTTTCCAATGACCAAGATGAGTATCATACACCACATCTTTAAGTACTGCACGGAACCTGGAATTTTTTTCCTGATCCTTTGTTGGGGCCGGACCATATACATATCCTCCGGCGGGTGTAAATCTGAAGCGGATTTCAGGAAACTTTGGAGTGGGCTTAATATACTGTCCGAATCCAAATGGAATTTTCTTTCCTTTCAAAAAATTATCACATCTGCCAAGAAGTGGTTTTCTTGTAAAGTCACTGTAAAATCCAGTGTCCGCTAAAATTTTGTCAGCAGGGTCTTTTGTTCTTCGAAAGGCTTTATTATTACCCAACTGCACGCGCCATTTGATGGCGGATGCGCTTAATCCCAATTCATTTAAATGTTTTTGGGTTAAAGGAACTAAAGGGCCATTCTTATTAAAACTGGCCCATGCTTCCAGAAATGGCGAAATGGGTTTGATTCTGTTTTTAGCATCCCGAAAGTTCACTGCATCAGGTTTTTTCCTGGAAAGAATTTTACCTGTTTTTGGATCAATATAAAAAGTCTCTGCAGGTATCAGTCTTCGGTAGCCTACCGGATCAGGGATCTCCCAGTCGTAATTGTCCATTGGTTCAGGAGAAGAACCCAAACGCGCTATGGCAAATGCCGGAAGAATTCTGATTTCGTGAATATCATGTATCGCCATGGGTTAATAATCTTGGTTTATTGATTTATGATGGATTTTATGACGGATAATGCCTGTTCGTCAGCACTGCGAAGAGCTTTTAAATAAATCGCATGTGCGACATCGTTATATTCAAGCAGTTCGTCGATGATGATCCTGCTGTTCAGCAACTGGTCCCGATGAGCCCTCCATTTATTCGTTTCCCGGGCCGGAAGGTTCAGGTTATAGGGAAGTTCAAATGGTGAAGCTGCACGGGGCCCCTTCCGGTTCCCTTTTTGCTGCGGTATCGTTGTCAGAATATCTGAGATCGACCGGAGATTATACATCTCACCAAAAGTCCAGCTGATCAATTGTCCGTAAAAGGAAGCCGGTTTTATTTCCATCTGCAGGCAATGACTTAAATAAAGTAAAATCATTCTGTAACGCTGGTTGGAAAGCTGGGCCCATAGGAGAGCCTGCTCGTCTGTAATTATTGACGGATCAGGGTCAGTACCTGGTAAATTAGTTGAGGGATTCAGCGGCACATGTTTCGAAGCCTGCCACCTTCCGCCTGGAGGGAAGGCCTTATATATATGGAGGAACCGCTCGAAATGAGATTCCTCTGCAGATGGTTTCATGCTGACCACTTCTCCTTCACCCTGTTCAGCTATTTTAAACAGGGCAGCTTTGGCATCTGCACGGTTGGTTGCAGTCTCAATAATAATTTTATGATCATTCGTTCCCCATGCACTATGCGGTGACTGGAATTTTTCTGAGTCTTTCAGGAAATCTTCATTTTCCACTCCATCAAGAAGCTGTTGGATTTTCTCATAAATCATGCCCACACGGTTGATTGCTTTCCCCTTGTTACCTTTTTGTGCTATCGCCTTGATGACCTTCATTTCTTTATGAAGTAAAGGATCATTCTTTTTTAAAAAATCCTCTGATGGCATCTCCGCAACTACATATTTAGCAAGGGAGTTTTTAGTCATTCTTTCCAGACTGAAATGAAACGGATATAGTTTCGAATCAAAAGGAAAATCTTCTCTTTGGAAAGTAAGCGGACCACCTATTGAATGAAGAATATTCTGTACTGTAATAAGATGCCCCATTTCTTCTCTTGCAATACCCAGAATCTTAACACGCCAGCTATTGACTAGTTCCCTCTTATCTTCAGGCACCTGTGCACCTCCAAGAGAAAAAGCAGCATATAAGTATTGAACCATCAAAGCATGCTCAACTTCAGAAGCCATATGCAGAAAAAAAATGGCTTCATCGTGAGGACATAATGGTGGATTATGCAGGGGAAGGCAATCATATGGCGCATTCCGCCAACCCTTGGCAGGTTTGTATGCAAAAAAATCCTTTTTCTTTTTTTGGCCTCGTTGGTACAACCAACTGCATGTGATCAGAAAATCTTGAATAAGCCGGTTTGTTCTTTTTCACTTTGATGCTGCCTGTTTTTAATTAATTTTTTAATATCAGTTACTATTTTTCATCTTAAGAAAACAAAAGGCGTTCTTCTGAATGCAAATCATCCGCATTATAAAATTTTTCTGTCCAGCTATCGCTGGCCTGCAGAATAAGCGGTAATGGTTTTGGATTCTTACCCTTTGATGTGAATGTATCCCGGAATAAAAAATGATCTACCAGCGCCAGTGCCTCAATGGCAAACACTGTTGCTATATCCTGATCATGTATTTCAATCAGGTTATCACCGTTTTGTTCTTCACCGCCCTCGGCAAGATTGGATGAACCAAACCATACGACCGCATCCGGAGTATTGAAACTGCAAACAATAAATTTGTGATGCACCTGATGACCAATCCCAACTGATACCTCCTTGTCAAATGGAGGAGGCAGCTGTGTCGTTCCGGGTTTGCCGGTGACCTGGATACCGTTTTTCGTATTGGGCTTATACAAACTAATTGTATTCACAGAATCTGAAATCCCATAGCTGAAAATCTTTTGTTGCTTATGCAAATTCAGAATCGCGGGAATGACAGGTCCTTTAACCGTCGGATCAGTATCCATGATGGCAAAAAGAACACTGCTTTTTTCTGCAACCACACGATTGGCAATATTCGTGAGTGTTGACAAAGCAAAAGCATTTGCGTGCGGTGAAAAAGTTATACTCATCTTTGGGAGTCCCTTACCGTTAAAAGGAAATTTCTTTTCTGAAATCGTCGCATTCACAAAGGCCTTTTCATTTACACCATCATTCCATGCTTCATCGAATGCGATACTATAAGCAGACGCGATCGATGTATCATTAAATATCACAACATGATTAGAGTTGACATACATGCCGGTAATCGAAAAATTGGTTGAACCCGAAAGCACCCTGACAGCCTGATTCCCTTTTTTTACAATGAGAACCTTATTATGTTGAAACCGTGCAAATTTACCCCTGATAATAGCCGCTGACTTTTTTGCAACTTTTTTAAACGCCGCTTCAAACTGGTCCTCCGGTTTGGTGCCTGCTTTATTATGATGCAGCGTTGCATTATCCAGGATCATCCGAATCCTTCCCTGCCCCGCCAGTTTCAGAAATGCATTGATGATATCGGGCTCGTTAAAATCGTAAGCAAGCACATCGAGGGAAAGCGATTCATCCTTCTCAATGTCTCCAATCAGCGCAAATATTTTTTCACGGGCTGTAAAACCAGACCAGACATATTCATCGCCGAATGTATAAGTATTTCCATCGCTGTCTTTGCCTGCAACCTGCGAAGTATCAAAACTAAGCGCCTTCGCTTTAGGCCTGAAGATTGCCTTTGGACCAAAGTGATGTACAAAAGCTTGTGATTGTACAAACCCTCTCGTGAATCCCAGATCAATATTCCCTTTTACAAAAGGCGCCATCGTGATGTCTGCTGAAACAGAAAGTGAGAGATCGATTGTTGTCAGGTGATTTTGATTGTCAAAATACCGAGGTGTTACTGTATAAGTATATTTTCCAAAGAAAACCTGGTCTGCCTGATGAAATGATCCCGGCACATGCACCCAGCGGAAGAGTTGAAAAGGTGTATTGATACTGGATTTAGCAGGTTCAGCTGTATTTTGTGCATGACCCTCCCCACTGGCAAATTGCAGATAGTTAAAAAGATAAAAAGAGGGTTTCCCAAGTGGTGTACATTGAATAGTAAACCCCGCAAGCCTGGTGGTTTTATTTTTCGGCAGATTGAATGCAAGCAGTGTCTTTGCATCACCCTGGTAAAGCCTTACGGTGAATCCGTTTTTAACATTTTGTGAAGCCATATGATTTTAATTATCAAAATTCAATCATCTCAGGCCTGTTTTGCCTGCGTAATCAATTCTGCAATTCCAAACTTTCCAGCTGCATTCAAAAATTGTTTATCAGGAGTAAAATGAGGATGCTGGTTAATATATGAATGACTGTCTCCATCCAGCAAACCAAAGAATACTTCCCCGATTATCCTTCCACCCACGGGCCCCATGCGGATGGGCGTATCATTATTTTTAAATTCCTGCATCGCTTCGGCTAAAACATAAAACCATAGTGGTGCTTTGTTTTTGAATGATTTATCAATGCTCACCAGTGTTTTATTATCTTTATTCACTCCGTCCTGATTGGCTTTGCCAACTTTTAAAAGATCATCCGGAATAACAGGTTGCCCCATGGCTCGTGCCACATCCTGTCCTGATGGAAGTCCCATACTTAATCCCCTCAGCAGGTTCCTCTGTGCAAGATTCCCTACCTGCGTCGCAATAATTGTCGGCAGATTTTTCAACGGATTTACCAGTGAAGTATCGATTTTATATGCAGGCTGAATCCGCTCTTTACTAAACTGATTTGCGTTGTTTCCAAAATCATAAAAAAGTCTCCAGTCAATTGCCCAGGGACTCGGAAATTCCCGGAATCCCGTAAGACTGGTTGCAGGATCTGAGGAAAAAATATCAAACCTGTTTGGCAGCGTTGCATTTAATCTGTACTCAGGACGAACCATGGAATGTCCGAACCGATAAGCAGCAACAGAAAACTCCACAGGCATATAAGGAAATTTATACCAGTGATAAAACTCAAGATTTGGTTTTTTATCCGGCGATGAATATATCTTGTCTACCATATCCTGGCCCAGGATGGTTGGTAAAAAATCATGAATGATCACCCATTGATAGTGCCAGCGGACTCTTTTCTGCACTTTTTCTAATGGATCATCCGGAAATAAATCCACCATCCGGTTATGGAAGCGGATAAAAATCCCTTCAAGCTGTGACACAATCACATTCTCATCATTGCGTGGATCGCCAATGATGGCTCGTTTCGGAGCTCCCATGTCTTTAGGATCCGGTGAATTTCTTGCCAGGTCACGCACATTATTATCAAATGGACTTCCGGTGAGTTGTCTTGAACTAAGCAGAAGTTTTTTTCCATCCTGGAAGTATAGATAGGGCTGATCATCCGGACCCCGCCCGTAAATATTATCGAGATCAAACCTTGGTGTTCTGAAATCTTCCAGTGCATCCGGATCATTTTGTTTCATCAGGGAACTCGCCGGATCGAATGTGATATCATGATCAATAAATTGTCCGAGATAAGTATATCCTGCATGAATACCTGTATTCTCTTCATCATCCCTGGGATTCGCATCTTCCGGTGTTGGCGGGTCATCTTTTTCAGAAACCATTTCGTCTCCCAGTTTTTTAAGAACATCCTGACTAAAATCAGCTTTTTGCAGGGTTCTGAACATTCTTCCGAATCGTCCTTCTGAAGTATTGGATTTACTTGCGGCATCAAGGCCACGTAAAATCCCATGTCTTGTAAAAGCTACCTGTTTCATAGTTTTTTATTAAAGGTTTATTGAAAAAATGATTATCTCTTTTTATTTCCCTCCTGCCATAACCTGCTTCTTAATATAAATATCCCTTCTTTCAGCAGCGGCCTGTTGAACCCTTGCTGACTGTGCCGGCTTGAGCGTGATAGTCTGCGACCCGGCAATGAAATGAACATCTTTATTCTGAAGCTGGCCATTCTTCAGTTCGATCTGGTGAGGCAGTGGAATGGCTGTTGTTCCACCGCGGATCAGATCAAAGAGTCTTACCCTTGATCCAAATGAAGTATCACAATTACTCACCAGGTCATATTCAATATCTGCCATTCCGACTTTGATAGAATTCGTTTTACCACATGGAATAAACAGATCGCTGAGAGAATCATAAGTTCCATCATAAATCTCCTGCGGGCTTTTTTTCCAGCGGGCTGATTTACCCACAAATAAAATGGTATCATGTACCACTGCCCCACCCTGGCCATTATTTTTAGAATTGGCGATGGTACTGTCTGCTGTATTCTGACCAGATGAAGTATCCGGATTCGGTTGTTCAGTCGAATTGGAACTGTGACAGGAAATTACCAGCATGGCGATGAATAGAAAAAAAATGAATTTCATAAAATAGGTTTAACGCGAACTCAATATAATATGGCTGACCAGTATATCTTTCTTATCGATATAATACACCGCCCCTTCCGGAAAACTTCCTACCTGCCTGTCGTAAGGCAACTGGTTCAATACAATAAAATATTCATCCGTTTCTCCGAGCAAACGCAGGTTTTTCCCCGCATCGGAACTCAAAAGGCTTAGCGAATAATTGGATTTTACTGCATTACTGTCCATTCCCGTATCCTTCCTGAAAATAAATTCAATTCTATGTTTACTACCGGTGTTGGTGCGGTCGTCAGAATAATTTGCGAGTACGGTCTGTTTTGCGATTTGAAACAGGATCGGGAAGAGGGCTACCATGGCCAGCAGGATCGCACATGTTCTGATAAAACGAAGACGCATGCGACCCGGCCTTTGAAATTTATGAAGCAGGTATAAAAAAATGGCACTTAGACAAATAAATGCAATAACAGCCCAGATTGAAAACCGGATAAATGCATCGGAGGTAAGTACATCGTAAGAAAAAATCAGATAAGAAGTATAACTCAGCCGGAGTGATTCCGTTGTAATTCCAAAACTATCATAGTAAGTATGCAAATATACCCATGCTATAAAATAGCAGTAGATGCCGATGATGATCAACAAGTCCCTGAAGCCTGAGAGTGACATTGTTTCTTTTTAAATAGAATCCCGTCAGAAATTTAATTTTCCAGGTATAGATAAAACTTAAATCGTGGATTAGCGGTAACCTTCCGTATTATTTTAGCAGCAGAATAAAGATAACGAGTTAAAATAAAAATCAGGCCAATTTTCTGTGAACTAATAATTAATCACCGATCCTGGATTTTTACTAAGTAAAATCACTTAGGCGGAAGATTAAGGAAATTCATATCCGAAAGTCCAGCCCCTGTCTTTTGCCATATAAATACAATTGCGCTCGGCCAGTGCGGAAATAGTAAGTGAAGGATTGATTCCTAAGGGACGATTTACGATCGACCCGTCGCTGATATAGAGCCCTTCATAAACTGACTCACCACTAGTTCCGGCAAATACCTGTCCTTTGTGATTTACTACCCCTTTCGAAGCATCATCTCCCATGATGCAGCCCCCCAGCGGATGAACCGTAACCAGCCGGTCAGAAAATAATTTTGTCCAGAGCGGGTTCCTTGTATAAACTCCATCAAGTTTTCCTGTCAACTCCAGCAATTTATTACTCACCTTTTCGAAAACAGGCTGATCACCCGCACCCGGCCATTCAATCCGCAGCCTGTCTTTTTCAAGTACCATTTGTCCCCTGTCATCATCGCGGGTCATGACAAGATAAGTCAGTGTATGATTGGTGGCACCATGATAAGGTCCGCGGAAAAAACTATCAGTTGCCCGAAGAAATTTTTTCCATGCATCATAAAAACCATTGCCTGTATTTTTCCCCTCTAGACCAGCGGCGGTTGAGATAAGTGTTTTAAAACCCCCGGCCATGAGTCCTGGCACAACACCTTCTTCTATCACCATCGCATCAGGACCGTCTGCGCCATTCCTCAGGTCAATAATACTCGCGATATTCGGACCGATCGGATCTTCGATATTATTTGGCCTTGTGCCTATGCCTATTGAATTTGCGCGTAGTTCATTGTTATATCCAAAAGCAAGGAAATCTCCATTTCCCGAAAAATGATGACCTGCGAGTCCTGAACAGGACAGACCATTTTGTGCTGAACGAAGTAACAGTTCGGTAGATCCCAGTGATCCCGCGGAGAGAACCACCACTTTTGCTGTAATAAAAACTGTCGGTGCATTGTAATCTTCATCTCCCGTAATAAAAAGATTATAATGAACTTTCCATTCGCCGTTATGCTGTTCTACAAACCTTACGTTCACCTCCGTGTATATTTCTGCACCATGATTTTTTGCGTCGGGTAAATAATTCATAATCATCGTATTCTTCGCAAAGAAATTGCATCCTGAGCAACACTCTCCGCATCCGATACAGGGTTTCTGATTTACCCCTACATGATTGGGCCCGTCAATATCGAAGTTGACATAAACAGGAGTGTATTTCCATTTATCTGCCACACCCATTTTTCCTGCCGCTGTTTTCATTGAATGTGCTTTCGCGGGGACTGGTCTCTTATCAGGATATGGTGTCGTCTTCAGCATATCATTTACAGCATGATAAGCAAATTGAAGTGTTGTCTGATCGTTCCTGAGTGCAACAGGCCATACAGGATCCTTCAGCACATCGGTCACAGGCTCCATGCCCACGTTAGCATTGATAAGTGAAGTACCACCCAGTCCGCAACCCTGAACAATATTGATTTCTTTATTGACACGTATATCGAAGAGTCCAAACTTTTTCCCGATATGCTTTTCTGGTATATCAATTTGTGTTTCAGGAGAAGCAGCCTGGAAGGTATTTGGGTATTCACCCGGTTGAAATTCCTTGCCGCGTTCAAGCAGACAAACTTTCTTTCCTGCCCGTGACATTCTGGAGGCCGTGATACTGCCGCCATATCCGGAACCAATTACAATGATATCGTAGGATGATTTGATTTGTGAGATGGGGGATGCGAGTCTGGACATAATAATTTATTTTAAAGGAGCCTTTATATTAAATCGTGAAAGTGACTAATACCACAGCGATGCGTAAAATCATTTTCAAATCTTCCTTCGGATGCCAGTATCTTATAAATCCGCATCCAGTCCTTAAATCTTGGATAGAGTTTTTCCACAGAAGACTGCCCCTGACCACCCACATGATTTATTTGGCCCCAGTGCGGGATGCCCCAAAACGATAAAGGGCATCTTCTATCCGGGCGAGCAATTCCAGATCACCGATTGTTTTACTGACAGTCGGAAATTCTATCATACAAACAAATTCATCAGTATCCCCATGCTGCATTGATAAATAAAACGGACTGCATTTTACAAACCGTAGAGAGAACGGAGCTGTCAGATATTGTCTGCCTTCATCCACACTTTTATTTACTATCCTGATAATTTCTTCCACGGCATCGAGATATCTTTTTTCAGGTAATGCGATCTCAGTTGCATATGCCGCAAGATTATTATCCTTTCCAAGGTTGAGTACCTTATAACTTTTATCAATATATCCCTTATCGGTAAGCGTAGTAATTTCCGTCTGAACGAATGAAGGAATTATTTTTGGAAAATGATTGATCAGGAAACGGATTGCGAAATCAATTATAAAAGTCGGCACGATGCGAACAAATAACTCCGGCAATATTTTACGGTGCCCCCTCGGTATCAAAGGACTTTTATATTCACGATGAGAAATAATTCTTTCTGTTACCAGGCATTTGTGATCATTTCCGCTAAAAAAATAAGGACTTATCAGCACTTCATAATGTCTTCTATCACGTAATATTTTACCCTCCTGAAGTTCTTTTTTTACTTGAGACCATTTGGAAAAATGCCTGGTTTCTTCCAGCATGTATTTGTTTGTAACTTCAATGACGACAGCATAGATGATCCCTAAACAACCCATACTCACACCTGCCGAAAAGAAATAATCATCATCCTGAATAAAGTTTATCTGTCCTGCTTCCTGTATTTGTGAATGACCTTTCGAGATTCCTTTACCAGGTGAACGTTCAATCTGATGTA
>Ga0206963_10379_pt1 | contig 10349 bp, 6 predicted proteins | sample Alteio_BWOrgHeat_28_FD_152958 | JGI IMG/M metagenome (GOLD analysis project Ga0206963, IMG submission 152958) | Enriched cells from forest soil in Barre Woods Harvard Forest LTER site, Petersham, Massachusetts, United States -... | ecosystem: Environmental > Terrestrial > Soil > Temperate forest >... | reverse complement strand
AGTTTTTATATGAGATGTTTGCATCAGCATAAATCGATTGTTTTTCAGTTCGGGAAAGGGAATTGGTTGATAAGGTTGCAAGCCCGTTACTCAAAGTAAAAAAATTGGCAATAGTAAGTCCCTGATCGTTTGAATTAGTAGCCTGGAAATTAAATTGTTCAATACTGGCACCGGCAAGAATGTTGAGATGAAATACATCTGAAAGATTCTTATTATAGCTGAGCAGAAGGTCATTGTTAAATTGACTGGTGGAAGATTTATTGATGATATAATTACCTTGTCCGGCAAACGTAATCCAGTACGAACCACTATAATCCATTTCCTGGGCGTAGTCGGAATAGTAGTCCAGACTGCTGCGTCCCTGTATGCTAAGTTCCGGAGTGATCTGATACTTCAATGATACCAATCCTAAAAAGCGATTCCTGGTACGATCATATAAATTTCTATATGCACTCCAGTAAGGATTTTGGAAATTCGGCGTAGGTGTTGCCCAATAATTTTGAGAAAGTGATAGATCCGTCGGATCAACACTTTCATAATTTTTAATATCACTCAAACGAAGACTTCTGGGCATTGAATAAAGGGTTGCCAGAGCATAATTACCGGCTCCTGCCATGGGACGGTTTTCAATATCTTCTTCGATATAATTCGCTTTGAGATCCATAGAGAGCTTGCTGGTCAATTGATTTGTCTGACGCAGGTTTAAATTATTTCTCTTATACGTGTTGTTCGGCATTATCCCGGTGCTATAATTATTGGTATATGAAAAATAAGTTTGCGATCTTTCATTACCCGCCGAAAGAGCTATAGTATTGATCAGTTCAGATCCTGTCTGGAAGAAATCTTTAATATTGTCAGGCTGAGGAGTTAAAGCCTGTGTTTTGCCCGTCCAATCCTGCAATTGCTGGCCTTGCATTTTCGGACCCCAGCTGTCTAAACTATTTGCAATAAAAACGCCTCCTTGTCCCTGCCCATATACATTTTGTGTATTCGGAAGGATCATGGGATTGTCAAACATTGCAGAACTGGAAATCTGTATTCCAACACCCGCACCAGGCCTCCCTTTTTTTGTAGTAATGAGAATTGCACCGTTGGATGCATCGGATCCATACAGTGCAGCAGCGGAAGCTCCGGTAAGTACACTTATCGATTCAATATCATCCGGATTAATATTTGAAATGCCGTCGCCATTATCACGGGTACCTGCAATATTTGCTGTAACATCAGTAAATGCGTTGGCAGTATTGTCGACCCTTACGCCATCAACAACAATAAGGGGTTGGTTATTTCCGGTAATTGAACGGTTGCCACGAAAAATAATTCTGCTAGAACTTCCCGGTCCGGCATTTGTTTTATTGATTGTAAGTCCTGCAACCCTGCCATCCAATGCATCAGACATGTTCAAATCCCTTGTATTGCTGATTTCTGAACCTGGAAGTGTTTGGGTGGCGTATGTTAATGATTTTTTCTGTCTCGTAACGCCCAGGGCGGTAACTACGACGTTCTGCATTTCAGTAGCTGATGCTTCCAAAATTATTTCAACTGTACCTGATAATCCGGCCAGCGAAATTTCTTTTGTCGTAAATCCTACAGACGAAATTTGCAGAACTGAAGCTGGGTCGCGCACAGTGAGTGTGAATTGTCCTTTTTCATTTGTGATGGTACCATTGTTCGTTCCCTTTTCAATTACAGAAACGCCCCCTCTTAAACTAAAAGTACCATCACTGTTATGTAATCGAACTACTCCTTTTATTTCCAGCTGTTGCACACCTTTCTCATCTTTAATGGAAATGACAATCAGATTATTGTCCATGACATGATATAGCAAACCGGTAGATTGAAAAAGAATATTCAGTACTTCTTCGATGGTTGCTTCTTTGGCGTCTATGCTAACACTTTTGTTTTGCGGAACCAGGTCATCATTGTAAATAAAGCGGTATTTGGTGTTTTGCTGGATATAAGTAATTGCATATTTCAGTTGAACATCTTTGAGTTTGATGCTGAACCTGTCCTGGGAGTATCCCTTGGAAAATGCCTGGAATCCCGTGAAAATAAGCAGCAGTGCGGTTAATTTCATTATTATAAAGCACTTAAGTAAAGCTCTCCCGTTAAGGGGAAGTTTGTAGACTAGTCCTTTTTGCATAATTTTGAAATGAAAGGTTTGACAAGAGGGAACCGTCTATTTTTCAAGAGTAACGATTCCCGATTTTACTTTCCGGGAGATGTTCGTAGCATCTCCCTTTCTTTTGGTATCAGGTCATAGTTTAAATTTTAGTTTTATAAAATTATTTTACTCCTATCCATAGTTCATTATCTTTTATTTGATAGTTAAAATGGTAAGACAACTGCATAGCTTCCATGGTCTGCTTCAGGGTTTCCTTTTCAACAACACCTGAAAACCGTTTGGATTTAATTTCATTATCCAGGAAATGAATTTTTATATTGAACCAGTTTTCCATTTTTGGAGCCAGCTCGTCCATGGGTTCATTGTCAAATTCAAATCTCGACTGAAGCCAAACCGTTTCAGCGAGTACTTTGGCATGATCATTATGAAGAGCCGTGATCGAATAAATGGGCGCACCCTGATTCAATTTTCCTTCTTTTTGAATCTCTCCAACCGGTATAATGATCTTTTCATTGGGTTTAAGCAGGATCTTACGGTCCGGGTCCTGTTTAGTTGTGATTTCAATCAGTCCCCGTACGAGTGAAGTTTCAATTGTTTTTTCATTCGGATAAGCCTTCACATTAAAAGCAGTGCCTTTTACAGTTATGGTGATGGATCCGGTATGAATAATAAAAGGATTTTTTTCATTTTTGGTCACATCGAAAAAAGCCTCCCCGGTGAGGGTAACCTCCCTGCTCTGGATTCCGAAATTTCCGTTTCCATAACTGAGCTGACTGTTTGCATTCAGCCAAACCTGTGTACCATCTGGTAATTCAATTTTTGATTTAGAACCAGGCTGTGTAAGTATATAATTTGTGGTGGCATTTGAGATAGGATTTCCCCTGGTTTTATTTTTAATTGAATGGTAAAGGGCCCAGGGAGATGTTATTGCCAGAAACAAAACAGCCGCAGCGGTCCATTTTTTCCAGCTACTCATTTGTACCAGCCAGCCTAATTTAATTTTACCCGAATTCAATTGATCCTCAATCCTAAACCATACATTTCTACTGATTTGAGTTTGTGGAATGGTGTCCAATGGGGAGTCCCATAACTTTTCAACCAGTTCATTCGTAAAACCAAGATGGGAATGCTCCTTTAGAATGGATTCCAGTTCCTCCAGTTCAGCCGGGCTTGCTTCACCGTTTTTTTTCTTGCCAAAAAGAATCCAGAATCTGTCCGGGAGCATGGAATTTCAGTTAATGTTTAGAATCTACAGTGTAAACGACTTAATGAAGACCCCACCCCCAAGAAGAGAAAAAATAAATTGTGGATTTATTAGAAGAGAGCAGATGTTTATGGGAATTTCGACCTGACTGACCTGGGAAGAAATTTATTTATGACGGCGTGAATTTTTTTTAATGCGATTCCTACCTGGTTTTCTACTGTTTTGATGTTAAGATGCAATAGTTCAGCTACTTCCCGGTATTTCAAACCATCTTCTTTTACCAGTTTGAATATTAACCTGCATTTTGTAGGAAGCTCATTGATGGCCTTATTGATTTGATTAATAGCCTCCTCCGTTATCATGAGGTCTTCCGGAGTAGCATCCACCCGATAAAAAGGTAAGGCCACTTCATCCAGATTAATACTTTTTTTATTCCCGTATTTACGCAAATAATCACGACTGCAATTTTTAGTCATTACATACAGGTAAAAAGTAAAATTCTCGATTTTACCCAATTTTGCCCTCTTCTTCCATACTTTAATGAAAACATCTTCCACAACTTCCTCCGCCATTTCCTTGGACCGGACTATTGCAAATGACAGTTGGAATAATTTGTTACTGAAAAGGTCATACAACACTTTGAGGGCCATTTGGTCACCATTAACCAGACCGGTTTGAATATCATATGTTTCAAATGGCTGCAAGACTACAATCGTTTACTTTATTTAATTATCTGCGGATTTAAATGTACGTAAAGGAATCCAGACCTGTGTCTTGGAACCCGATTGACCAGCGTCTGCAAAAGGAACCAGCACAAGTTTTGATCCGTTACTAACGGTGAAACTGTAAGCCTGGTTACCGATCCATCCGGCCGTTAAAGCAGCCGGATCTTCATTCAATTTTATTTTCGGATTTTGTAATTGTTTTTCAGATATGGACAAAGGATATGCATGATTCAGTGAACTATCGGCGGAAAGAATTTGTGGGCCCCTTTGAAAAGCAATAAAATCTTTATAGTTATGGCCTCCTTGAATAATTTTTACCGGTATATCAAAGTCAATTATAATTTTTTCTCCCGGCTCCCATAATTTTTCGATCGTGAGGTAGCCATTATCTGCAGTACTATATTTCTTTCCATGCACAGTAGCAGTAAATCTTGTCGTCCAGCCGGGAACACGAAAGGAGACTGGAAAGACGGAAGACCGGGATGGACTAACAGTATAGACTATGCGCCCAACTGTTGGAAATTCACTTATGCCTTTTACAGACAATCCTATGTACTGTTTGTTATTTGTAAAGATTGAATCTTTTACTTCGGTTGATTCCATCAAAAGAAAAGTCGGGATACCCGATTTCAGGCCATAATTGAAAAGAGGAATCAGCGAAATTCCTCTTGGTACGCTGGAAAGGCAGCAGGTTATATCACATGAATAAGGTTTTTTATCCATGAGGGAAGTATAATAACTTACACATCCTGTTTGTGGATTTTCTGCCGCGAGCAAATGATTATATACAGATTTCTCAACCTGATCCATGTATTTAACTTCCGCAGTAAGTGTGAAAAGCTGATAATTTAATTGTATCCAGGTGGTAGTAACACAGCCTTCTCCGATATTATCGCGAATGGTGGCAGGTAATTCATCCTTTCCCTGAAACACTTCAAAAGAACTGGAGGTTCCCGTTATATAGAGTCTGTTATTAACAATGTCATTCCAGGCAATGATTACCGGCTGAAGAAGATCTTTTTCTCCGGTAAGTTTATAGAGCTTAATAATTCCAACGAGGTTGGACAACATTTCATAAGCTTTGCCATCAGCTACTTTGTTTACTTGTTTCACAAGAAGCAGATCCTGAATAATTTTAGGACCGTTCTTTTGATTATAAGCACGTAAAATATATCTGGTAAATTCCAGATATCTTGATTCACCCGTGTAGCGATATAATTCAACCATAGGATCGAGGATGCTGGTAGCGGCCATTCCGACATGTTCGCCGGCTGAGATTATGTCCAGCTGGCCAGGATTGCTTCCGAATGTTTTAACCATCAGGTTTCCAATCTTTATTGCTGCATCCAGTGCGGGCTGGTAACCAAAAGTTTTATAATAAGCTATAAGACCTATAAGATCATATTTATGTACCCAGACATCCCAGCTTGTCCAATATTTATCAGGAGTATAAGTTCCCAGGTAACCATCGGCGAGTTGAGAACTCAATAATACCATCAGTATATGATCCATTTGTTTTTTCAGATCCGGATTATGTGAATACTGCCAGGTATTGCAGGCCGTCTCCAGGTATTTACCAACATGTTCCCCAATCCAGTCCTGCTTTCCGGGTCTTGATAAAAATCCCGATAACATAGTCTCCTGATCTATTTCCAGCAATCTTTTTTCGAGATTGATTTCCATCCGAAGCCCCAGTATTCCACCGATCCTCTGATTTTCATAAGGCGATGGTACATAGATATCATGTACTGCATTGGGTACAAGGGGCTTTATTACCGCGGGTATATATTGAGCAATCAGATTATGATAAGAGAATAATAGTAAGATGAGTGATATGGGAAATGAACCTTTTATTCGCATAACCGGTATATTCAAATTGCTGATCTAAAAGTATAGATTTTTCGGGAAGTAATATTTTTCCATAACTTAACCTTCTTTAAGGATGATTTTTTCCAAACGATTGGACCATATGATAAAATTTCTTTTACCTGTTTCCCTTTTATGTATGCTTGCTTCTTCTTCGTGTAAAAGCCCTGACAAAAATGATACGGATTATGCTAAAGGCTCGTTTGGTTATGACCTCCGATTTCTGGAGAAGTATGATTCTGTGATCGTATTGAAATCGGGAGATGGAGATGCCATGATTATTGTTTCTCCAAAATATCAGGCAAAAGTTTTTACCTCTTCTGCGGAAGGAAATAGCGGACAGAGTTTTGGATGGGTCAACTATAAAGCCTTTAATGCAGTTGCTGATCCACATATTAATGCATATGGTGGCGAAAATCGTCTTTGGCTGGGACCTGAAGGAGGAAAGTTCTCTTTATACTTTAAACCTGGAGTCCCAATGGATTTTAATAACTGGAAAACTCCCACAGCCTTTGACACTGAAACCTGGACGGTAGTCAGTTCAGATGCGGTTTCCGTGAATATGAGTAAAGATATGAACCTCATAAATTACCAGAGCACAGAACTGGCATTAACTATTAAGAGAAATATAAAAATTCTTGAAAGGCAGGATATCATCAGCAAACTGGATATCAGCATAGACGATTCAGTAAAAACTGTTGGGTATACATCTGAAAATACGCTGATCAATAAAGGCAAACAGCCATGGACAACCGAAACGGGAATGCCCTGCATCTGGATCCTTGATATGTTCAATCCTTCAGATCAGACTACAATTATAGTCCCGTTCATGGGTGATTCTGCTACTAAACCTGCAACAACTGATTATTTTGGAGAGATCCCTGCGAGCAGAATAAAATATACTGACAGCGTTCTTTTTTTCAAAGCAGATGGTAAAAATAGAGGGAAACTTGGCATACATCCATCACGCGCGAAAAATATAGCAGGCAGTTATGATGCAGAAAAAAAAGTTTTAACCATTATATTATTTGATATTGATAACGAAGGAAAATATTTAAATCAGGAATGGAATACTGTTAAACCTCCTTTTAGCGGAGATGCAGTCAATGCTTACAATGATGGTCCGCTTGCATCCGGAGGCCAACTTGGACCTTTCTATGAACTGGAAAGTGTATCACCCGCCGCATTTCTTGAACCGGATAGCTCTCTTGTTCATCATCACAGCGTCTTCCATTTTACCGGATCTGAGAAAGAATTAAATGCGATTGCTGAAAGAAAATTAGGCGTTTCACTGGAAAAAATTAAAAATGAATTACCATGAAATATCCTTCTATCGGAATCAGACCGATTATAGACGGGAGACTTGGCGGAGTAAGAGAATCGCTGGAAGAGACCACGATGCAGATGGCAAAAAATGTTGAGAAGCTCTTTGTTAAAGAACTACGTTATCCTGATGGCAGTCCTGTTCATTGTGTGATTGCCGATAGTTGTATCGGAGGCGTTGCAGAAGCAGCTGAATGTGCGAATAAATTTGAAACAGCCAATGTCGGAGTTTCACTTTCTGTTACGTCCTGCTGGTGCTATGGTAGCGAGACAATGGATATGAATCCGATTCTTCCAAAAGCCATATGGGGTTTCAATGGAACTGAAAGGCCCGGAGCGGTTTACCTGGCAGCGACACTTGCAGCACATAATCAGTTGGGCCTTCCTGCTTTTGGCATATATGGAAAAGATGTACAGGATCTTGGTGACCCGGAAATTCCGACTGATGTACGTGAACGGCTACTGAGTTTTGCAAAAGCAGGACTGGCCGCAGCGATCATGCGCGGCAAATCCTATCTTTCAATCGGCTCAGTGTCCATGGGGATTGCAGGCTCCATGGTGAATCCTGATTTCTTTCAGACATATTTGGGAATGCGTACGGAAGTTATAGATTCTACGGAAATCCTTAGAAGGATCGAAAAGAAAATCTATGACGAAGAAGAATTTGAAAAAGCACTTAGCTGGACAAAAAAATATTGCCGGGAAGGAGAAGATTATAATAAAAAAGAAAAACAATTTTCACGTAAACAAAAAGATAATGACTGGGAATTTTGTGTGCGTATGGCAATCATCATTCGTGATTTGATGAAAGGAAATCCCAAACTGAAAAAACTCGGATATGGGGAAGAGGCATTTGGTCATAATGCCATCGTATCGGGCTTTCAGGGTCAAAGACAATGGACAGATTTTTTACCCAATGGAGATTTTGCTGAAGCCATTCTTAATTCATCCTTCGACTGGAATGGTATTCGTGCTCCGTTCATGGTAGCAACCGAAAATGATTCACTTAATGGTGTCAGCATGCTTTTGGGTTACCTGCTCACAAATACAGCCCAAATATTCGCGGATGTCAGAACTTATTGGAGTCCTGCCTCTGTTGAATGCGTATCAAAATGGAAGCCTGAAGGTAAAGCAGCGGATGGTTTTATACATCTCATTAATTCCGGATCAGCTACCCTTGACGGCAGCGGAAAACAAAGCAAAAATGGCAAACCTGCATTGAAACCATTCTGGGAAATAAATGATAAGGAAACTTTGGAATGCCTGGAAGCCACCACCTGGTATCCTGCGAATAACGGGTATTTCAGAGGCGGGGGATATTCTTCCAAATTCATAACAAGAGGTGGCATGCCTGTAACCATGTGTAGATTAAATCTTGTAAAAGGTATCGGTCCGGTATTACAAATAGCCGAAGGAGAAACAATTGATTTGCCGACGGAAGTTCATAAAATACTTGATGAAAGAACGGACAGAACCTGGCCCACAACGTGGTTTGTACCTCGTCTGACAGGTGCGGGAGTTTTTCGGAATGTCTATTCCGTAATGGCGAACTGGGGCGCTAATCATGGAGCCATCAGCTACGGACATATTGGCCACGATCTTATATCGCTTGCCTCGATATTAAGAATACCGGTAAATATGCACAATGTAGAAGAGGAGAAAATATTCCGGCCATCGGCATGGAGTGCATTTTCATCCGATCACCATGCCTGTGCAACATACGGGCCACTATATAAATGATATGAATAAAAAAATTAAACTCCTGCAATCTGAAGACGGCAGTTCTTATCTCCGGCCCTTTGCTCTTGTTGCCAGTCTTTTTTTGCTCTGGGGTTTTGCACACGGACTGCTGGATGTACTGGATAAACATTTTCAGAACACACTTCATATCAGTAAGGCTGAGTCTGGTTTTGTTCAGTTTTCATTGTATATCGGATATCTGGCAATGGCATATCCGGCTGGTGTTTTTATGAAGCGTTACGGTTATAAAAACGGAATCATTCTGGGATTGGGTTTATTTGCAACTGGAGCTTTCCTGTTTTATCCGGTAGCAAAACTCGTGGCCTTTATTCCATTTTTAATTGCACTTTTTATTATTGCCTGCGGATTATCATGTTTGGAAACTGCAGCCAATCCTTATACTACCGTTTTGGGACCGAAAGATGGCGCGGCGCGTCGTATCAATATTGCACAGTCTTTCAATGGCATGGGGTGGATCCTTGGTCCCTTACTTGGAGGCTGGTTTATATTCGGTGCAGAGAAAAAAGGAAACGCAGGAACTTTTGATTCCCTGATCCCTCCATATATGTATGTTGGCAGTATCGTAGTCGTGGTAGCAATCATTTTTGCATTTACAAAACTTCCGGTAATTAAAGAAGATAACGAAGAAGGAATTGCCGAGAACGCAAAAATTGGAGAACTGTTCAAACACCCTGCATTTGTATTGGCAGTAATAGCACAGTTTTTATATGTTGCAGCACAGACCGGCTTTAATTCTTTTTTTATAAATTATGTTACTGAATCTCTAAGCGGAGTACAGGCAGCAGTAAGTAGTATGATGCAGCATCTCGGAGGTTTTGGTGAAGTATTCAAACCAAAAAATCCTGAGCAGGCAGCATCACTTATTCTTGCATTGGGTGGCATGGGATGTTTCTGGATTGGCAGACTTACCGGATCCTGGCTGATGAAATTCATTGCACCCGCCAAACTACTTGGAGTCTACGCGATAATTAATACCATATTAAGCTTTATAGTTGTAATTCGTCTTGGCTGGCCAAGTGTGATCGCATTGTTCTCCACCTATTTTTTTATGTCGCTGATGTTCCCTACCATTTTTGCTCTCGGCATACGGGGATTGGGACCGTTGACAAAAAAAGCTTCTTCCTTCCTGGTTATGGCAGTAGCAGGCGGGGCATTTTGTCCGCCGTTAATGGGATTGGTAGCGGATCATGCGGGGATGTCCATTGCATTTATTATTCCTATGTGTTGTTTTGCATTTATTGCTTTCTATGCGGCCTGGGTTAATCACAAAGCTATTGCTCTGTCAAGATGAACATATCCTCCATCCACGTACATCCATTGACCGTTTATTCCGGAAGATTTTGGA
>Ga0206963_10278_pt1 | contig 10355 bp, 8 predicted proteins | sample Alteio_BWOrgHeat_28_FD_152958 | JGI IMG/M metagenome (GOLD analysis project Ga0206963, IMG submission 152958) | Enriched cells from forest soil in Barre Woods Harvard Forest LTER site, Petersham, Massachusetts, United States -... | ecosystem: Environmental > Terrestrial > Soil > Temperate forest >... | reverse complement strand
GCTGGTGACCGAGCCGGAACTGTTCGTCGCCTTCATAGAATAATTTCCCGGCTGGTTCGCCGTGGCGAAAGTAAGCGACGTGTTCGTGGCGCCCGGGATTAACTGCGTGTTCTGATAAAGCCATTGATAGCCCAGCGTGCCGCTGCCCGCCGCCGCCGAGGTGAAGGTGACGGAGCTGCCGTTGGTGATGGTGATGCCCAAAGGTTGCAGCGTGATGGCCAACGACGATGCGGAGGTGACGGTGAGCTGCGCCGGCGGGCTGCTGGTGGCCTTGCCGAACTGATTGGTGACGACCACGGAATAGAAGCGGCCGTTGCTATTCGTGATGGCGGTGAACGAGTAGGTGGAACCCGTCTGGCCGGCCAACGGCGTGCCGATCGAAGTGCTCACGGAGTTGGAATACCATTGGTAATGCGGCGTCGCGCCCATCGCCGTGACCGAGAAGCTGCCGATACTCCCGGCGACCACGCTGATCGGTTGCGGGTTCGACGTGATGAGCGGGGCGGTGATGACCGTGATCGAAGCGATGCTGCTGGTGGCCTTGCCCAGGCTGTTCGTGACAAAAAAGAAATAATAAGCGGTGCCGGGGAACGTGGCGGTCACGTTCAAGGAAGGATTGTTCGTGATGAGCAGCAGTTTGCTCGCGTTCAGAACGTAAGCGGCGGTGCTATTGGAATACCATTTGTAGCCCAAAGGCTTTATCCCAAAAACAGCGGCCGAAAGATTCGTTACGGCACCGTAGGACACGGTCAGATTTAGCGGTTGAGCCAGGATGAGGGGTGGGGTGGTCTTCACCGTCAACACGGCCGGAGGGCTGCTGGTCACGGCGCCGAAATTATTGCTGACGACCACCGTATAAGCGCCGGCGTTGTTGGTGAGCACGGCCGGTATGGAATAGGTGCTGTTGGTCTGGCCGGCGATCGCGGTGGTGTTGAAATACCATTGGTAAGCGGTCGCATTGGAGGCGATGACCGAGAAGTCAGCCTCGTAACCGTTGGTGATGGTGAGGCTTTGCGGCTGGGAGCTGATGCCGGGCTTGACGGTGATCACCGTGAGCACGGCCGGGCTGCTGGTCACGGCGCCGAAATTATTGCTGACCACCACGGTGTAAGCGCCGGCGCTATTGCCGTTGACGGACAAGAGGCTGAGGGTGCTGCTGGTCTGGCCGGCGAGCGCGGTGTTGGTGTTGAAATACCATTGATAGCCGGTCGCATTGGAGGCGTTGACGGCGAAATCGGCCTCGTTGCCATTGGTCACGGTGAGGCTTTGCGGTTGCGAGTTGATGGTGGGCTTGAGCGTGACCACGGTGAGCACGGCCGGGCTGCTGGTGACAGAACCGCTGTTGTCCGAAACGACCACGGTGTAATTCCCCGCATCGTTGCCAGTGACGCTGGCGAGGTTGATGGTGGCGGAGGTCTGGCCCGCGAGCAGCGTAACGCCACGGTACCATTGGTAGGTGATCGCATTGTCGTCCGTGGCGGCGACGGTGAAGCTGGCCGGGGTGCCGTTGCTCACGGTGAGATCGGTCGGTTGGAACGTGATGATCGGGGTGAGCAGTTCGCTGTAAACCGTTCCGCCGTTATTCGGGCCCAGGGCGCTGGCGATGCCGTAAAGCGTATTGTTGTTATAGGTCAACTGGGCCTTCGGATTGGCGCCCGTGCTGCTGTTGGTGAAAAATTTGACCACGGAAAAATTCGAGCCATCGGCGCCCACGCGGAAAATGGTGCCGCCGGCGCCGGGAACGCGGGCGAGCGTGGTGCCGTACAAGGTATTATTCTGCATCAGCAACTGGCCCTGCGGCGAGGTGCCTTCGTTGTTCGTGAAACTGTGGACGATCGTGAAAGCCTGGTTGTTCAGGTTGAACGAGAACACCGTGCCGGAATCTTCCACCCCGCCGGCGGTGCTGACGCCGTAAAGCGTATTGCCGTTGGCGATCAATCCAACATTCGGGGCCGTCGCCGCCGGGGCATCGGCGAACTGATAGACGATCGAGAAATTGCTGGCGTTGGTGTCGATCCTGAACATCGTGCCGTCCAGATTGGTGCCGCCTTCCGTCGTGGTGCCGTAGAGGGTCGGCCCGATCAATAGCAGGCGTCCTTCCGGCGTGGCGCCGTCCGGGTTGTCGGCGAAATCATACATGACGGAGAAATTGGCGCCGTTGGTGTCAATCTTGAAGACGCAACCTTTGCCGTTGGCGCCACCCCCGTGGCTCACGCCGTACAACGTCGCGCCACCGATGGTGAGCCCGGTCAGGGAAAACTGCGGGTCCGGACTGCCCAGGAAGCTGCGCAAAATCGTGTAGTTAGAACCGTCAGTGTTCATCCGGAAAATGGTGCCGGCGCCGTTGGTGCCGCCCAAGAAAGTGGTCCCGTACAACACATTGCCGACTTGCAACAGTTCGTTGGGCGAGGCGCCGTCCGGCACCCCGGTGAAATCGTGGAGGGAGGTGTAGCCCGCGCCGTTGGTTTGCATCGTGAAGATCATGCCGTTGCCCGCGACGCCGCCCTGGAAGGTCGCCCCGTAAAGCTGGCCGTTGTACAAAAGCACGCCGGTCGGGTTGGAGCCATCGGTCAGGTCCCCGCTCACAAAATTATGCAAGTTGACGAAGATTCCGGCCTGTGACGTGAGTGCGGCGGTGAACAGGGCCGCCAAAATCCCCTTAAACATTTTTTTCATCAATGAACGTTTCTTTAAATTGCTCTGGATATATTTCAGCCGCCCAGAAATCAGCAGGTTAAATGCCGCCTCCTGCCCGACAATAATCTGTAGAAAATAGCACTGAACAAGGGGTTGGGCAAATCCGATTACGGGTCAAATCGTGCAAAATTCACTGTACGGTCACGCTTTTGGCCAAATTGCGCGGTTTGTCCACGTCGCAACCGCGCGCCACGGCGATGTGATACGCGAACAACTGCAACGGGATGCTGGCCAGGATGGGGTTCAAGGCTTCCAGGGTCTTCGGCAGGTAAAACACGTCGTCCGCCACTTTTTTGATGCCCCGGTCGCCTTCCGTCGCCAGCGCGATGACCGGGCCTTTGCGGGCGCGGATCATGGCGAGGTTCGCCAGGGTCTTTTCATACATCGAATCCTGCGGCACCAAAAACACCGTCGGCGTCTTGGCGTCGATCAAGGCGATCGGCCCGTGCTTCATCTCCGCCGCCGAATAACCTTCGGCATGGATGTACGAAATTTCCTTCAGCTTCAACGCACCTTCCAGCGCGATGGGAAACGTATAGCCGCGTCCGAGAAAAAAGAAGTCCTCCGCCTTCGCGTATTTCTTTGCCAGTTTTTTCAACACGCCATCTTGGGCCAGAATTTTTGCAATCTGCCCCGGCAACGCTTCCAGCGCGCGGAGGATCTCCGTCGCGCGCGGCGCGGAGAGCATCCGCATCCGTCCGAGATGTACAGCAAGCAAGGACAACACCGTGAGCGTCGAGACAAACGCCTTCGTCGACGCCACGCCGATCTCCGGCCCCGCGTGCATGTAGATGCCGCCGTCCGATTCCCGCGCGATGGTGCTGCCGACCACGTTCACGATGGCCAGCGCGCGATGCCCCCGCCGCTTCGCCTCGCGCAACGCGGCCAGCGTGTCCGCCGTCTCACCGGATTGCGAGAGCACCAGCAGCACTGTGTTCTTTTCCAGCGGACAATTGCGGTAACAAAATTCGTGCGCGAACTCCACCTCCACGGGCAATTGCGCCAGTTCCTCGATCAGATATTCGCCCACCAGCGCCGCATGCCAGCTCGTGCCGCTCGCCGCGATCACGATGCGGTCGATGCCGCGCAACTCGGCGGCGCTCATGTTCAACCCGCCGAATTTCGCCGTCGCGCCTTCGAAATCCAGGCGACCGCGCAACGCATTCGCCACCGTCTGCGGCTGCTCATAGATCTCCTTGAGCATGAAGTGCGCGAATTTTCCGCGCCCGACATCCTCGTGGTTGAATTCCAGGTTGCTGATCTGCACCTTCGCCGTGTCCGTGCCGAGGCTCGTGACATCGAAACGCTCCGGCGTGATCGTCGCCACGTCGTAATCGTTCAGATAAACGACCTTCTTCGTGTGGGCCACGATGGCATTCGCATCGCTCGCCACAAAATGTTCGCCCTTGCCGATGCCGATGATCAACGGCGAACCGCGCCGCGCGCCGACGATGGTATCGGGAAAATCCGTGCAGATGACCGCCAGCCCGTAAGTGCCGATGACCTCGCGCAACGCATCGCTCACCGCCAGCGTCAGGGAATCGGCGGTGGCCCCGCGACGGCGCGCATAATATTCACCGATGAGATGTGCCAGCACCTCCGTGTCCGTGTCCGACTTGAATTTATGGCCGGCTTGCTGCAGGCGTTGCTTGAGCTTGTCGTAATTTTCAATGACGCCGTTATGGACCACCGCGATGGTTTCCGACTGGTCGAAATGGGGATGCGAATTTTTATCCGCCGGGACGCCGTGCGTGGCCCAGCGCGTATGGGCGATGCCCAGGCTGCCGCTGACCGGCTCGGCCTTCAAGAGTTGCGCGATGCCTTCATCGATCTTGCCCAGTTTTTTCCGGACCGCGAGCGACGTGTTCTCCAGCACCGCCACGCCCGCGCTGTCATAACCGCGATACTCCAGCCGCCGCAACCCCTCCAGGAGGATGGGCGAGGCCGATTTTTTTCCGACATATCCGATGATACCGCACATAAAAATAAATTAAGCGAACAAAGCTTCCCCAGTTGGAGCGTGGCGAAAGTCTGAAGCACGCGCCCCGAGATTGCAAATCCCATGTCACCCCCGCAATGGCTACAGGGTAGGGCGGAGCTGCCGCTCCGCCCCATTCAATGCTTGGGATTCTGCGTCCGCTTCCACCATCAACCTTGAACGATCTTGAACCCTCCCTTTGCTTTCTCCGTCGGCTTGGCGCGTCACCCAAGCTCAAAACCCGACACTAAACATTAAAAACTCGCCCCATTCTGGATTCTTTCGCCACCGGCGAAACCACGCCGAAGCTGTCAGCGAAGACGGGGGACTCTTTTTATATTTTTTCAAAGGTCGGACGAAGCCGGACGAAGCCGGACCGGCTCCTTTGCCCGGCGGCATCGCACAAAATATATTTTATGTCTCTATAACCCTCCGTAACCCTCCGCCCCAATGTTTTCAAGGTGTTTCTCATGGTCATTTCGTACAACATATTCCCGCCATAATTTTAGCGCAGGTAAACCCGTCCGCCTTCGCTCCCTTCGCGTTCTTCGCGCGACCCTTCCCCCGACACACACGCGAAACGACGCGAACCAGCGCGAACCCGCCCACCGCTTCAGGTTTCAAATGTCAGCCTTTTGAGCCGCAGGCGAAACCACGCCGACCCGTCCTCCATAGCCTGGGCGAAGGAGGAAGCTGTCAGCGAAGGCGGGCAACCTGCAACTTGCAACCACCATGTCAAAGAACCACGACCTCAGTCGCCACCGCCGACTTTGGCCTTTCGACTTCGGACTATGGACTGTCTTCCCGTTTCCTCCATGTTCCATTGGAACAGAAATGCCCTGCCCGCACACCCCGCCCCAGACCTTGACAGGCCGATAAAAACACCCAGACTGCCTCTATGAACGCCGAAGGCAGTAGGCAGAACTCAGTTTCTACCCGCTTCTCCTTAGCCACATTTTAGGGCGCTTGCGCATATGAACGCATCTTTTACAGCGATAGTGATTAGTCTGGCACTTTGCTCGGCGAGAGCAGACATGACAAATTACCAAAGCCCTGTGGATGGGAAGTCATATCGTGCCGATTGGCATACTTATACCCCTACAAATTCAACGTCCACCAACAAGCCGGCGGGCCGGGTTCAGAAACAGAACATTCGGTTGCTGGCCACGCAGGAAGTTTTTCAGAAGAACGTTGATGTTTCAGGGTTGGCGGCTTACATCCAAAAGATGGAGCGAGGAATTGATTCATCATTGGGAAGGACCAACGATGCTTTTGTTTTGGCTGTCAAAACCACGCTGACAAAAGACAAGCGACCGGATTTTCAGATGTCCAGCAGTGGAGGCGTTTCGAATGATTTGTTGCAGAAGATTTACGACGGCTTGAATCAGTTGCCAGACTTCCGAAGCCGTTCAGACGAGGTTGCCTATGAAGTTCGTTTTACGATTGCAAAAGCACCCTGACACAGCGCTGGAGCCAACGCCGGTTACGCTGGTGGTTTCCGGTTGCGCTTTTCTCCGGCGCGGCGCAACTTCTGGTCGTTAGGCCGCGTTCTGCACCATAAAACCGGATCAACAAGTTCTTCGTCCGAATGTTGGGGTTAGAGTTCTTTTCGCCTGTCTGTATCTTGCCGGGGTGGTGTTGCTGGCGATTCATTTGCCATTTGATATCGCAGAGCGAAACCGGGTTTGGATTGTTCCTTGCTTTGCGCTTTTGGGTGCCTTCACAGTGGCCGAAGTCCTGGTGACACGCATCGTCATCAGCGATGACAGCATTCGCGTCGTCTCCCTTTCCGATTTTATGTCACGCACCATTCCCCGCAGTGAGATTGATAGTGTCAGTGGGAAAAGGCGCGGCGTCTCACTCTTGCTGCGGAACGGTGAAGTCATCAAGCTTCCCGGTGTCGGTCACAGCACCCAGGGACTGATCAACAAGATTCGGGCGTGGATACGTAAAGGTTGCAGTTCTTGATATCAACAATGCCGGTCATGCTTTCCGATTCACGCCCGGCGTCCGGTTTGAGTTGCATTTTATTCCGGCACAGCTCAGTTTTTGGTCATTAGGCATCATGGTGAGCGATCAGCAAATGGATGAAGCGATTATGTCAGTCCTTTCTGACAGAAACGGTCATTGGGTCAAGGTCGCGTGGGTTGTCGTCTCTGCTCCCGCCAAGCTGGGCAGTCATTTTCCGTCAGGCCATGCCGGGCATGAGCTCGTCGCTAAACGCATTGCGTATCTGGTCGGCGAAGGTTTTTTGATTTCAAAGGGAGACATCACCAACTGGAGGTTTAGTGAGATAAGACCAGCATGAGCATGACCTTGATGACTAACCCATCACTGGAGCCTGCGCGGTCGGCCCTAGATGGGAAACAAATCGATGATGATTGCTGCTTAAAAGATATGAGGTCATCAAGAACTGACCCCGTTTTGACCTCTTTTCAAACGCCACTCCAAAAAATGACCGCCAGCCACCCAGGTGGTCAGCTTCGCGACCTAGCTCGCTCCGGGTTTTATTTTCGGGAAACGAGCGCTCGCACTTGCGATTGGATTGTTGCCAGTGGTATTTCTCGGAACGCCTCGCTTGACTCGAGTTCCACGACCCCAATCCCATGAGAAACCATGGTGAACGGCTCCTCCAATTTCACGGAATTGCGGATGACATACCAGTCACCATAAGGAGACGCGACCCGAAGCAGCCGGGCGGCCGCCTGCGTGCAGGCCACCATGTATTTATGTGTGGGCTTTCCCGCCTCGTCTTTGATGGTAAATTGAGTCCGCACGGAGGCATCGGCCTTCGCCACTTGGGAAAGATAACCCAGGAGCATCAGGGCGATGAAGGTAGGCTTGGCAATTTCCGGTGCCTCGCGTAACAGCAATGGCGGATGATTTGGCCCAAGCGTACCGATGAACTGGTTTGTCTTGGGATCGTAGCGGAACGGCAAGAACGCCGAAGCCACCGGCCCGGTTCCGGGGACATCCTGAATCACCAATGACACAGCGAATTCGCCGTCGATTTGGCGCAACCAGACGCCGCGCAGCAGACGGATAGGAAGGTTGTCCTTTACGATCCGGTCCCAGCCCACCTGTTCCATCATGTTGAATTCAAATAACACGTTATCGAGGGGAATCGTCGCGCAGGGCGTGTCGGATTCAAAATCATAGGCCAGGCACTGCCGGGGAACATCGGTTGCCAGCAGTCCGTGATGCCACATGTCAGAATCGCCGGGCGGATACGGAAAAATAAGCGGGGCTTCGAGCTGGATGGAAACCGCCTTGTGAAGCAAGGCTTGCGAATCAGGCCGGTCGGCGGGTTCCTGAAACTCGCGAAAAAGACGGTTCAACAACGGTGGTTCAATGCACACATCACGGAACAAAACCTCTTGCATGTATTGCGTGTTATTGCCGTCATAATAGACGGTGACGGGGATTGAGCGACGCAAAGTCGGCGGTGATGGCCGGGGCGCATAATTCATTGGCACGCTCAAAAACCGGGCATACCATTCATCCTGATCCGGCGATGGAAACAAGCCGGCCACCTGCCGATCCAGGCCGGATGCCCCCGTCATCGGGCGTCCAATCACCAGCGGGCTGCCACCCACACACTTGGGCTTCAAATCCAAGTAACCGCCTTCACTATTTCTGCAATATACCAGGCATCCCCTTTGTGCCCGCATTCTGGGGCTGCTCGAAAAAAGCGCCGGGGCATCGGCCAGGTCCACGATCGTGCCGGCTTCCACCATGATTTTTCCATTCCATTTCGGCAGATCAAAAACATAAAGCAGGCCCTTTTCAACAGGCTCGTAGCCGATCAATTCCGCTTCCTTCGGATGATCATTTCTGGGGTCGGGCGGCCCGGGCGGCCCGATGATACCCATGGATTTAATTTTGGTGCTTTGGTTCAGGCCAAACCATATGGCCACTTCCAATGAAGTGGTCACGTCAACATAGTCGGTGCCGGGGCCATAATGCTGGGCGACCGCATGAAACCACAGCACAAAAACCGCCAGCGTTTCATTCGTTATCTCCTCTGTTCGCGCCGCTTCAGGCAGCAGGCTCATGTAAAGGGGCCTTGAATACGCGTGCCAGATCGCCTGCCTCCATTTTGACTCTCGCAATCCGCTTGGAGTAATTGTGTCGTGATGTTTTGTCTCACCGCGAAAGACCCGCACCCGGTCGGGTGGACACGGTGGTAAATTATTTATCGCAGCAGTAAGTTCCGAAAAGGTGGTGATGATTTTGTCCATGGCTGCACCCTGATTTATGTTATGTGACTGTTTGTTATGTTCCCATCTGTTCAAGTGCTGCGCCGCATCGCGTCATCAAGCATCAACGCCACCGAAATACGGCTCCCGCAGTATAAGGGGGAGCGGCGTACCAATCCCACACCATTCAAAGACATTCCCGGCCATGTCGTAAAGCCTATAACCGTTGGGCGTAAACGAGCCCACAGGGTCATATATGGAAAGCCGCCGGTTGCGTAACTGTAAAGGGGTCAGCTCTTGATATTGGCATACGTGCATTCTTTCGCCTTCATCTGCCCCGCCATCTTTTTTGAAATTTTTAATTTTTAATTTTTAATTCTCCGAGGATCCACGCCACCGTTTCCTTTAACCCGTCCACCACCACGGCGCGTTTGACCTGTTCGGGCGCTTCGCGTTCCATTTCCGCGCCGTAGCCGGTGCGGACGAGGATGCTTTTTTTGACGCCGGCGTTCCACCCGCATTCCAGGTCGATCAATTTGTCGCCGACCATGAAGCTTTCCGCGAGGTTCAGATTAAATTCATCCCGCGCATCGAACAGAAATTGCGGCGAGGGCTTGCGCACGCGGCTCGGCTGATCCGGCGCCTCCGGCGCGATATACATCTTCTCAAAACGCGCGCCATCGCGCGCCAGCTCCTGCGCGATGTATTCGTTCACACGTTCCGCATCCGCCATGGTGAAATAGCCGCGCCCGATGCCTGATTGATTGGTGACCATGAACAACTGGTAACCGGCATCGACCAGCCGTTTCAGCGCCACACCCGCGCCCGGGAAAAACTCCACCTCCTCCGGGCGGTGCAGATAATTTTTATCCACGATGATGGTCCCGTCACGGTCGAGAAAAACGGCGCGTTGCATGCCGGCCCAGTGTGATGTGATTGGCACAAGAATGGAATTGAATTTTTTCCGCATCTATGTGCAGACTGGCCAGACCTCGCGGTCATCCTACATTTACCTGAAAAATATATGAGCAAAGGCAGACTTGGCATCCTGGTGGGCGGCGGTCCGGCGCCCGGCTTGAACGGCGTCATCGCGGCGGCCACCATCGAAGGCATCAACCAGGGCTACGAGGTCATCGGTTTTCGCGACGGTTTCAAATACATCGCGCAGGGCGATCCCACGCAGATCAAGCCCCTCTCCATCCGCGACGTCAAAGACATTCACAGCAAGGGCGGCTCCATCCTCGGCACGGCGCGGACCAACCCGACCAAGTCCGAGGAGCAGATGAAGAACATCTTCACCGTGTTTGAAAAGCTCGGTATCACCGCGCTGGTCAGCATCGGCGGTGATGACACGGCCTTTTCCGCCAGCCACGTGGCCAAGCGCAGCGGTGGCAAGATCAAGGTCGCGCACGTCCCCAAGACCATTGATAACGACCTGCCCCTGCCGGGAACCGCGCCGACCTTCGGCTACGAAACCGCCC
>Ga0206963_10250_pt4 | contig 10355 bp, 7 predicted proteins | sample Alteio_BWOrgHeat_28_FD_152958 | JGI IMG/M metagenome (GOLD analysis project Ga0206963, IMG submission 152958) | Enriched cells from forest soil in Barre Woods Harvard Forest LTER site, Petersham, Massachusetts, United States -... | ecosystem: Environmental > Terrestrial > Soil > Temperate forest >... | reverse complement strand
TTCATATCCGCTACTTTCCTTGCCTGCACTGTTTTATATTGATTCTGTAAATCGATTAACGAATCTTTATACTTTGTGTGTGATAATAAGTCCAATTGCGATTGATTGAAAAAAACAGGTTCGCTTGTATATTGATAAAATGCAAAAACCAAAACGCCGATTAATAAAATTAAAAACTGCATCGGCACTTTTACCAAACCATTCATTAATAAACCAAGCTTGCTTTCTGTTTCAGATTTTGCTGTTAAATATCTTCCAACCTGCGATTGATCAGTTCCAAAATAAGAAAGGGCTAAAAAAAATCCACCAATAACTCCGCTCCACATATTATACCGATCGTTCCAATTAAATTTTTTTCCACTAACTCCGCTTGTTATAATATTTAATTTTCCAGCTTTGCCACTTACATGTAATGCATCAAAAAAACCAACATGCGCGGGCAACAAATGAACAACCATATAACCTGCAATTCCCATCCCTAAAAAAATAATAATGAATTGTAATTGCTGCGTGTATGCAACTGCTTTTGCGCCGCCGGTTACTGTGTAAATTATTAATAAGCCGCCCATAAAAATATTTGTCCATAAAATATTCCAGCCGAGCAATGATGATAAAATTATAGAAGGCGCTGAAATGCTGATGCCTGTTGATAATCCGCGTTGTAATAAAAATAAAAAAGAAGTAAGCGTGCGTGTTTTGAGATCAAATCTTTTTTCTAAAAATTCATACGCCGTATAAATTTTTAGTTTATGAAAAACAGGGAGAAATGTAATACACAAAACGACCATCGCCAAAGGCAAACCAAAATAATATTGCACGAAACGCATACCATCCGTATATGCTTGTCCGGGCGCAGATAAAAAAGTTACCGCACTTGCCTGCGTGCCCATGATGCTGAGCAAAACCAAATACCACGGCATTGATCTGTTTGATAAAAAATATCCGTCAAGGTTTTTTGTAGCACTACTTTTATACAAGCCATAAGATATAATGGCAACCAGCGTTACAGCCAACACTATCCAGTCAATGCGGCTCATGAAAAATGTTTGGTAAGCAGGTAAAAAAATACAACAAGCAGGATTAATGTGCCAATTACAAATGCATACCAATAATTCCAATTTTTAAATAAAGGAATTTTATCGTTATGCTTTTCATTCATGATGGCGTTGTGAATTGAAGTTTATTAATAGTTAGATTCGAGATGCGGGATATGATATTGGGATATAAGATGCCGAGTTACTTTTTATTTTTTACTTTTTATTTTTTACTTTTTAATTCTTTAATTCTTTAATCGAAGATCAAATTAGAAATTTCAAATCCAAAACCTTTCATCATAAATATTAATCGTCTTTGTCTGATTTATTTCGCGAAGCTATTAACGATGCGATGAGTAAGCCTAACGCAACGCCAATCACCATTCCAACGGTTGCGCGTTTTATTAATCTTCCGATTACTAATCCAACTATTACGGCCACTGCAATTCCAATATCTCTTCGTTGTTTCATAATTTTAAAATCCTTTCTTATGGTTCAATGCAATTATGTTTGCAAGCAAACGATATGCGCCGGGCACGCCGGCGGGCAACTCACGAAAAAATACAAGGCCGGTATAAACAAATTTTCCTTTGCCATAATCAGCAACAACAAGGCTTCCAGTTTGTTCAGGTTCGTTCGCATCATGCATGGATAAAATTGTTTCATATTTCGGATCGAGTTGATTAATAAAATAAATTCCTCGTTCCTGTATCCACCCTTCAAAATCTTTATCGGAAATTTTATTCGGAAAATTTAAAACCGGGTGATCAGTTTTTAAAAAATTTACTTTTGCATTTTCATCCGTAACACGGTTGCTTGAAATTGTAAAAGGATATGGGCCAATTTTTACTTTGGTATTTCCAACCATATTATTGCGGTTGTATTGCACAATCAGGTTGCCGCCATCTTTCACATAATTCATTAATAAATCATATTTTTCCATCAGCCAATCGTGCACATCATACGCGCGAACGCCGGCAAGAATTGCATCAAATTGCGTAAGGTTTGCTGCATTAATATCTTTCTCTTTTAATAGCACAACATCATAACCCATTTGCAGCAAAGCCTGTGGCACCTTGTCTCCTGCGCCTTCGATGTAGCCAATTTTTTTGCCGGAAATTTTTACATCGGCAACGATAATTTTTTCTTTTGCAGGTTTAAAATAATCGATGCGCGGAATGTGATCGTATGCAATAGTTTTTAATTGTTCTGCAGTATCAACCTTTCCATTTTCATCAAATAGTAAGCTGGTATAATTAATACTCGTTTCATTTTTTTCTGGCCTTGCAGAAAAAATAAAATTATTGGTAGAAGAATTTAAATTCTGTTTTACCGAAATATCATTTGTTTTTGTTAATGAAATTTTTGGTTGAATATTTTTATTGCTTTGATTTTTTGTAAACGCTTCAAACGTTTTTTCTTCGCTATTTGTAAACAAAACAAGTTCGGGATTAAACTGCCCTGTAACTGGTGGAAGCACCGTTAATGGCTGATACAATTCACCTTTTACAGGATCGGTAAATTTATATTGAACAGGCCGCGTAAAAACAAAAATTTGCCCATCAATAGTTAATGTAAAATTTACAATAAATGATGGTTTGCTTTGTGCATCGCCAATCAATTGCTGATCTTTTACATTGTATGAACCGGAAGACATTTCACTCGCAAGCCAGTAGGGTTGCGTGATTGCATGATTATCTGAAACAAAAATATTTTGAGTGAGGAAATAATTTTTATTAATAGCCAGTTGCTGGTTGTACGGAATTTTGTTTTCATCAATTGAAATTTCATTCACAGAAATATTTCCATTGAGCCTGTTATTCATTACAAAATTAATTTGCAATGAATCGCCTTGAGCCACGTAACCCGCATGCACAGCGGCTTCCAGCCAAAGGCCGCTGCATGCTTCAATCAATTGTTGTGTTTCTTTCAGCTTCTGCGTTTTCCAATAACCATCTTTTAATTTTGAAATTTCTTTATACAAATTCACCAAACCAGCAACAGATTTTTCAGGATTTATTAATGAGAAATTTTTTATTAATCCATCTATTAATAATTCTATCTGCGATCCGTTTTCTATTCTATTCCAGTTTGTAACAACGCCATCCATTGGATCATTATGTGCAGCATCGCCCGCAACTGTTGTAAAATATTCAAGCGATTGCCCGCGCGCTGGCGTTAATGCGGCGCCCTGGCTCTTGTGCTGGGTGCGGCTTTCAGCAGCTATCTCTCCATAACTTTTTCCGAGAATTGCATTATACACACCAACATCAATCTTCATTTGATCATCACTTGTTGTATTTGTGTTGCCGAAATTAAACGTGTTCCATAATATTCTTTTTGCCTGCCACGGTTTTACTCCATATTTAAATTGTTCAGGAAATTTGTTTGGATCGGCGGCCGCGAAAAATGCTTCATGTGCAAGCACTGCAGATGCAGAATGATGCCCGTGACCTGCGCGGCCATCTTCAGGAAAACGTGTTATTAATACATCGGGCTGAAATTTTCTTATCACCCAAACTACATCGCTTAATATTTTTTCTTTTTCCCATGTCTTTAATGCTTCTTCCGTTGTTTTGGTAAAACCAAAATCGAATGCTCGTGTAAAAAATTGTTCAGCGCCGTCAATCCTGCGCGCAGCAAGCATTTCCTGCGTTCTTATTAATCCGAGTTCAATGCCTTGTTCATCGCCAATTAAATTTTGCCCGCCATCTCCGCGCGTCATCGATAAATAACCTGTTCTATATAACCTGTCTTTCGCCATGTAAGCAATTAACCGCGAGTTTTCATCATCAGGATGCGCGGCAACATATAAAACAGAACCGAGCACTTTTAATTTATTCAACCTCAAAAATAATTCTGCGGAAGTATATGATGCCGGCGTTTGCGCTTTTGCCAGGGAGAAATAAAAAGTAAAAAGTAAAAAGTAAAAAAAGGTTTTCATTATTATTCAACTTTATAAAATCAAATCATTAATAATTATCCGCAAATTCTCCGGCATAAATGCCGGAGCTAGTCACCAACCATAAATACAGCATTGCAAAAAAGCAATTTTCCATTTTCCCAAAAACTTCTAAACAAAACATCATCGGCGAGATAAACAATTTGTCCACGGCCAGATTCCTGCACGCCAAAAATTAATCCGTCTTTCAATTTTTCTTTTGCTTTGCTTCCCGTAAAACCGCTTACATAATTGTCTTTTTTAATCACGCCAACATTCCATCCGCCATCTTTTAAAAATTCATATACATTATCATCCTGTTTTAATGTGTAATAATAATTTGGATAGCCAAACCCAAGCGGGTGGCTGTTATCAATCTCCACTTTATAAATAGAACCTGGCGTGCTTGTCATTAAATTATCTCTTTCACGCGCTTCATATTTGTGCAAGTCTGCGTACTCATCTTTTTTTGTTTTGTCTTTATCGCCATCTTTTTTATCATCGGCATTTTCTTTTTGTTTAATACCAAATTCGCTTTTTGATAATTGTGCAACTGCATTTTCCATCGCTATTAATTTGCCACCTTGTTGTATCCAGTTTTTTAATTGTTCAACTGCATTTTTATCACTCAAAAATTTATAAAAACCATCAGGCATTATTAATATGTCAATATCTTTCCAATTTATTCTTCCAATATCATCTGTATTAATAAGTGTGATTGGATAATTTAATTGTTGTTCAAAAAAATGCCATACTTCACCCGCGCCACCAGAACTTACTCCGTTGCCTGTAAGCAGCGCCACTGTTGACTTGTGGATGATATTAATCTTATCGCTTCCGAAATCAAACCCCTTATCAACAAAACCCGAAGCAATTGGAAATGCATCAACATTACACATTTTTGCAGCATCATTAATCACTTGCGAAAAATTATTTTCTGCATATTGATTAGAAGTTTTAAGTATTAATAAAGTTCCTTTTTCAAATCTTTTTCCGCCGCTTTCAAATGGTTGCGCGGCATAGCGCACTTTTACATTTTTCTTCAGCACACTCGCCAAAAATTTTGCACTGTTCAATCCATTCCATTTTATTGCATAACCGTAGCCGTTATCCTGCGTATTAATAATTTTTTGTTGTGGGTTTTCTTTTGAGTTATTAATAAAAACATTTCCACCATAAACATTCAATCCATACACAAAAGGCAGCGACCATGCAGTAATATCATACGTTGCGGAATCAGTGATTTTTGAATTTCTTTCAAACAAAACTTTTATCAAATTTGTTTTTGGCTGATTGGTATTAATAACAATATCGCCAGCTTCTGCTTTATACATTTCCTGTTTTCCGGATTGATAACTGAAGCCTGTAAAACTTCCGGCATTGGCATAACCCCAATCAATCAAATTCCTGTCCAGCAAGGTTTTCAGCGCATCAAGCGTTCCTGCATTATCATTATTTTTTATTAAATAAGATTTGAATTCTGCAGGCTTTGGATTAGAAAAATATTGATGAAATTCTTTTACCAGTTTTGCACTGTTTTGCGAACTCACTTCAATGGTCGATATACCTGTTGTAAAATGATGCAATATTCTTTCAGCTAAAGTCAGGGTATCTCCGGCAGTATTAATAACTGCAAGCCCTGCACTTATTCCACCTTGTTCAAACGTCATCCCGATGGCGCCATTATATAAAGGATACGTATCTCCATAACTTGGATAAAAAAGATCGAACTCCTGTTTGGTAAAAAATAACCATCCATTCTGATCAAAATATTTTGCATTGTTCTTTCCAATATATTGCTGAAACTCGCGCTGCCACGGAGTTATAACTTCATGGTAAGGTTCTGCCGCAGGCGCAAAATAATATGGCGCATTATAACCTTGCTCGTGATAATCAACATGCACTTGTGGCAACCATTCATTATATTTTTTCATGCGCTGCTGCGTTTCCAATTGTGTTTGCCATGCCCAATCGCGGTTCATATCAAAGTTGTAATGATTGCTTCTTCCACCGGGCCAAGGTTCGCGGTGTTCGCGCGATTGCGGATTTGGATTTGGCGTTTTTCCAACAACAGAATTATACCAGTTTATATATCGATCACGGCCATCAGGATTAATGCATGGATCCATAATAATAACTAAATTTTTCAACCAGTTTTTTGTTTGTGTATTTGATGGATTAACCAATTCAAAAATCATTTTCATTGCAGCTTCTGAAGATGCGGCTTCGTTTCCATGCACATTATAACTTAACCAAACTATCGCGGGCATATTTTCATCAGCCAACATTTTATCTTTCATTAATCCCGCCATGCGCAAACTATTTGTTCGAATAGTTTCCAGTTTTTTTAAATTTTCAGGAGTAGCAATATAGGCAAGCAATAACGGGCGGCCTTCATTTGTTTCACCATATTGTTCCAGTTTAACCATGTCTGGCGCGGCTTCTGCTATCTTCTTAAAATAATTTACAATTTTAAAATGCGGTGTAAAATGACTGCCTAAAGAATAACCTAAAAAATTTTCAGGCGAAGGAATTGATTGCGCATGCAATAAAAAAACAGAAATGATGAGAGAAAATAAAGCAGATAGTTTTTTCATATTTTTGAAATAAGTTGTGAATATAAGCATTGCGCGAAAATAAAACGTAATCGCATAATCCGTGTTAATGTGAAATTTTTTACATGTACATTTCAATTCTAAAATTTATTCTATGTTTTTAAAAAATGTTTTTAGTGCGTCCTCTTTATTGCTCGTTTTGTTTTTTCCTTCATTAATAATTGCGCAGTCGAAAATCAATCCTTATCAATATACTATTCAAAAAAAAATTGAATGTACAAATGGCGCAGTTGTATCTGCGCATCCTTTGGCAAGTAAAGTCGGTGCAAATATTTTAAAAGAAGGTGGCAACGCACTTGATGCTGCGATTGCCACACAACTCGCGCTGGCCGTGGTTTACCCGGCAGCAGGAAATATTGGCGGTGGTGGTTTTATGATTGCACGATTGGCAAACGGAAAAAATTTAGCGCTCGATTTTCGCGAGAAAGCGCCGGCAAAATCTACACGCGATATGTATCTTGATGCAAAAGGAAATGCGCAAACAGATTTAAGCCAAAACGGAACTTTATCATCCGGCGTGCCGGGAACTATTGCCGGATTGTTTGAAGAATTAAAATATGCAAAACTGCCATTCAAAAAATTAATTCAACCTGCAATTGATCTTGCAGAAAAAGGTTTTACAATTTCTGCAGGCGAAGCAAATGATTTAAATGAAAACCAGGATTTTTTTAAAAAATACAATACGCTTACACCAATTTTTGTAAAAGCCACACCATGGAAAGCAGGCGATACATTAATACAAAAAGATTTGGCAAAAACATTAATGCTCATTCGCGATAACGGCGCAAACGGTTTTTACGAAGGAGAAACTGCAGATTTAATAATTGGTGAAATGAAACGCAGTAACGGAATTATTAATTATGATGATTTAAAAAATTATAAAGCTATAGAACGCGAGGCTGTTGTTTTCAATTATAAAATGGATTATACAATTATCACGATGCCGCTTCCAGCCAGTGGTGGCGTGCTTTTGCCGCAAATGATGAAGATGATTGAAGATCAGCCATTATCAACTTATGGATTTGAATCTGTTAATGCAGTTCACTTAATGACGGAAGTTGAACGCTTGTCGTATGCCGATCGTGCAAAGTATTTGGGCGACAGAGATTTTTTTAAAGTACCTGTAAAATTTCTTACAAGCACATCTTATGTTTTTGAAAGAATGAAATTGTATGATCCTTCAAAAGCCGGCAACAGCAAGGATATTGGCTCAGGCAATGTTCCTGCGGAGCATGAAGAAACAACGCATCTTGATGTGTATGATAAATATGGAAATGCAGTTTCTATAACTACCACTTTAAATGGTGGCTATGGCAGCGGCACTGTTATTGGCAAAGCTGGTTTTTTAATTAATAATGAAATGGATGATTTTAGCGTGAAGCCCGGCGTACCGAATATGTATGGCGCAGTTGGCGGCGAAGCAAATTCGATTGCACCTGGAAAAAGAATGTTGAGTTCGATGACGCCAACAATTGTTTTAAAAAATAACAAACCATATTTAGTTGTTGGAACGCCCGGTGGAACAACGATTACAACGTCTGTTTTTCAAACATTGGTTGACATTATTGATTTCGATATGAGCGCGGAAGATGCGGTTAATAAACCAAAATTCCATCATCAATGGTTGCCTGATGAAATTTTTGTTGAAAAAGATTTTCCAATGAGCGTGAGAACTGAATTGGAAAAAATGGGTTATAAAATTACAGAAAGAGAACAAATTGGAAGAACAGAAGTCATTAAAATTGTGAATGGAAAAATAACCGCTGTTGGCGATAAACGTGGTGATGATACGGCGGAAGGATATTGATAATTAATAATGGATAATTAAGAATTAATAATTGAGATTAAGAGTTCGTCATTTTCAATTTATGCTTTTCACTTTATAATTTTCATTTTTCAATTTTCAGCTTTTGTTTAGCAGCCTTGATTTTTTGTTTCTCTTTTTATCGAGCAAAAGAAACGATTGTATTAGTTGCATTTTAAAAATAGTCTTATGCCTGACTCATTATCTACAACATACATCGCATCAGTTATAAAAAGAATGAAATCTTATAAAGATTTAGGTGATAAAACTTTTGAGCAACTCGAAGAAAAAGATTTTCATTTTCAACCTAACGAAACTTCTAATTCTATTGCAATTATTATTCAGCATATGGTTGGAAATATGCAAAGCCGTTTCACCAATTTTTTAACAGAAGATGGAGAAAAAAAATGGCGTAAGCGCGATGAAGAATTTAATGAACAACACTTTTCAAAAGAAAGATTAATTGAAGATTGGGAAAATGGCTGGAAGATTGTGTTTGATGCATTGCAATCATTAACAGAAAATGACTTACTGAAAACAATTTATATAAGAAGCGAACCACTTTCAGTTGTTGATGCCATTAATCGCCAGCTTGCTCATTATCCGCATCATGTTGGCCAGATTTTATACATTGGTAAAATGATAAAAAATGATCAATGGAAAAGCCTTTCTATTCCAAAAAATAAATCAGAAGATTTTAATACTAAGATGAATGAGAAAAAATGATCTTGGCGAAACGGTGAAAGGTGAATAATGAATGGTGAATTTTGTTATTGAAAAAATTTTTTACATTTTTCCTTTTAAAAACTGCTCGGCCGTCATTACAGGAATTTCGGCAGTTTTATAATCTTTAATATTTCTTGTCAATATTATTTTTATATTATTTTCTGTAGCTGTGTAATATTGAATGCCATCTTCAAAATCCTTAAAGTCCGATGCTAAAGCAAGCTCAATAATTTTATCATTAACTGATAAAACAGTTACCAGCGTTTTGAATTTTAATAATTTTTTTCTTGCTTGTTCGCCAGAATATTGTCTAGATAAAATATAATTTAAATTGGCAAACGTTAATGACGAAACATAAATCTTTATTTCATTTTTATCCGCTGCTGAAAACAAATTAGCTGAATGAATATAAAAAAAATCTCGGCTTCCTAGCAAATCAAGAACAATGTCTGTATCTACAAATACTTTTTCCATTATTTGTATTTATTAGCTAAAAAGTCTGCATATCCTTTCTTGTGATTATCATTTTCAGGCATATTAATAATGCCAGACAAACTTTTAACCAGCGGTGTTATTTTTTCACTTGCATTTGTTTCATCAGTAATTTTTTGCAGGTAATTTTCTACTAATTTCGAAAGGCTTGTATTACGCAACTTTGCATAATCCTTTGCTTTTTCAATAATGTTTTGCTCAAGTTTTAATGTGAGTTTGGTATCCATATAAATTTTATTTACGTACAAAATTAATAAAAATATACGTACAATTATTATCAAAAACTAATTTTTTATAAAATCATTTTAAACCACAGATTCACAAACTTAATTTGCAAATTAAAAATTCACAATTCACCATTCACGATTGACCATTTCAATGCGTATATCAAACAAATAAATCAATTGCAAACTTTTAACAAATTTATTTCCACCATTTCTTCCCAAAAAAGGCTTTGGTATTGAATTTGCAAACCATTAATGATTCGTTTATTTTTGCATTTTCCCAACTCCCGTATACTGAAAAAGATTTTAAAAATATCCTTCACTTCGTTGCTGACGTTATTGTTGTTGTTGCTGGCATTTTTCCTGCTGGCACAAACAATTAATCAGCGTTCAATTTTATACGGAATTGCATTTGTTGCTGCTGTAGCATTGCTGGTTAAAAGTTTGTCTGGCATTATTAATATGCCTGAAAATGATAATCACAAGAAAGGATATGCAGACTTTTTAGCTAATAAATAC
>Ga0206963_10121_pt2 | contig 10358 bp, 9 predicted proteins | sample Alteio_BWOrgHeat_28_FD_152958 | JGI IMG/M metagenome (GOLD analysis project Ga0206963, IMG submission 152958) | Enriched cells from forest soil in Barre Woods Harvard Forest LTER site, Petersham, Massachusetts, United States -... | ecosystem: Environmental > Terrestrial > Soil > Temperate forest >... | reverse complement strand
AATGTAATTTCCGGGTTGCGTTCCGCTGCCGCCGATTTGCGCCGCCCATAGGACATTTCCGGATAAATCGACGTGAGCGACGTATCCATCGGCTACCCCTTGCGCGCCGCCGACTTCAGACGTCGTGGTCAAAGAAGAAGCCGTGACCCCGTAAATAAAGGCCGTTCCGGAGTTATCGGGAATTACGCCGCCGACGCCCCCGGTTCCCGAGCTGGTAACACCTCCGAACTGATCCACCCACTGCATCGTCCCGCTAGAAGAGAGCGCAAAAACGAAAAGATCAAACGTGCTCTGAGTTCCAACCAAAGTACCGACTAAACTGTCGGTGTCCCCACTGTAGAAAACATTGCCCAGATTATCGACATTCACGGCCGTGCGCCGACTGTTTCCAATGGCAAATTGTTTCACCCACGTTAGCGCACCGGTGTCGTCGATCTTGGCTACGAAACCATCGCTGGTTCCATGACTTGCTCCATAGGGAATCGCGAGATTGCCGCCCGTCACGAAACCCGAGATGATAATATTCCCGCCGAGGTCCAGAACCGTGGATTGCAGGGTGACGGTGGCTCCAGAAGCACCGAGCTGGTTGAGCCAGAGTTTCGTTCCATCGATGGCAAATCGTCCAAAGAAAAGATCCTGCGCGCCGTGTTTCCCGTGTTGGGTGCCGCCGAGGTTTCCCGACGTAGTTCCAACCACGAGAACCCCGCCTTGACCGTCGTTTGATACGAAACTGGCGTTCGAAGCGCCGATCTCGGCTAGCCACGAAGTCCCGCCGGTTATCATCGAGGTAGGAATGCCCCCACCGCTCGTCATACAACTAAGCGAAGCGCTGAGGGCTAAGAGCATTAGTCCTACAAAGGGTTTAATGAAGGATCTAAGAATCATCCTCTCGTTATCGGGAGAAGCCGAGATAAAAATGACAAAAATGCGATTCTGCATTATTTCCGAAGCATGAATGAACCAACCGCCCCCGAAACCGAGCTAGACGAAGCGCTCGAGGCTGCCCGGCAAGACAAGACCCAAGCCAATTATTTTTACGACACCCTTCTGAACACGGATCTTGCGGCGCCCGTCCAAACCGTAGGAAAAACCGATGGTAATTGGAAACAGCTCGAACCACACGAGCGATTTCAGCCCCTGTTTCTGGCTTTCGAAAAGACGAAAGCAATGCCCGTTTTCGACAGCCTCGCGAGAATGAAACGCTGGGCTGGCGCAAGGCAATTCGACTACATCCTCTTGCGAGGCCATCAGTTAATCGGGATCTTAGGAGATCAAGGCGGACTCGTCGTCAACGCCGGAACTCCTTGGAGCTATACCGTAACGCCTGAGATCCTGGAGAAATTGCGCCAGGCGATGCGCCCTGTGCAATTGACTTAGGTCGCCTTTGGAACCTATCCGAATAACCCCGGAGCTCGGAGATCAGTGCTCTCCATTTCGCCATTTTTATCCGAAAGTTAGTTCGCCCAAGAGCCGACAAATATAATTGGAGGGGGGTGAATGCTCATCGGCGTTCAGGAAGTTATCGAGCGGTTGCGCCACGACGCGCGTAACTCGAGCCATTCCGTTTGGCCGATGGCGGGCTTGAGTTTCTTCCGGACTTCGAACGAGTGGGTGTTCGGATTCACACAACGCGTTGGCGTCACTCTCCTTGCGCTCGAGCCCCTAATTCCCGGAGCCCCCGTTACCTATACTTCGGAACACGCGGAGGCGTTCCGCACAGCATGGGCAGAGTTCCAGGCGGAGGTAAAACCGCGGATCACCGCATTCGTCGCCGTGTACTCCGACTTCCTCCCATTCCTCACCCACGAAGGCTTCGAGTCGCTGAAAGTGGGACAAGAACCTTGGATCATTCTCGACGACTGTATCCCGCGGGGAAACGCGGCCAAAGGGGTGCGTGCCGCGCGCAACCAAGCGCTTCGCGCCGGTTTGTGGGTCGAAGAATGGGCGGCCGCCAACATCGCGGCCGATCCCCAAAAAAGGAAAGTTCTGGGAGAGATCCTGAACCAGTGGCGAGCCACCCGCCTTGTCGAGCTCGCGGGATTCCTGAACGCAGTCGATCCGTTCGCCTACATGACCGAACGCCGCTACTTTGTCGTCTGCTCGGCGAAACGAGTCGAGGCCTTCCTCGTTGCAAGCCCCATCGCGGGGATCAAAAGCTACTTTCTCGAGGATCTCGTCCACCGACGATGGACGCCAAACGGCGCCAGTGAACTTCTCACCCTTGAAGCGATGATCACCCTTGGCGAAAAAGGAGCAAAACAAGCGAGTCTCGGCGTCATCTCGATGAAAAACTTAGGCGGTGATCCGACCGATTCAATCGTAGCTCCGTTGAAACGAGCGCTAGTGGTAGTGTCCCGCCTGTGCCGACTATTTTACAATACGCAAGGCCTTGAGATTTATCGACGTCGGTTCAAGCCACAAATTTGGAGCAAGGTTCATCTCGCCGTAAAAAAAGAAAAAACAACCGCCTCGACGACGATCACTTGGATCCGGGTCGTCTGCGCGCTTATCGTAGCTTTCGCGCCGCGCGTGCGACCTAGCGGTGAATGGCTCAAACAGGTCGTATCCCGTCTGTTCAAGCGCTACGGCCTCACTCTCTCCATTGCCAGCATCGGGATTATTTTCATGGCGTTCATTAACCATTTCGAAAATATTCCACATTGGGCAGTGCAAAAATATGCCTTCTATGGCAACGCGCCTTTAGGGCAATGGTTCTACAGAAGCCTGGTCAGCGACTTTCTTTACTTCGATAGAATGCACTTTCTTCTCTGTCACGGTCTCTTCGTCTTACTGATGGGCTGGGCGGAACGCACCCACCGACGGCAGTTTCTCGTGCCATTCATATTCTTGTCGGGCCTGTTGGACGACATCATAAATTACGTTGTCATTACCAAACCCTTCGCATTTTTCCAGCCCGACATCTTTCGGCATTTGGTCGCGTATAAAGACGTAGGAAGCTCTCTCCTAGTCACTACGCTGCTCGGACTCCAAATGCACCAATTCCGGCGCTGGCGTGAGCCGGTGTTCGCCATCCTCTGCCTTTCGATCGTGATGATGTTCCTCTTTCCGCAGCCTCGCCTAGACCACTTCGCCCTCGACCTAAACCATCTTCTTTTTTTCGTCGTCGGTTACCTAGCCGGAACCATAAAACAGGAATACGAACGGGCAAAAAGCCGCCTAACCTCGCGCCTCAAGCCCCCCCCAAGGGAAAAGTGTGGCGAGGAAAGCGGCCTAAGTGAGTCAAGAAAAATCCGTCGTGGCGAGCCGAAGGCGGAGCCATCGCGTCTCGTCTACAGCAATCCAGGAGACTGCTTCGCTCCGCTCGCAGCGACAGAACTACAACGGGTACGTTTTGCGATTGGTCAGGCAGGTTTCGATGTCTTTTTCATCTAGAGTCTTCTTCGCTTCTTCGATGAGCTTATCGCTCTTCCAGTCCGGATGTTCCGCCCGCAACTTGATCGCGACGTCAGATAGATAGGTCTCCTCGACGCTGTCCTTCCAGATCTTTTTCGGTGCCAACGTTTTTGCGATGCCGTACTCGCCGTCCCAAAAATCGAGCTCGGTGTACTTCGTCGAAGTCGGTCCGTTTTTTTCGACGACGATCATCCCGTCGGCGGTGTTCATATCGCCGGTCTTTTCCTTTAATTTGTAGCGGTAGACGGCGCGATCCGAACGCGTCTTATCCACGACGTAGTTCGTCTCATATTTCGTATTGGGTACGAAAGGGAACGATATCCGGTGTTCCCAAAATATGGTCATCCTATTCCCGTCAGTGGAAACGACATGGATATCGGCGAACTCAGGAAATAGCTCTACGTACTTGCCGACATCGTCAAGCACCCCAGTGACGCGCGTCAAAGCAGCATTAATCATCACCGCCTGCTCAATGCCGATGAAAAATTCACGACCTTCCGTCGAATAACAACGGATTCCCACCTTATCCGCGGGGACTTTCGATGGATCGATCGTATTCGACGGCCATTTGGAGAGAAGTTGAAGCATTACCGGGGTATACAAACTCTCGGGTCCTCCCAGGGATACGGTAATTGGATACTTGACCTCCGCCGCCATAAGGCTGATGCCGCCCAAAAAGAGCATCACCGCGGCGCGTCGAATCCCTGCTCGCATATTCTAGCCCCCTCGAGTTCTAATCATACTTCCAACACGAAGCATTAGACCATCATCAAATCAACCTCAAACACCCTCAAGGTTTAGAGAAATTTGGCCGATATCATGTATGTAAAACCACGTATGTCTATCAGGATTAAATTCTTCGCCGTCATCCTATTTCTTCTGCTGTCTACGCTCGCAGTGTGCTCGTGGTTCGTTTACCGTTCGGTTTACGAGGACAAAAAACTTTTCGTCATGGACCTCAATCTGACTTTGCTCCATGCCGTCACCAGCGATTTAAAGCTCGAATTGAAGGAGCGGCTGGACGAGCTTCAGTTGCTCCTGCCCCGCATTTTCCAAGATGAAACAAGAGATCCCTATCAAGGCTTGTCGAAAAGCCTTCCCGACGAGCTTTTGAACGTGACGTTCTTCCGGAAAAACGAAAAGGGTTTCGAAACGATCAAAGAATTTTTAAACACCGATCTGCTCTCGCGAAAGCATCTTTCTAGCGAGGCGTTCGCCGGCATCAGCCAGGCCAGACCCCTTCCGCTCGAAACTTTTAAAGGCGAAAACTTGGCCTTGCTAAATCGATCCGTGAGGATCGATTCGAATGGTACGAAGGTAGACGTCTCGATCCTAACTTTTTTACTCGCGGGTACCTCCTTGGACCAGGTGGGTGGCGGAATCGTGATCGCCGTTACCTATCTTCAGGACTTTTTGAGACAGCTTCTCCAAAGATCAGAGCTTGCCGACGTTTTTCTGATCTTTTCGGATGGAACCCTGTTGTCTCATTCTATCCAAAGCACAACCGTACAGTATGCGACAACCCCGTACCAACACCCGATACAGTCTTACCTGAAAGGTCATATTTTCCCGCGAGAAAGTTTCGAACTAAAGGTAGACGGGGAGCCGAATTTCGTAAACGTCGCCGAAACCGGCTTCAAGGATCTGTACGCCGTGGCGCAAACGAAACGTAGCGACGCCTTAATTTCGATGCAAATGCTGTCGGAAAAAGGATCACTTATCGCGATCTTGATCATCACCCTTTCCCTGATCGTAAGCACCTTCTTCGCTTCGCACATTACTACCGGAATAAAAAGGCTCCGGGAAGCTACCGAACTTATCGGCACCGGTCATTTCAACGCCCGTGTGGAAGTGCGATCCAATGACGAGATCGGAGTATTCGCACACAAATTCCAATGGATGACCAATCGACTCAAAGAAATAATGGAACAATCGATAGAAGCGGCACGCGATCGGAAAGAAGGAGAAACCAATGGAGTAATCCGATCCACCCTGCGATCCGTTCCACAGATTGAAACTTCCGCGATTGAATTGGCACATTTTTTCCAGGGTACCGCCGAAAGCGGCACCAACTTCTGGGATGCTTGCGCTAACGACCGCTGGATAACTGTCCTCATGGGCGACGCAACTTCGAAGGGGATCTCAGCCGCCCTCACCACCGCCATGGCACGCTCGTGCTTCAACTCTCTTTGTGCGGCTTCCACCGCGCCACCGATCAGTCCAGACCGTTTCTTAACCAATTTAAATCGCCTCTTTCATACGATCTCCCGCGGCCAACTCACCCTATCCGCCTGCATGGCGAGGCTCGATATCGAGACTGGGGAATTACTGGTAGCAACGGCCGGAAACCTAAGTCCCGTTCTCGTTTCGGAATACGGTGAAGAAGTCCGAGCCGAGCGCGTTTCAAGTACGGGTCCCATGATCGGTACCGGACCGGAAGCCAACTATCAAACTGTTCACAAAAAAATTGAGCCTCGCGCCATCTTGATTTTCGACACGCCCGGATTTACCGCGGCGGTGAATGCCGACGCAATAAAATGGGGGGAAGACGACGTCTTGCAAATCTTATCGAAAACCCCGGCGACCTCCGCCAGCGCGCTTAAGGCGCGGCTCGAACTTGGATACCGGGAATTCACCAACGAAATCTCTCCGGTGGAAGACGCGACCGTCGTCGTTCTCAGGTGGAAGCAAAAAGCATCGACGATGAAATCAAAGACGCCTGCATCCGACAAATGGCCGCTCCGAGCGACGACGGCGGAATCACGATCGACATCCGCACCTATCTCCCAAGGATCCATTTCACATCATTCCTTGGACGGCCCGGCAGAATCCTCGCTCGTTACCCCTACCGGGACCATGAAAGCCCCGCACGTGCACGACGCGCCCGATCTCGAACCAGAAACCGCGCGTCGCGAGGCTTATATTTACGAGCACAAGGAATTACCGGTAGTGAAAACTGACGTGGATGCCCAAAAAACAAACGGAAACTCAGGCGCTGCGGCGGCCTAGCGATGAGGAGTCCATGCAGCTGAAGGCCATCAACGTGAAACCCGGCGACAAAGACAAGCTCGTAACCGGGTTATTCTCGAAAAAAGAAGCGGCCGAGGTAATCGCCAACGGCTGCCGCCACATCCATTCGTCAACACTTGGGGCCCGAGATGCCTGCGCGCTGATTAGCCGGGAAATGCTGGAGAGATCGATCCAGATTCCGTTTCCCTGGGAGTTAGTAAAGGATTCGACGTTAGAAAGCCTTCGGACGAGCCGGGAACGCCATGCACTCATCCACAGCATCGCTTCGGGAAAGAAAATTACCGGTCGGCGCGACCTTAAAGAAAAAATGACCAGTGTCCTCGAAGAACTGGTAACCAACGCAATCTATCATAGTTATGTCGAAAGGGACGATACCCCGCGCTATCCGCGGCAAAAGCCGGCGGTGCTTGCCGATAGTGAGCGCGTCGACGTTCGGTACCATATAGTTGACGAGGGAATCTACCTGTCGGTATCCGATCGCGGTGGAGGACTCTCGTTTTCTAGCGTTTCCAGGGCATTCGCGCGCTGTTACGGAAAAAGATCCGAGGCTCAAATCGAGGACAAAGAAGGTGGTGCGGGTCTCGGTCTGTACATGGTTTTCGAGACAGTTACCCACTTGAAGTTCGTTACCGTCCCGGGCGTACGTACCGAGATTTGCTGCTGGATTGCCGACAAGCGCTCGTTCGATCCGGATCATTTTTCTTTAAATTTCTTCGAGTGGAGGGAGAAATGAATAATGGCGAACGACTGCTTCCCAACGAGAAATTCAAATTCGAATCCCACGTACGGGGAGACAAAACGGTAATAGATCTAAAAGGAATCATCGACGAAGACTCCCATTTCGATTCCATCCGGAAACTCGGTGGCCCTTTCATTTTCAATTTCCGACAGCTGACCTCGATCAATTCCTGCGGCATCCGAAGTTGGGTGAATTTCCTGAAGGAGCTCGGTCGCGCTCAAGTTTTCTATGAAGAGTGCCCGCCGCTCGTCGTGCGCCAGATGAACATGGTACCCAGTTTCCTGGGGACTGCCCAAGTCCTCTCGGTATTTCTTCCTTACGTCTGCGACAATTGCGAAGCGGAAAAAATGTTGCTCGCCAACACCGAAAACCTGAACGATCCCTCAAGCGTGAAAGAATCGATTCCGTGCGATTCCTGTAATAAAGGAGAAATGGAGTTCGATGGGCAACCAAAGCAATACTTCTCGTTCAAGCGATGAGATCCGAGCCGAGCCAACCCAGGAACAGGCAACGGAAGCATTGCGCCAGTGGGCACGGCGGAATAAAAGTCTGACCGAAGTTTTCCTCGATGCTTACTGTCTGGTCGATATAGCGAACCAGATCGTCGACTTCAACGTCGCATTCGAAGAACTCTGCGGTGAATCTTACCGCAAGATCTTGAAGATAGGAGATTTCTGCAAACTGGTAGCGACGGAAATTTGCCCCGGCCAATGCCCGGCCAGGCAGATAGCGACCTCTCATAAGGCTTTGCGCCTTGATGAGATCACGGGATTCACGAAAGCGTTTCCGACTTTGAAGATGATCCTGGGCGGGGTTCCCATCCTTTCGGACTCAGGTGAGTTCATCGGCTCGCTGCTGACAATCCGAAACGTCTCCGCCGAAAGCGAACTACAAAAAAAATACGACGAGAGCAAACAAGAATCCGCCACTGACGGTCTCACCCGGCTTTTCAATAAGATCTATACCGAATCCTTGCTGCTACGCATGATCAAAGGCAGCTTCCGCGAGATCAATATGCTCTCCATCGTATTATGCGACATCGATTTCTTCAAACGCGTGAACGACACCTATGGCCATGGCGCGGGTGACTTCGTCCTTTCGACCGTCGCCCAGATTCTAAAAAGCGAGACGCGCGATACGGATGTAGTTGGCCGTTGCGGGGGCGAGGAGTTCTTAGTTGTCCTGCCGAATAGCGATATCGCCGGCGTGAAAATCTTCGCGGAGCGTTTCCGCAAAAGGCTGGAGTCGACAAAGATCTTTTTCGAGGGAGACCATATCCCAGTAACGGTAAGCCTCGGCACGGCAACCCTAGCGAGTATAAAAACGGCAGAAAAACCCCCCCGAGATCACGATGAAGGAGCTCATCAGCCGTTCCGATACAGCGCTCTACTTCGCAAAGGCGAATGGCCGCAATCAAACATGGCAATCCGAACATTTGCCCACGGCAAACAAACCCGTCACTACAAGCGGGAGTTCCTCGAAATAGATCGGATTTGGTTCTTCTAGGATTTCTGTGAGAGGATCTTGTAAACACCAGTACCGCAAACCGAGCAAACCCCTTTAATAGCCGGTCTGCCGTTTTTCATCTTAACTTCCTGCGCATCTTTCATCGCAGTCTTCTGCCGGCACTTCACGCAGTACGCTGTATTATCCTGATCGGCCATAACGTGACCCTCCCTTCCGTTGATTATAACTGACTGCAAAATCCTGGACCGCGGCCCCGTTAACAACACAATTCCCTTAACAAAACGGGCGAGTCAACAGATATAGAATAGAGTATCACAGCGTTCGGGAGATTGCGAACTGGGACACTAGCTAACGCGCCGAACTCGCCGCAACATGGCCGCCACGAACCTTCGCGTAATCTGCGGCGATGGCAATCGTTTCCTCAATCTGAATCTTTTCGGAGGCAAGATCGGCAGTTCCCCCGGCTGGGTTCATGCTGTTATCGTCTATTTCGACAGAATTTTCCGCAGCCGCTTTCTCTCGCTTCATGCGCAACGCGCTTTTTTCGCGCAGCGCGGCCAGTGTCGAGTCGAAGGCGCCCTGTCTCTCCCGGATTTCGCGCAACGCGTCGGCTTCAACGAACGGCATTTCTTCCGGGACGCTGCCAGCGCTCGTACCTTCCGCGACGCTATCCAAACCGGAGGTCATAACCGGAAGCGTAATATGCGATTTTATCCCACCGTTTGCCGGCGAATGACCGAGCGGAGAGTAAAAGATGCTCGTCGTGAGTTTCACGACTCCCGCACCGAGTTTAGTCTTCGCGCTGATCAACATGGCTTCATCGTCCAAGTGAAAAAGTTTCTGGACGCTTCCCTTGCCATAGGTATGTTCGGAACCGACAACGATCGCCCGTTGGTGATCCCGCAGTGCCCCGGCCAAGATTTCGGCTGCACTGGCGCTTCCTTCATCTACCAAGACGACCAAAGGACCGCCATAGATCGCAACGGATCGCGTATCACGCAACTCACGACGGGTTTTGTTCTCTACCACACCGACCACGGCCCGATTTCCGATGAATAGCCCAGCCATCGTAACCGCCTCTTCAAGATAGCCGCCGGGATTTCCCCGCAAGTCGAGAACGAGCGACGCCATTTCCTTTTGCGTTTTCACTAAATCGGAAACGATGCGAGTCAGATCCTCAGCCGAGCTACGATCGTGGTTAGAATCATTCCCACCCCGGCCGTAAAAACTCGGGATTTCGATCACGCCGATCATGCGCTTAGAGTTTCCCGGTGCAGGAACGAGCCTATGTTTTACCTTTGCTTCTTCGAACGCGAAACGCCGACGTACGACGGTAAGATCGGGAAGCGCCTTTCCATTGCGTTCGATGCGCAATTTCACACGCGTGGACTCCGGGCCCGAAAGCAGGTGTTTCGATCCTTTCGTCGGCATCGTCGAAACGCGGATTCCATCGATTAGTATGATGAGATCCCCTTCACGGAGCGACGTGTGACTCGCGGAGGAGTCCTTCAAAATTTTCTCGATGAGCAACCCACGAGGAACGCGGCGCACGCGAATACCGAGGCCCGATGTTCCCCCGGACAAATCCATGTAGAAATCCTCAAACTCGGTCGGTGAAAAAATAAGTCGAGTAAGGATCCATCGCGCCCAGCATCGACTTGGCTAGCAACCCGCGCGGCGAAGGAACCGTCTCAAAAAGAAATTGTTC
>Ga0206963_10378_pt1 | contig 10364 bp, 14 predicted proteins | sample Alteio_BWOrgHeat_28_FD_152958 | JGI IMG/M metagenome (GOLD analysis project Ga0206963, IMG submission 152958) | Enriched cells from forest soil in Barre Woods Harvard Forest LTER site, Petersham, Massachusetts, United States -... | ecosystem: Environmental > Terrestrial > Soil > Temperate forest >... | reverse complement strand
CCCCTGCGCGATCGCGGCAATGATATAGTATTACTTGCCGAACACTTTTTAGTAATTGCCAACCAGGAATTAAGCCGCGAAGTAACGTCCTTCTCGCCCGAGGTGATAGAATGCTTTATGAACTATCGCTGGCCTGGTAATATCCGCGAGTTAAAAAATGTGGTTCGCCGTGCTACACTGATAAGCGAAGGCAATGAAATAACCATGAAAGCCCTGCCGCTTGAAATATCAAACCGCATGATGTCTTTTGAGCATAGTAACGGCATACCCGAAACCAATGAACCAAGGGAAAACCGGCACGACCTGAAGAACGCGGCACTTGAGGCCGAGTACGAAACCATTTTAAGGGTGTTGAAAGAAGTTAACTTTAACAAAACCAAGGCTGCCGAGATATTAAAAATTGACAGAAAGACGCTTTACAATAAAATGAAGGCAATCAATTTAAAGTAAATGGATACGCCGAAAAAAGTTACCAGCGTTGATGCCGCAAAGGTAAGGGTCCTCACGCATGAGATCAGGAACCAGCTTTCAAACATACAACTTTCGCTTGATCAGCTGCGCTATGAGGTTACCGACACCTCGCCCGACTGTAGTTTTTATATGGATATGATAGCCACCAGCTGTTCAAAAATTGATGAATTACTTAAGGAAAATAATAATTTATAACACCTTTATCATTATATAATATATTGTTGTGCGCTGAAAACTTTTTAGCGTTTTTTTGTTTATTCAGGGTACCTACAGCAACGTTTCCGCATGTCAATTTTTAACTATAAGCAGCGTAATAATATTATACTGGTAACCATTATTGTACTGGGCTGCTTTTTGTTGTATGCGTTAAGCGGTTTGTTCAGTTCTATTTTAGGCGCCATTGTGCTTTTCACCATATTCAGGCCGGTCAATATTTACTTGGTCGAGAAAAAGGGCTGGAATAAATCACTGGTAGCTGTAATGATCATTCTTACTTCGCTCATCGTCATTGTTATCCCGTTTCTTACGCTGAGTATCATGATCATCGACAAAATATCGGGCATAAACCGCAGTACGTTGCCCATACAATTGTGGACAGCAAAAATTGATGCCTTCGCCGGTAAAAACCTGCATCAACCCCACCTTGTTGAAGTCACCATGCAAAAGCTTGGCGGCCTGGTTACCGATCTTTTTCCTTCAATTTTAGGAAGCGCGGCAAATATCATCCTTACTTTGCTGGTACTATATTTCCTGCTGTATTTTATGCTGGTGCAGATAAATAGTTTTGAAACTGGATTGCTAAAGTACGCCCCCTTCCGCGAGCAGCATGCTTTAAAATTTGCGGTGGCTCTGCAAAACTCCACGTACTCAAATGTATTGGGACAGGGTATAATAGCGGTTACACAAGGTACCCTGCTGGCCATGGGTTTTTACGCTTTTGGTATACCCGACCCGATATTCTGGGGGGTAATAGGCTCTTTTATATCATTTCTGCCGGTTGTAGGGGCGCCTACGTTATGTATACCCGCCAGCATTATCTTATTTGCTACCGACCATACAGTTAAGGGTATCCTGTTGTTGGCTTACGGCTTAGTATTTATAGGCAATGTTGACAATGTGCTGCGCATGATCATTAATAAGCGCATAGGCAATACCCACCCTATTATTACGGTAATAGGGGTATTTATTGGTATCCCTCTGTTTGGTATACTGGGCCTGGTTTTTGGGCCGGTACTGCTGTCGTACTTTTTAATATTGCTTGAAATATATGAGACCAACCGCCTCGCGGCCGACAGGCTGGAACGTATAAGAAACGGTGATTCCTGAGTATTAAAATGAATATATTTGTAACATGCTAATAAGTAAAGCGTTTAATTATAGAGATTATAATAGAGCGACAATTTGTCGTACCGCCAATACTTGGCAAGATATTTAGTCGTTTTTAAAACAATTAGTCAACTTAAAAATTATAGTGATATGAATGATAACTCAAAAGTAGTAATTGCATTGCTGGCTGGGCTGGCGGCAGGAGCAGCGTTAGGAATACTTTTTGCACCCGAAAAAGGCAGCGAAACCCGCGACAGGCTTACAGAATCATTAAAAGACCTGGGCGATTCGATCCGCGAAACAGCAGCAGCCGAAATTGATAATTTGGTTGGGTTGAAAGATAAGGTTGTAGAAAATATTAAAACAAAATTGAAGGGCGCCGAGTTAGAGTACGAGGACGACCTGGAGCACGCATAAATTTAAAGGCCCCGGCGTTTAGCCGGGGCTATATATAAAATAACATGGAAGACAAAAAAGAAACGCCGCCGCCTATTATTGACCAGCTGACGGATTACGCCGAAACCCGGTTCAAGCTTGCCAAATACAGGGCTATTGAGGGCGGTTCATCTATTTTTGCCAGCATGATGGCCGATGTTGTGGTCATTATTTGCACGGTATTGGCTTTCATTTTTGCCAGTATTACCCTAGCGTTTTACCTTGCTTATCTCTTTAATTCCGACTGGATGGGCTTTGGCTGCGTTTCTGTTATTTACGCGCTGTTTGCCTTTGTGGTAAAATGGAACCGCAAGAGCCTCGAAAGGCCTATCGTTAACGCCATTATTCAAAAAATATTCAAATAATAAACATGGAAAGTACCATCAAGAATAGCTGGGATCTGCGGGAAGAAATAATAAGGCTGCGCGAGCTGGAAAAAATCCAGAACGTTGCTCTTAAAGAGCGTTTCAGCAGCCCGGTGGCCGTACTTTCAACCGTATACTCGTTGTTCCCGAAAGGCAACCCGAATGCCGAGAACAAGTCGAACATTTTTAACCAGGATTTTGTAAGTCTGATATCGAGGTTCCTTATTCCCCTTACACTGAATAAAACGTTATTCAAAAATTCAGGCTTTATTGTAAAAGCGCTGGTAGGTTTGGTATCGCAAAAAGCGTCGGGCTATATCAATGAAGATGCTGTGGTTTCTGTTTGGGACAAGATAAAGGGCCTGTTTGAAAAAAAGAACTCTGTCCGCGGTCATTATCCCTACAGCTTGTAGCAAATTTCAATTAATAGCAGGTTAACTAAGCGCTAATTTTTACTTTTGCCCCGTGGGAAAAGACAAATTACGCCGGTTCGCCGAAATAGATACTTTCAGCAACGTTTTGCAATTGGATGCCGGCAAGCCATTTAAGGGGCGCTGGAGTGGCGATCAATTTAAAAACGACCAGCCTCTGGTATTAGAACTGGCCTGTGGCAAGGGTGAGTACACCGTAAATCTGGCACAATTATTCCCTGAAAAAAACTTTATCGGTATCGACTACAAAGGCAATCGAATTTGGCGTGGCGCAAAAACCGCTTTAGAAGATGGCGTAACCAACGTAGCCTTTCTGCGTATCCAGATAGAAACTATCCTTGAGTATTTTGGTGAGGGTGAGGTTGATGAGATATGGATCACCTTCCCCGACCCGCAGCCCCAGATAAGCCGCGAAAAGAAGCGTCTTACATCGCCGCGATTTCTCGATATGTATAAGACTATCTTAAAACCCGGCGGCGCCATCAACCTTAAAACGGATAATGATGATTTTTACACCTACACCGTCGAAAAAGTGGTCGAGCACGGTCTCAAGTCTCATATCCAGACAACAGACCTGTACCATTCGCCGTATGCCGACGAGGTACTATCCATAAAAACCTACTACGAAAAGAAATATTTGGCCCATAATAAAAACATTAATTATATTAAATTTTCATTTGAATAAACATCCCGTAGAGACACAAGATTTTGTGTCTCCTGACGTAATGAGACACAAGATTTGTGTCTCTACAAAGATTATGGACGACATCAACTTCTTCGAGAAAGTTTACCAGGTTGCCCGGCTCATACCCGTTGGCAGAGTAACATCATACGGCGCCATAGCTGCGTACCTGGGTACAAAAGGCTCATCGCGGATGGTAGGGTATGCAATGCAGGCTTGTGGAAGGGAGCAACCGCCAGTACCGGCACACAGGGTGGTGAACAGGCAGGGGCTGTTAACCGCCAAGGCTCATTTTGGCGGCGAGCGGATGGCAGAGATGTTGCGAAGCGAAGGCGTTTTGGTAATTGATGACCAGGTACAGGATTTCAAAAACGTTTTCTGGGACCCGGGGATAGAATTAGCCCTTTAATAATTAATATTCCCTGTACGGTTTTAACGGATTTTTGCCCTTGCGTTTATTAGGGTCGTAGGTAGTGGCAAGCCAAAGCAAGAAAACCGCAATGCCAAATTGAAGAAAAAAAGCATGGTCGTTAGGGTTATGCTTTAAAACGGTAAAGGAAAGTATCACCAGGGTCAGGCTTACTAAAAGCTCGATAAGGCCATGCACCGAAAAAGGGATAAGCTTGATGATCCCCTTGCCGAAATCGGTAAATACCGTTAACGCAAAATGAATGATCGCCAGGCCATAAACTAATTGCGAACCGAAATAGCTGAGGTCAAAGAGCGTTGGTGACAGCACCAGGAAAACGATCGCAATAAAATCGATGAACATATGTATCCGTGGCGAAAGTAATATCATGGCTATCGGTTAAAATTGAATCAAATATACGTGGGTGAAGTATAAATAGTACTAACCAACGGTAATTTCCAATAACTCTATCCGGTTACCAAACGGATCATAAAACGAAAAGCGCCTGCGGCCGGGGATGGGTGGTTCCTTGTTTATCTGCACTCTGCCTTGCAGGTGTTTTAAGGCGGCGTCAACATCCTCAACTTCAAAAGCGGTGTGTTTGGTTGAAATGGGCATCGGCGGTTCCACACCCACATGCAATTGCACATCGCCAATATTGAACCAATAGCCTGCGGTAGTAAAAATGTGGTTTGGGCGGTCTATCAGTTCCAAACCCATTACATCAGTATAAAATCTTTTCGCTTCCTCAAGCCGCTCAGGTGTTACGGCAATGTGTACATGGTCCACACGCTTAAAACGTATCGGGCTATGCATGCTCAGCAAAGGTTAATACATAATTGTTATTGTCGAGAATGGAAAATTCGGTTGCGCCGTAAAAAGTGGTTTCCAGGCCCTTTAGCACTGTTACCTTATCTTTCACAGATTCAAAAAAGCTTTTTATATCCTTTAGGTTGATATACAGCAACAGCGATGCACCGTCTTCCCGCTTAATTTCCGGCAGCTCTCCTGCGAGGCTCTCATAGGTCTGGAACATAAAGGTTACTGCGCCCTTGGTCATCATTACCCATACAAAATTGTCGCCCGTTTCCGGGACGCTCATCGCCACATTAAATCCCAGTAACTGATAAAACGCGATAGTAGCGTTCATATCACTAACAAAAATATTGGGCGATAAACTTTCCATGGCGATTGATTTTTTGATAAAAATATTAGCATTTTTTATCTTTTCCAAATAAAGATTTATAAATTTAAAACCGATATTTCAACGCATAATTCACATCATTACTCATTCAATATTATACCGCCATGGGAAAATTAGCCGACGATTTTAACGCCTATCGTACAAAAATGAACGACCGGATAATGGAATCATCCAATACCAATATCAAACGTTTCTTCGCGCTGGACACTACCACTTATGCCGACGGCGCCCTGGATGTAAAAACCAAAGAAATGCTGGGCCTGGTAGCCTCCATGGTGCTGCGTTGCGACGATTGTATAAAATACCATCTCGGCAAATGCTACGAAGCAGGCGTTAAGCACGACGAACTGAACGAGGTATTTATGATAGCCAATTTGGTGGGCGGATCCATAGTGATACCGCATTATAGAAGGGCTGTTGAGTATTGGGATGAGTTAAATGCAAGTGAGTCTTAAGTCTCAAGTCCGGAGTCGTTAGTCAAAAATTAGAAAGATGAGCTCATTTAGAGATTTGATAGTTTACAAAAAGGCTTTTTCACTGTCAATGGACATATTTTTCCTAACAAAGGCATTTCCGAAAGAAGAGACTTATAGCTTGGTTGACCAGATACGACGATCGTCCCGGTCGGTATTTGCCTGTGTTGCGGAATCTTATAAAAAGCGGAAATATCCTAATCATTTTGTAAGTAAGCTTACTGACGCTGATATGGAAAACGGAGAAACTCAGGCCTGGCTGGACGCCTCGCTGGCTTGCGGTTATATAACAAATGAAAAATATATTGAACTGAATCAACAAAGCGAAGAAATAACACGCTTACTCATATATATGATCAACAACCCTGATAAATTTAAATAAAATGACTCAAGACTCAAGACTTAAGACTCAGGACTTAAAAAGATGCTTATGGGCCGGAACCGACGAACTTTACATAAAGTATCACGACGAAGAATGGGGCAAAGTAACCCACGATGATAAAACGCTGTTCGAGTTTCTGATATTGGAATCGGCACAGGCGGGTTTAAGCTGGATAACCATACTCCGTCGCCGTGAGAATTACCGCAAAGCCTATGCCGACTTTGATGTAAAGAAAGTGGCAGCTTTTGATGATGCCGATGTGCAGCGCCTGTTGAACGATGAAGGCATCATTCGTAACAGGTTAAAGATCGCTTCGACCATCAGCAACGCGAAATTGTTTATTGAAGTGCAAAAGGAATTTGGATCATTTGATAAATACCTGTACAGTTTTATGCCCGATGGAAAGCCGATTGTCAATAATTCCAATACTATTCCCGCCAGTACGCCTATCTCTGACGCTATTGCAAAGGACATGAAAAAGCGCGGTTTTAAATTCTTTGGCACCACCATTTGCTACGCGCACATGCAGGCAACGGGTATGGTGAATGATCACTTGCCGGATTGTTCCTTTAAATAAATTGACACGAATTACACGAACGAAGACGAATTTCACTAAACCGCGTTTCAAATGTAGACGCTGAAAAATCTTACGCCCTGGTTCAATTCGTGCAATTTGTGTCCATTATAATCCTATTTTTGAACAAACTGTTATTGAATAAAAATTCGTGTAATTCGCAATAATTAGTGCAATTAGTGTAGCTCTTATGAAAAAACTATTTCTTTTGGATGGCATGGCCCTTATTTACCGGGCGCATTTTGCTTTAAGTAAAACCCCGCGCTTTACTTCGGGCGGGCTAAATACATCGGCCGTGATGGGTTTTACCAACACGCTGCTTGATGTACTGAAAAAGGAAAAACCCACCCACATGGCCGTGGTTTTTGATACCGATGCCCCCACCGAGCGTCATACAGAATTTGCCGCCTACAAGGCCCATCGCGAGACGATGCCTGAAGACCTGTCGAAAGCGCTGCCTTATATATTCAAAGTAGTGCTTGGTTTTAATATCCCGTTAATTACTTCCGACGGTTTCGAGGCTGACGATATTATAGGCACCCTCGCCAAAAAGGCTGAAGCGAAAGGCTACCAGGTATATTGCATGACGCCCGACAAGGATTTTGCCCAGCTGGTATCGCCTAATATCCACATCTACAAGCCCGCGCGTATGGGTAACGAGATGGAAATTTTAGGCGTAAAAGAAGTGCTGGCCAAATGGGAAATTGAACGTGTTGAGCAGGTTATAGATATTTTAGGTCTTTGGGGCGATGCTGTAGATGGAATCCCCGGCATTCCAGGCGTGGGCGAGAAAACGGCCAAATCGCTGATCAAACAATACGGTTCGGTTGAGGAGATCATAGCCCACAGCCATGAATTAAAAGGCAAGCTGCGCGAAAACGTGGAGCAGTATGCCGAACAAGGCTTACTGTCAAAAAGACTGGCCACCATCAACCTTAATTCTCCTGTCGAACTGGATGAGGCCGGCTTAGAGATGTGCGCCCCGAGTAAAGATCTTTTGGAACCTTTATTTGCGGAACTGGAGTTCCGCACCCTTGGCCGCCGTGTTTTTGGCGATGATTTCAGTATTACCGAAACCAAGGCAGTATCCATCCAAACCGACCTCTTTGGCGATCCTGTTGCAACCGGCCGCACCACCATGACGGTTGACATACAGGATATAAAGGAGCCCGAGTCCACCACCCCTTCAAAAAATATTGACACAGTACCGCATCAATATCACCTTGCGGATACGTTTGAAAAGCGCGCTGAATTGATCATGATGCTTAAACAGCAAACAGAGTTTTGTTTTGATACCGAAACCACCGGCACCGATGCCAATTTCTGCGAGCTGGTGGGCCTGTCCTTCGCAATAAAAGCCGGCGAGGCATGGTATGTGCCAATTCCGGCAGACCAGCCAGAGGCAAACAAAATAGTGGCAGAATTTAAGGGAGTGATGGAGGATGCCGGCATCGGCAAATCGGGCCAGAACTTAAAGTTCGATATCCTGATGTTTAAATGGTACGGCGTGCAAGTGCAAGGTAAGCTGTTTGATACCATGATGGCGCACTACATCCTCGACCCGGATACCCGCCACGGCATGGATGTACTGTCTGAAAATTATTTGGGTTACAAACCGGTTTCTATTACGACGCTAATCGGCGCCAAGGGCAAGAACCAGGGCAGCATGCGCGACGTGGAAATTGAAAAGATAAAAGAATACGCAGCCGAAGACGCTGATATTACCCTGCAGTTGAAAACCATATTCGAGCCAAAATTAAAAGCCGTTGATGCCGAAAAACTGATTCACGAGATAGAACATCCGCTGATATATGTGCTGGCAGATATTGAATACGAAGGCGTAAAAATAGATCATGATACGCTGAAGGAATTTTCAAAGGAATTGGAAGGCGATATAGGCAAGCTGGAAAAAACCGTTTATGAAAAGGCTGGTGTCCGTTTCAATATCGCCTCACCAAAACAGTTGGGCGAGGTATTATTTGAAAAACTAATGCTCGACCCGAAAGCCAAAAAGACCAAAACCGGCCAATACCAAACCGGCGAGGATGTGCTGCTTTCCCTTGCGGCAAAAAGCGATATTGTGCGCGATATTTTGGATTACCGCCAGTTGCAAAAGCTAAAATCCACTTATGTTGATGCGCTGCCGCAAATGGTGAATGAAAGAACCGGCCGTGTACATACTTCTTATAACCAGGCGGTGGCCGCAACCGGGCGTTTAAGCTCAACAAACCCTAACCTGCAAAATATCCCTATCCGTACCGAACGTGGCCGCGAGGTACGCAAGGCATTTATCCCGCGCGACAGCGGCCATACCATTGTATCGGCGGATTATTCGCAGATAGAATTGCGTATCATCGCTGAGATCAGCAAGGATCCCAACATGACTGAAGCTTTCGTGCAAAATCTTGACATTCATACCGCCACTGCGGCTAATGTATACGGAATTGCCCTGGATGAGGTAACAAGCACGCAGCGCCGCAACGCCAAGGCGGTAAACTTCGGCATTATTTACGGGCAATCGGCATTTGGCTTGTCACAAAGTCTGGGCATTCCGCGCAAAGAGGCTGCTGATATTATCGATAACTATTTTATCCAGTTTCCCGGCATCAAACAGTACATGAATGATACCATGAACTTTGCCCGCGAGAATGGCTACGTATGCACGCTGATGGGTCGCCGGAGATACTTGCGCGACATAAATTCGGCCAACCAAACTGTGCGGGGCTTTGCCGAGCGAAATGCCATCAATGCCCCCATACAAGGCTCAGCGGCGGACATGATAAAAATAGCGATGATCAACATTCACCGCGAGTTTTTGGCCCAAAAGCTGGATGCCCGCATGACCATGCAGGTGCATGACGAGTTGGTGTTCGACGTGCCTCATCATGAGGTGGAAATAGTAAAGCCCATTATTTTGGAGAACATGAAAAACGCCATAAAAACCACGGTACCCATTATGGTTGAGATTGGGACGGGTGTGAATTGGCTGGAGGCGCACTGATTGGTGAATAGCTGATTAGATCCATAAAATCTCGTTTTTGATATAACTTTTTTAAGTCCTAAAAGTTATATTTGTATAACAGGGGATAATAGAAGCATGAGTGTTCAGCATAAATATAAAAACTACATACCCGAAGTACCGTCGACAGCACTGGAGATTTACCGTATGTTGCCCGAGGGAACACGTTGTGAAGTTATTTTTAATGAATTAATTATGTCACCTTCTCCAACAACCTTACACCAGCTTTTGCTTTCAGATATTCATGCTGCACTTTACAACTTTTTAAAAGACAAGGGTTTAGCAAAAGTCATCCCATCGCCAATAGATGTTTATTTAGAAAACCGCGATTCGGTTATTCAACCCGACCTTGTAGTTATATTAAACAAGGATCTGCATCAAATAAAAAAAGATGGTATTTACGGTGCCCCAGCGATAGCCATTGAGATACTATCCACCAACCGTGCCTATGATACCCAACGCAAACGCGCCCTTTACGAAAAAGCCGGCGTAAAAGAATATTTTATGATAGACCCGGAGAATAAACGCACTACCCTGCTTACCCTCAACGCATCCGGCGTTTATGAACAATCCTACGAAGAAACCGGCGTATT
>Ga0206963_10376_pt1 | contig 10410 bp, 10 predicted proteins | sample Alteio_BWOrgHeat_28_FD_152958 | JGI IMG/M metagenome (GOLD analysis project Ga0206963, IMG submission 152958) | Enriched cells from forest soil in Barre Woods Harvard Forest LTER site, Petersham, Massachusetts, United States -... | ecosystem: Environmental > Terrestrial > Soil > Temperate forest >... | reverse complement strand
CGGTAACAGCCGTGCACAATCGAGCGAAGCAATGAACGAGAAACGCATTCCTCGCAAACTTGGCCATCTCGAAAGAGGTTGCCGCTGGGGCACAGAAGTCTGTAATTGTGAAGCGTCTGCACCACGGGAACACCCGCTGACTGGCATGCGTAATATGCGGAAGGAGAAATAAGAGGAAACGTGTTGTGGAAGTGCGCGACGTCTGGCGATTCCCTGGCGAGAACGTCTCCCAATTCGCGATGCGCGCGGCGAGACCAGGAAGTGCGCCAGCCAAGGCTCGCCTTCTCGATCAGGGAGTATTCCTGAATCTCATCGTTGTGCCGCGTAAACTCGATGACTTCATGGCCGGCCTCGCGCAGAAGTCTTATTTCAGAAGCGCAAACGGCGTCTTCGCCACCCGGGCGTTGATAGAAGTTGTGCGAGACGAGAATTTTCACCGTGCTTCTTTCACCGAAGAGCTCGGGGCAGCGACCAGTTTTTTCTCACCGCGGGTGCGCTCACGAAAAAGGAACGTAGCATGCGTCGTCAGCAACTGTGTGTAAATCCAGCCAGGAATCACACGCTTCAACACTTCTTTAATGAGCGGTTTGGCCATGCGCGGACCTTTTCTGCCGTAGAACTCGATCTGATGGCAGAGAAAATCCGTATGCCGAGCGACAATTTCTAAGCCGCAAGCGTCTTCCAAGAAACGCTCAATGGACCTCGGGCTCCAAAATTGCACGTGACCAGCGGCAGCCGCGGAAGCATACGGCTGGCCCAAAATCTTTCTTCGCAGAAAGTTGCTCAATACCTTCTCGGTTGGCACCTCGATTACGGCGTATTCCGCTATTCGGGCAGCGTCTCGCACCGCGGAAACCGGGTCTTCCAAGTGCTCGATAACGTGGCTCAATACGGCGATGGAAAACTGCTTGTCCGGAAATGGCAGTGACCCAGCCGAACCGACAAGTGCACCACTCAAGAATCTTCCGCAAGACCGCCGAACAAATTCGACGGCTTCGAGAGAAACGTCGGATGCGACGTACTTCCCGGCAAAGCTCATGGACTCCAGTTCGACGAGTACAGCGCCAGTGCCGCACCCAATTTCCAGAACAGCAGAAACGGAGACGCTGCGGCAAACGCGCGCGATGTTTAGAGCTTTTTGGCGGGCGCCTGCCGCGCGCCACGCCAAAAAGGCCGCGTCTCCGAGAGCGCGGCGATAACCCTCGTCGTAGTCCGTCCACGTCGTCGATCCAATCGGCATGTCTTTGCTTTGACTCATGGCGCGTATCCTCCGCACAACCCGCCATTGGTGACGCACCGCGCCGCTTTCAAGTGCGCCCCTGCAAATGCCGTGAAGTTTTCCAATGCCTGCCATTGCCGCTGCTCCGCGATTTCCCAGGAATGGCCCCACAAATGAAATACGCCTCCACGCTCCATGGTTTGAAGGAACAAATCTTTCGCCAGCGCGAGCCAATTTCTTGAGAACAGCAATCTCGGCAGCCAAGGCATCACCGGCGCGGAGAGTCTCTTCAGCGCATTCCTGGCATAGCCGAAGGGGCCGTGCGGAAAGACCTGAATGGTTGTGGGAATTACGCAAAGCCCATTGATGCGCCGAGGGATTGCGGTCGAAAGGAGTTCGACGGTCCTGGCCGCTTCATATCCCGCCTGGCGCACAAGCTGCAACTGGCAATTCCGAAACTTTCCCCCCGGAAAACAAAACACGCGGCAAGCCTTCCCAGTCAATTCCTCGATCCACTCGCGAGAGCCGGAAAGCTGGATGGTGGCCTCGCGGTCGGAGAGCCGGTCGATCAATACGTGCTCCAGGGTGTGAGCGCCGATCTCAAACGATTTGCTCAGCTCGCGAATCTGCGAACGATGCATCACCGCCTTTTGGCTAGCGCGCGGGACATAGAAAGTTCCCGTGAGTCCGCTTTTCGCGAGCAACTCCGCCACTCGCATATCAAGCGGATGGCCGTCGTCCCAACTCGTCGTCATCACGCACGCTCGATTCGGCTTGTTCATGGGTTCTTCTCCCAGACTAAAAGGCGCTTTGACTCATCGCTCTTCATGGCGCGCTCTGCTCACTGCGCAACTTGAACGGGCTCCATTGCCATCTCGGTTGCGCCAAACACTGCACAATTCCCCGCTTGAAATTCTCGACCATCTTTTCAATGGAATATTCCGCCGCGGAGTTCGCAGCCCCTTCTCGAAGGAGTTGCAACTCCCTCGGATTCGATAGCAGCCGAGCTACCGCTCGCGCGTAAGCTTCTGGATCAGGTGCGGTCATAACCCCATTCCGCCCCTCCTCGAAGTACTCCATCTCCGGTCCGTGGATGGAAAGCCTGGTTGCGATAAGAGGCAGGCCGGCGGCAAATCCATCGAGGACGGCAAGGCCCGCTCTTCCTGGAAGCAAAAAAACGTCGGAAATCGCCAACAACTGCGATTTCCGGTCGCCGAATTGTGGTCCCGCAAAATGAACCCAAGGAAGTTGCGCGGCATTACCTTTGATCTCTTCCTCGTCCGGGCCTCCACCAACCACAATGAGCTGAAACTCTGGAATGGTTTGACGAATCTTTTCTCCGGCTTGGATCAGAAAGGGGATGGACTTCACCTTGTGCAGCATGCCCACGAAAATGCCCACTGGAGTTGATGGGCCGATGCCCAGGCTCGCGCGAAGCGCTGCTTTAGCGTGCAGCCCCAGCTTCTTCACGCACAATTGAATTTTTCGAGTATCCACGGAGTTTTGTACCGCTGTAATCTTCTGCGGAGGCACGCTATGTTGCCTCAAATAGCGGGCCGTGCCCTCCGTATATGCAAACCACCAATCGACCCAATTCAGCGTTCGCTCTTTGCACCATTCAGAGAAAGGAGAGCGATCCGCCTGAAAGTTTTCTCCCAAACCCCAAAAAGCAGTTCTTTTCAGCTTGAAAAACGAAAGAGGCAGCAGGAAATGGTTGAGAAGGAATCTGTTGGCCTGGTCGACGACGACCAGATCGGCGGAGGCGACTTCACGGAAAGCCGGCTGAAAGAGCAGGCGCTCCTTCCCAATCCAATACCCATTGATTTTTACGCCGAACTTGCACGGCAATTCACAATTGTCGTTCTTCCGCGCCTCCGATGGCGCCGGGGCGCTGTAAACGACTTTGAGCTGAACGCCTTCCTTCCTAAGCGCGCTGTGCAAACGCTCATAGAACGGTTTGCGATATCGCTTGATCTGCGCTTCGATAATCAGAACTCTCTTCATCGATCTGTTTGCATCCTTGCGAGACCTCTTCTTGTCCGGATGTTTCGGCGCTCAAAATACCTGTACAAATGTGAAAACTTCTTTTCGCGGGCAGACGTAGGAAATCTTCATTCCGTATTTTTCAAGTTGCGCGATAGCTGTCCTGGTCTGGGCCGTTCCCACGGAAGACAGACGGTGATGAAACTCCACAAGCAGCTGCGTTACGAGAATTTTCTCTTGCACGATTTCCTCAATGATTGCGTATTCGGCACCTTCAATGTCCATCTTCAGAACATCAATTCGGCTGTGACCTTGAGGCTTCATAGCTGAAGACAGCCGCATGACGGGAAAACGCGCGAACTCTCGGCCGTACTGCCGCGCCTCAATGACGGAATGCGAAACCCAGTCTCCGCGTGGCGGAACATAAAAGGATTCTTGTCCATCGTGCCCGGCAATCCCCGTCGCATGAAAATGAAACTGCGGCGGTAGCGATTGCGCAGCGAGCCACTTCTTGACTTTGGGGGTGGGATCAAAGGCGTCAACTTCCACCCCGAACCGCTGGATGAGAGACAAATCGAAGGAAATGTCCTCGCCAATTCCTAGAGAATAGACGACCGCGCCGCGGTCCATCATCGAACTGTCCAGCCAATAGCCGCCGTACTCCGAACCGAATCTCTCCAGACAACACTTCAGCTGCACCTGCGGAGGCGCAAATCTCCACTGAGGATAGACGCGAAGATATTTATGAAACTGGGGGTGAAGGTTCATGCGAGGTTGCCTTGTTGTGTAAGCATGACGGGCCGGGGAACACAATCACGAGCAGGTGCACTGGCTTTGGTCGGTGCGTAAGAGATGAGACAGCTGGCAATTCCGGCCCAGAACAGCAGCCAGGTTGTGGTCTGCACCGAGTCGATCAGCATGGTCGTCGAGCCGTAAAGAAAAACATTTGCGCCAATGGAGGCGGCGATAGCTACCAGGACACTCCGCTCCAGCCCTTTGACTTCCTTGGCGACCCGGAAAGCGCGAAGAAAAAATCTGATGAAGAAAGCAAAGAACACCATTGTGGCGGGAAGGCCGAATTGAACAATCGAATATAAAGCGAGGTTGTGAATCTCTTGCGTCTCTCTGGATTGCAGGTGATAGAGATCCGTGTAGCCGCCGGTTAATAGAAGCTCGGGATGCGCCTTCATTAGTGCAAACGCATCCGAAATCATTTCCTGGCGCCCTTCGAAAGACCCGAATTGATCCCAATCCATTAACCCTTGCGTCAAAAACAGAAGCGCGATCACCCCGGCCAGCACGGATATGATCGCCACACGCAAAAGGCCCCGGCGCCGGCTCTGAAAGAGATACACCGTCATCATCGAAGCGGCAAAAACCAGCAAGCCGGAGCGGAACATGGTGAACAGCAGGCAAACAAACATCACCGCACTCGCGACGAAGCAAATCATCCGTTGGCGCTTTGCAAGCCCTCCGAAGAAAGCCAGCGTAGTTACCAGGCAAAGCGGCAAAGAAAGAAAACACGCAAACGTGTTTGCGCCCGTGTAGAGTCCGGTCGGTAAAGCGTCTTGAACGCCGAGGAAATCGCCGAAGCCCGAAAGTTTCGCCAAACCGGTCTTATAAGCCTGCCATTCGGCCTCATCCGGCCCTGCAAACCAGAGGTAATCTCCGGTGGTGTATTGCACAATTCCCAGAACGGCGTTTGCCAATGCAAAGACACACCCCAATTTGATGAGATTGTGAATTTGCTCCTTCTCGAGGCCTGCATGCGAGAAAATGAAAAGAAAGATAAAGGGCACCATGAGATCGCGGTAAACACTTGCGGCATGCGCCGTGTTTTGTTCAAAAAATATTGCCGGAAACGCGAAAGCGCCCAGCAACAGCAAGAGCCCCCGTTCCGGATGAATCTTCTCGAGGGAGCCGACCCGTTTCCTTTCCCACGCGCGCGCCATGCAAACAAGGGCAATTACGAAAAAGGACAGTTCCGAAAGATCGAAACTGAAGCTGCTAAAACGGATGCGGTACTCGAAGCTCAAAAGCACCGGTAAAACGTAGACGAGCCGCGAGGGGCTGGCCGCAATCCAAAATAGCACCACACCCAAAACCATGATGAAAATGAGAATAGCCAGCAACATAGTTCAGGACACCATCATTCCGGCGATCTTAGGTCCGCGGACACGCCAATCCCATTCCTGAACCATGACTTCGCGCGCAGTCTCGCCCAAAAAACGCCGCCTATCCGGCGCATGGAATAGCCCTACGATCTCTGCAGCGAACTCTTCATCCGAATATCCCGCCAGAACACCCACATCGCTTTTGCGGAACAGCGTCCCCACTTCTCCAACGGGATTGGTGACAGTGGCCCGGCCGGCGGTCAAGAAGTCCAGAATTTTTGTAGGCCATCGCGCGCGGTCGTTCAAACTGTCTTCCAATGGGCAGATGCAAACATCCGCGCATCCCAGAACCCACGGATAATCCTCATCGCTAACCCAACCCATCCGGCAGATGCGGTCGTCAATCGCCAACTGCTCAGCCAGCTCCCATGCCGGGCGTGTAATGTTTCCGACGAGCAAGAAAACGGACTTAGGCGCTCGACGAAGTACTTCGCCAAAAATGCGCATCTCGCGGCACATATCTCCATTGCTTACCGCGACGACTATCGGCGCTTCCTCTGGCAGATTAAACCGCTCTCGCGCCACTTTTCTTTTCTTTGGCGTGATGTACTCCGTTGGTGCGCCATTCGGAATGTGCGCCAATCTTTCCCGAGGAATGCCGATCGCAAGCGCACGCTCCTGAAGCACTTTGGACGTCACGCTGACTCGCGCCGCGCGGAAGCGAATCTTTTCTTCGAGATAAGAATCGACGCGGTGCGCAATCTTCCATCCGCGAAACCAGTTCGAGCTGCCGCCGAACCAGTCACACCAGTCGGAGTAAAACGCATACTGCTTTCTTCGCTGCGTGAGATATACCGGCCAGGAAACATTCGGCTGGTATTCGAAACCGAAGACCGCGTCATAGTGGCTTGTCTCCAGTTCGCGCGTCCGTCCCCAGATATCCAATGGACCCCATCCTGTGCCCGGCAAAAGTCGGTTGCACCATGCCGGCCCTTCGATCAGCCGGATCCACGGTCCCGAGCCATGCGGCTCGCTGCACTCGCCGATCCAGTCGCGCTTGTAAGAGATCGCGGCCCGGAAACGCGACGTGCGCGAGACTGTCGCCAGTGTGACGTTGTGACCCGCTCGCGCTAGCTCCCGGCAAAAATAAAATGCCCGAAGATACGTTCCCACTCCTTTTTCCGTGAAATTCAGCGCCAAAATCTGCATCGGTAACACTCCAGGCTCATGGAGCCGTTCGCGTCAACTCTCCAACTTTCCTTTCCTTCTTGTCCGCTGGTTTCCTTCTCTTTTCTGCTGCTTGACCCGCACCGCTCGCTGCCGGTTTCCGCTTTCGTTCGAGTGCAGCGCTGAGGAGAGCCAGCGGCTCTACAATGAAATGCCGCTGCAGCTTTTCCTCCTGCCAAACGCGTATGTTTTCCTGCAAGTCCGGCGAAGCTTGCACGCGCCTCATGCGCCTCGGCAGCTCTTGCAAATCGCCGCAAAGCGCTTCGGGATGGCAGAGTAGCCGGTGATACGGTTTGTCTTGCTCGCCAAAACAAATGCATCCCACTGAAGCTGCATCCGCCAGACCTTGTCCCGCGCCGCTTCCCCTCCCCAGACACAAGTAATACTTTTGCCGGCCCAGTGCGCGCAGAAACTCCGCGGCATCACCCCAATGCGGCGGATCTTCGCCGTGATACAGCCCCATGGAGAATGAGCGGAAGACCACCGGCAAGCACAGCGCTTCTTCCAACCGGCGCGCCGCGGTTTTCGTCGCTTCCAAACTGCTCCCGTTGCTCGCCGCACTCAAGAAGGAGAGCGTCCGCCAATCCGCCCAAACAGCTTCGTCGGGCTCTGCGGCTGAGAAGAGCGCCCGCATCGATTTTGGGTCGCGAATATACGGAAAGGAAATGGCCTGCGGCAATCTCTCGAGTGAAACGGGTGCGTCCATCATATGCGCTAGGAACAAGTCGGCGTTCCGCATCGGTCGACGAAGGGAGATGCGATACCGCCGATCCCAGTGTTCGACGACAAAATACGCGAACAAAGTTCGCGAGCTCCCGGGAAAATCCAAAATCGGATCGTTGGTGATGACTAGATCGTAGGAATCGTATGGAATGTCGCCTGGCGCGACCACCTTTTGCGTATGCTTCCGCACAATGTCCGCGTTATAAGGCTGCTTGAGCACCGAATCATACGTATAGTCCGTGTTGACCTGCTGCGGGATGATGTACCAGTCCGCTTCGAAACGCGTCGTCATCTCCCAATGTAGGGCTCTGCTCGGCCAAATTCGAAACAAAGCTTCCGGCGACGTTTCTTCCCATCGAATGCTGGACCACGGACCGAAGGTATCCAGCAATTGTTTGACGATCGCGACCTTCATGCTTGCTCCCTGCCCGGTACTATTTCGCTGTAGAGTGAATGCGATCTTTTTGCCGCCACAACCATGGCGTCGTAACTCTCGCCGGGTGTCCTGCGGCGGACCTCGCCCGATTCCGGATCCAAAATAAAGAGTTCGTAGCCCAGTTCTTCCAGTTCCCACATCAGTTCAACCGGATGGTAGTGAAACCCTGCCGTGCACCAGCTATAACCCTCATAGAGAATAAGTGGCGCGTCCGGCCGCTTGAACAGCTTTCGGCCTCCGCGAAATAGCAGCAATTCAGCTCCTTCCACGTCCACTTTCATCACGTCCACGCGCGCAATGTTTTCTCGCGTCACGAAGTCATCCAGCGTGATCGTTTGCACCACTTCTCGTCCTACCACTTCCGCGTCGCTGTGGCTTGGATCTTCGAGAGAGTTCAGAGCATCCTTGAACGCTGCGTTGATATACAGATTGGCTTCGCCGTTTTGGTCGCTCAATGCCACGCGAAAGGCACGTACCTCGGCGAGTTCGTTTTTCACAAGATTTTTTTCCAGGATCGCGAACGTCGATGGGCAAGGCTCGAACGCATAAATAGCGGAAGGTTGGCCCCGGAGTTTTTCTCCTGCAGCAAGACTGAACAATCCAATGTTTGCTCCGATATCAAAAAACGTCATTCCTGGCTGAACCACTCGCAAAATGAAATCCAGTTCAGCACGTTCGAAACGCAGTCCCGACCAGGTATGAAACGCAATGGCCCCTTCCGGCACAATTTGAAACCCTACGCAGCCCGCGCTCACGTGAATCGCCGCGTTTCTCGTCATGAGATTCCGCGCCTGGAACGCCAGCGCAAGGACATCCCGGTAGCGCAGAAATAATCTTCTCGAGATTCGCTGCCGGACTTTTCGCAGAAATTCCGCCATCGTTAAAAAACCGTACATCCTGCGCCACTTTGCCAGCGGCGCGCCCACAAAAACGGGCAGATCAATCAGAGGCATACGCGTTCCCCTTGAACAGCGGCTTCGAAGCACGGACATCCCATAAAAGATAGAAACTACAGGCTGCCAGAAGCAACGCCGCTGCCCCGATAGAGGCTTCCAGTTCCGCGTGGACGCCGAGCGACGCCGTAACACGGCTGCCAGCCAGAGCGAGAGCCCACATTGCGGCTGCAAACCCGCAAGTCCGCAAGTCAAACGGAAGCGGGTAGTACCGCCTGCCAAAGACAGTCATCAGACAAATGCCGGCCGCCAAGGCTGCGGACCAGGCAATCGCCGCGCCCAGAGCCCCAAGCCGCGGCACGAGCTCATAGTTCAGAACAATGCACAGCGATGTTCCCGCTGTCGCCAGTGGGCCTAGCCATTTCGTTTTGTACTTGAGATAGATCGGAAGACTGCTCCAGTATTCCAGTAAGCGGAACACCACCGGCAGAAGCAGCCAGGGCAGCAGCTTTTGCACTCCCGCATACGATCGGCCTGCGAAAATGCGAATCAGAAACGGCCCGAACAAAATGGTCATCGCAGCAAGAAAAGTAGCCGTCAGCAGTGCATACGCCATGATCTTGGTGTAGGTAATCGCCGCGTTCGGCCGGTGCGCGATGGGAAACGCGGCTCCTGCCCATGCGCTACCAAAAGGCTGCAAGAAACCCATAGAAAGAATGTTGGTAATCTTGATTCCCACCGTGTAACGGCCCACTTCGGCAAGATTCTGGTATCGCGCGAGGAAATAACGGCCAGAAGCATCCAACAACAAAGCCATCAACGCGCTCCAAACAAGTGGAAACCCATAGCGAAGCATGGGAGCGAGCAGCTCTTTGCGCACGCGGAGTTGCATTCCCGGCAAACAAAACACTAGAAGAACAAGCAGACACGCTCCGTCACCAACCAACCAACAGTGCAGTACCCCGCGCACGCCCTCCCTGTGCAGGGCCACGAACCAATACCCTGCCGCCACAAGAGCCAGCAATCGCGTAATGGCACACAAAACGTACGCCACAGGCCTCTGCGCTGCTTGCAAGCTGCTAAAGAAGATGCCTTGCGTGTTCCGAAACAAAACCAGTGGAACAAAAATCCATGCAACCCGGGTGTTGCCCCCAATCCATTCCCTACCAAGCGACCCGCCCATTAGCCCGGCGAGAATCCCCCCTCCGATGACAGCCGCCACAAGTCCGGCAGCGACACTCGAAGCGAGAATCTCTCCACGCTTCGCTGGCTCCGTTTCCGCGTACCACCGCAAGTACGTCGTTCCCAGCCCCATCTGCGTCGTAGTCACAGCGATCAGCAACGAAATTTCAATCAAGGCGTAAGCTCCGAAGTCCGATGGCGTGAGGAAACGCGTGTACATCGGCACCAGAACGAAATTGCCCAAACCCAGGAGCACAGCCCCAACCAGATAAATCATCGACTGCTTTGCCAACGGATATAGCGTCGCGAGCAGCGGATGGTTTTCGAGCGCCTTTTGCACTCCGCTCCATCGGGAAGCCCGCAAGCCTGCAACTAATATTGTTTGTTCCGGATCCGGCAAGCTCACTGGCCTCCCCCCTCGAGCACGACCGCGATCGTTCGCAGCAGAACGTTCACATCCAGCCGCAAGCTCCAGTTTTCGATGTACTCGAGGTCGAGCACCATGTTGGTTTCGAACGAGGGATCGCGCCGCGCCGTCACCTGCCAGAGCCCCGTCACCCCGGGTTTCACGTCCAGACGGCGCAGATGCTCGATCGTGTAGCGCTCGAAGTCATCCACTGGATGGGGCCGCGG
>Ga0206963_10375_pt1 | contig 10415 bp, 10 predicted proteins | sample Alteio_BWOrgHeat_28_FD_152958 | JGI IMG/M metagenome (GOLD analysis project Ga0206963, IMG submission 152958) | Enriched cells from forest soil in Barre Woods Harvard Forest LTER site, Petersham, Massachusetts, United States -... | ecosystem: Environmental > Terrestrial > Soil > Temperate forest >... | reverse complement strand
CGATAGCGATCGTCTCTTTTTCAACGGAATCTGCTTATAGAGAGGGTTTTGGCCCTTTCGTTTCCGGATTTGACATTGTTCCCTTTGGCGACACTAAGGCACTTGAAGCGGCGATCGATGCTAATACGGTGGGAGTGCTGCTCGAGCCGATTCAGGCTGAGGCCGGGATATTGATTCCCCCACCTCAATATCTGAAACAGGTGCGGGAACTCTGCTCTCAAAAAGGCATCCTTCTTATCTTGGATGAAATCCAGACCGGGATGGGGCGCACCGGCAAGAATTTATGTTATGAGCACGAAAATATCGTTCCCGATGTCCTCATTCTAGGCAAATCACTGGGTGGGGGACTTTTGCCTCTGTCGGCCATGGTCACCTCAAGAGAGGTCATGGACGTCATACGGCCTGGTCAACATGGCTCCACTTTTGGGGGGAATCCTTTGGCATGCGCTGTGGGACGCGCTGTCCTACGCCTTATGAAGGAGCAGGCCTTCTCGGAGCGAGCGGGTCAGTTGGGACAGGTGGCGCTGAAAATGTTACACGAGGCGCAACAGGGTCATAAACTTCCAAAAGTTCGGGAGGTTCGGGGACGTGGCTTTCTCATTGGAATAGAGCTTGAACCTAGTGCTGGCGGGGGCAGACGCTACACCGAAGCACTAGCTTCGGTTGGCGTTCTTTGCAAAGAAACCCATGACAACGTGATTCGTATTGCTCCTCCTTTCGTCATTGAGGAAGGCCTGCTGCGTCAAGGGATCCAAAAGGTTGTCGACGTCATTTCTCGTTTAAGCTCTTGAGCCATCTTGCGCCGAGTTTGGCACAATGATACTCCAATCTTATGCGATTCGTTCGCACACATAGCCCTATGTTCAAGTACATCCTAATCCAGAGCCTGCTACTTGGTTTCGTCGGAATGCTCGGTTGCGGAGTTAGAGGGGATCCCGCCCCTTACGTGGACGCTAATGCTCCCAAGACCACCGCTGAGCGAAACCCGAAATCAGAATCCGAGTCCGCTAGCGGTTCTGTGATGGATGGAAATGCAAGCCTTACTACGGAAAAATCCGGTATGGAAAAGCCGGAGACGGCGCCAGGAATGTCCACGGATCACACTGGGGAGAGCAAATAATGTCCCTGTCTTTTTATAAGATGAACGGCGCAGGAAACGACTTTCTCCTATTGGACTGTATGCGAGATGATGGGCACATTCCTCTAAAGAAAGAGGAGATCGTCTATTTGTGCGATCGCAATTTTGGATTAGGTGCCGACGGGTTAGTGAGTGTTGCCAAAGGGCGCGGTCAGCATTGTGAATGGCGATTCTATAACTGCGATGGTTCGGAAGCAGGGATGTGCGGAAACGCCGCTCGATGCGTTATTCGCTTTCTGGTGGATAACTACTTTCCCCACGAGGATCTGATATCCATCGAGACGAAAGTCGGCCTCATCAAGGGACGAGTCATGGATGAGGAAGGCGAAGTCGAAATTACCTTGATCGAAGACGGAATGAAGCGAATCGATTTTTGGGAAAAAATTATCAAAATGGATGAGACTGCGCTTCGGTTGTACTGCATCGACACGGGCGTTCCCCACGCCGTGCTTGAGGTCACGGATATCCGTAAGTACCCAATTACAAAGGTGGGTAGTTTTCTCGTCGGGCACCCCGCCTTTGCACCGGAGGGGACGAACGTAACTTTCTTCCAGGTCGTGATGGGACAAAAGATATTTGCTACGACGTTTGAGCGCGGAGTAGAAAAGGAGACTCTGGCCTGCGGGACGGGGGCCGCGGCGGCGGCGTTAGTCTATTCACAACTCTACATGCAACCTCTTCCCATTGAAGTTGCCGTTCCGGGTGGGGACCTGCACGTAGATCTAAGTCCCACGGTTAAAAAATTATTGCTTCGTGGCCCCACTCAATATTCGTTCGCTCTGAAACTCACCGATATCCCCGAAAATTTTGTTCCTAAACTGCCCTACGAGGAGAACTCGCTATGAGTCAAACTTGGAAAGGTGTTTTTGTTGCGGTAGTCACACCCTTCGACAAAAATGGGGGAGTGGCTTTTCCTGAGTTCGAAAAGCACCTCGAATATTTGGCAGATGCCGGCGTTCATGGCTTTGTCCCGTGTGGGACGACGGGTGAGTCTCCTACGGTGACGGCTGAGGAACGAAAAAAAATATTGGAAATGGCACGAGAAGTCTCAAATCGCCGGCAGCGGAAACTCATAGCCGGATGTGGCGGGAATTCTACTCCCAGGGTGGTAGCGCTAGTGGTTGAGGCCGCAGCTCTTGGGTGCGATGCCGTGCTGGTTTCGACCCCTTATTACAACAAGCCTAGCCAAGCAGGCCTCATCGCGCACTATGAAGCTATAGCCGACGCCAGTCGGCTTCCGATCTTTTTGTACAACGTTCCCTCTAGAACTGGCGTTAATCTAAATCCAGATACGGTAGAGATACTTTGTCGGAATCCGAAAATCGTTGGAATAAAAGAGGCCGGTGGGCAACATCGCCAATGGTTGGATCTATCCACGCGATTAGATTTGGAAAGAACGTCTTTTATGTCCGGTGACGACGACGCGTTTGCGACTATCTTAGCGCTAGGCGGTTCGGGAATTATTTCGGCCTCCGCGAATGTCGCTCCCGAGCGATTTGTTGACATCTACAACGCTTATACTCGAGGAGATTGGGCTCAAGTCTTTGAGGGGCAAAAACGCCTTCTTCCACTCGTTGAGATCATGTTCATGGAGACCAATCCCGCTCCTGCTAAGTATGCGTTGGAGCTAATGGGGCGCATGGAGCGAAACGTTCGTCTACCTCTGATGCCGGTGACCGAACTGGCTCAGACTCGAATTGCTCAGGTGTTGAAACAGCTCGAAGTGGGGCGGGCGTGATCTACAAGATTGGACTCATGGGTGTGACGGGCAAGATGGGTCTAGAGATCGCTAGTCTGCTTTCCGAAGATTTCAATTATCGGGGCGATCACTATGAAATGGCGGACGCGGTATCTCACTCGGCCCTCATTCGAAGCGTCGAAGGTGTGGAAGTAAGGAAAATTGTCGATGATCCTAGGGAGCCGGTTCACGCCTGGATCGATTTCAGTCGTCCGGAGGGGACGATGGCGCTTTTGGAAAGGATCGATACGCCCGTCGTCATTGGAACGACGGGTTTTAGCGATGGTGAAAAGCGCAGGATCGAAACCTACGCGGAGCGACGCCCCGTTTTGCTTTCGGCCAATACCAGCCCGGGGATGAATCTGTTTTTCTCCTTTCTTCGTTCTTTACCTGGGAAGAACGAGATGGCCTGGGTGGGCGATACGGTGCTCTTCGAAGAACACCATCGACACAAGAAAGACTCTCCCAGCGGAACAGCCAAAACTCTCTTGGGTCTTCTTAAGGAAAAGAATTTTGAGGATGTCCAAATTAATGTGGTGCGGGCGGGATCCAACAAAGGGGTCCATTCGATTCGTTGGATTTCAGACGAAGAAGAGATCGAAATTAAACACCGTGTCTTCGACCGAAAAGCTTTTGCACGCGGCGCTATTACGGCCGCGGCTTTTTTGATTAAGCAAACGAGTGCGCGAATGTACTCGATGGAGGAGGTCTACCGGCCATGAGTTCAAATTTTATTCAACTGTCCAATCGAGTGAGAAATTTACCGACCTACGTTTTTAGCGAAATTAACGTACTCAAAGCAGAAGCTCAAAAAAGAGGGTTGTCGCTTTTAAGTCTGGCCATCGGCGATCCCGATCAACCGACACCGACGGCCATTGTGGATAAGATGAAAGAGGCGATTTCACGCGGAGAGAATCATCTTTACTCGCCTTACGAAGGGTCGTCGCTATTTCGGCAGGCGGTCAGTCGATGGATGTCCCACCGTTTTGGGGTGACGGTGGATGCCGATAAAGAGGTCGTAGCTCTTATCGGATCAAAAGAAGGAATTGGCCATTTCCCTTTGGCTTTTTGCAATCCCGGAGACAAGGCGCTCTATCCTTCGCCAGGCTACCCAGTTTTTCAAACGTCATTGCTTTTGGCCGGAGCCAATCCTATCGCTCTTTCTCTGATGGCGAACAAGGGGTTTGTGCCTGACCTGAATCGACTTGAAGAGTTGCTGGTGGTTCATCAGCCCAAGTACATGTTGCTCAATTTCCCTGCGAACCCGACTTCGGCGGTCTGTTCTCGCAATGTAATGACCGAGATTGTCTACTTAGCCAAAAAACACAAAGTGATTTTGGCTTACGACAATGCCTACAGTGAAATTTATTATAATGAAGATGACCGCCCTTCGAGTATCTTGGAATGTCCAGGAGCTAAAGACATCGCCATAGAGTTTCACTCGCTATCGAAGACTTTTAATATGACCGGCTGGCGCATGGGATTTGCGGTGGGCAACCCTGAGTTGGTGGCAGGGCTGTTGAAAGTAAAGACGAATATCGATTCCGGACCGCTCCTCAGTGTTCAAGAGGCGGGAGCTTTTGCTCTGGACAACGCGGATCAATTAATTCCTGGGGTTCGCCAGATCTATGCTGAACGTAGGGACGTGATGCTTAAGATTTTAGACCAATTAGGAATTGAATATCTGACACCAAAGGCAACTTTCTTCGTTTGGGCGAAAGTTCCGGGCAACATGAAGTCGATGGACTTAACTCGTGACCTCATCGCCGAAGAGGGGTTGGTGGTTACGCCGGGATCTGGGTTTGGTCGTGAAGGAGAGGGTTTCTTTCGTTTAGCGTTGACTCTGCCCCCGAAGCAGATTGAAGAAGCGATGGGAAGGTTTGAGAGATTCTTGAAGAGACACTAAGTCGACTTTTAGGTTCTTTCTAAATGACGTTTGCGCTCATGCACATCGCCCGAGTGGCTGACGCGCCGATTAGTTTTTAATTGCGAAGGAATCTTTTAACGGCTTGTCACCCCAACCTTTGCTTGGCAAAGCTCGGGGCCCTTTTAAGACCAAGTCACGGCATTCCTGTGGATTGACCGGTGGTGCGAAAAGCACAATAGGGTCAAATTGGATGCCGTATGCTGTCCCCCCTGACTGACCTCTCGCTTATGATGTCGTTGTAGCCAGCGACGATTGGGGCAACGGTTCCCTTGGTCATCTAGCTGAGTACATTGCTCTCCCGTGAGAAGGCTTACGATGTGTCCCACCGGTCTTGGAATCGGTGTTCTTTTACCATCCACTTTTGCCCGGCGCGCTACGGATACTTTTTTATTCTTTCGACTAAGGGCTCTTTCCGCTTTCTTTAGGGGATCATTTTTTTCAATAAAAGCCTCAAGGACCGCCTCAATCGCGTCTCCTATCGACGATAGAATCGAAAATCATCTCTTCCGACGGCCGTTTCGCGCACGAGCGGCGAGCGCCGGTGAACGTGGTACGCCTAAGAATAGTCCTTCATATATGGGTGGGGGATCAATTTGGGCCGCCGGGGGCCTGTGTGACGCCGAAGGCGTTCCCTATTTTCCTCTTCGTAATGGGCCGAGCGATGGGGGACCTAACTACCGATATTGTTTGATCGCCAAGCTGCAGGGCCAGACTAGACGCGCTGGAGAGGTTTCTCTCGAACAACTATAAGGAGGAGACGGCTCCAACAACCATGAAACCTCGTGTCCGACATAGTTAAGTTCATTAAGGGTACTTACTTCTCAGGGGAACGGGTTACGCGGAAACTCCTTCCAAATATTTCTGTAGCTCCACAGTTAGGCTCACCTTTCGCGGGAGCAATGCACTATTAAACGTTAAGTGCCCTCTGACCGTCGGTTATGTTCCCTCGTTTCTAAAATCCATATGCTGCAAATTCGGTAGTGGCCTGAGCTCTTGTCCTGTGGTACCTGGGACTTTTGAAGCGGTCGTGAACAAGGAGGTTCTTGTGAATCAAATTCGTTTTGCCCGGTCAGCGGTTGTTGTTTCCTTTGTTGTGGCATTTGCGACGATAGGAGGCCTGGTCCATTCGGTTGCGTACGCCGCGGACGACGGCGTCATCACTTTCGGTTCGCCCAAACTTAAGCTACAAAGCGACCTTAGGCCGTGGGACTCCTCATCGCCGCCCTTGGCTTCGACTGAAGTCACCGTTATCAGCAATAACGAAGTGGCTATGATCAAAGAGGTTTCCCGGGGAACAAACGACCTGCCAACGTTTGACGTCATTAGCTTTAACTTTGAAACCAAAAAATATACTACGTTGGTTCGAAGCGGGCAGATTAAACTGGGTGGCGCGGGATCTGGGCCGGTGCTTTACGATAAGAGTAAGATCGCCTTCACGGCCAGCTATGGCCCCGTGAGCCCGCATGGGAACTCGATGACTCAGATTCTTTGGGGATATGATCTGGTCACCAAAGAGCTCTCCGAACTCAAGAGATGGTTTACCGGATATGTGCAGGCCATGGATCTATCGTCCATCGGCCAGGGAAAATTGCTCTACTCAACGTCTCGTGCTGGATCCGAGAAGGATTCCGTGGTTTTTGGATGGGCAACGTTTGATCCGACGTCAAAAAGCGATAAGTCACTTTATGAATATAATGGAGTTGAAAAACCTGAATTCGACCGACTTTTACTACTTAGCGATCTAGTCCAATTAAACAACGGCCAATACATTTTAAAACGGAAAAGTTATTTTGCGTACGATGTATCTAAGAATGCACTCTTTAATACGGTTGGAGTCCCTTCTCTGACGATGTTTGACCCCGAGAAGGATCCTGTTTCGCGCGTTATGCCAAAGGTGCTTTTCCCGGTCCCATTCTCGAGTGAGTACACCTGGGCGTATGATTCTCCTGCCCAGGAATTATTTAAGGGCCAAATGGTGGTAGCCCGGAACTATTCGACCGATATTTATAAGGGCCCGGTAACCGAGAAGACAGAGATCTGGACGGTACCGCTCGATGATCAAAATCCAAAACTCGTCGCCGAATTCACGGCTGAACCGGGGAAAAAATGCAGTATGGGCGGTCGGCCACGTCTTTTGCCTGACGGTCGGTTCATGATCATTCTCAGGAGTGGCACGTACGAGAACGTGAACTATAATTTGTACACTTTAGATCTTCGGTAATTTAGGTATTCGATGCATTTCGTTTAGAACCGTCGGGCAGGCGTCATACGTTAAGCGCCTGCTCGACGCTGGACGGGTCTAGAATTTGGCGCACGTGAATAATGCATATCAAACAGCTATACTTATATGCATGAGAACTACACTCATTTTAAAAGAAGATCTGATTAAAAAAGCATCCGAGGTTACTGGGATTAAGGAAAAAACTGCGCTTATCCATAAAGGTTTAGAAGCCCTCATCAGACAGGAGGCGATTGATCGTCTCATCCAATTGGGAGGAAGCGCTCCCAAGGCGAAGGCCCCCGCTCGCCGTCGGGGCGAATAACAATGCCCGCCGTCTTCTCACGTTAGACAGGCGCCTTGCCCGTTTCGCTTAGCCGGGGACAACGCTCTCAACCATCACCCTCTGAATGCTGCCCCGAGCCTAGTGGTTTCCACGCGCCCTAATTAAGCTATCCGCACTTATCAGATAAAGGGGGCCGGGGTGAGAGCGTCTTTAGCTATTTTTCTTGTGCTGGGGCATTTTCTTATCTCAAGGGGTGGGGCGGCAAGCTTATCGCCTCAAACTCAAAATCTAAGTAACAAGCAAGCACTCGAAGACTTCGACGTCATGATCGATGCTTTCCGCAATCTCTACGGCCCTCTTTCATTCAAGGAAGCTCGATTCGGTTACACCTTAGATCAACTCGTGAATACCTATCGCGCCGAGGTGCAGGCCTCCAGGGGAGATGTGGATACCTTTGCGGCCTTTCAACAGTTTATATCCTCATTTCACGACGCCCACGTGAGCCTCGCCATTCCCGGGAACGCGACCGATATCAAAGATTATACCGTCGGCGTATTTCTCACTCCAGTCGAGGGGAAAGCCCTAGTTGGCCAGGTAGGCCTAGACGCGGAGACCGAGATCAAGGTCGGAGATGAGTGTCTAGCGATTGACGGAGTGAAGCCGCAGGAACTTTTGACCACCGTCCTCAAATATGACTCGTTAGCCAATAAGCTGAGCGACCAGCAATTCATTTTCTATACGCTCGTGCGCCCCTTTTACCTTAGAGAGCTCGTTCCGTCGAAACCCTTCGCTCAGTTGGAATTTCAGCACCCCGATGGATCCAAATACCAGGCGGTCTTGCCTTGGATCGCGCAAAAAGATTACCAATCTACGGACACTTTTGTGGCTTCGCGTCCCATCAACGATTCCTATGTTCACCGAATGAACCAAATCTTTCAGGGAAGCACCGTTCTCAGCGAGGGGGCGATAGAGCCGTTCTTTGACTCTGCGGCGGTGAAGGCCAAATTTGGTTGGGTCACGCTGGCACCCAACAGCGACTATTTGAAAAAGTATTCTCTCACGGCGGCTACCGCTCCCAACATCTATAGCGCCCTGTACCGCTATAAAGGGAAGAACCTCTTGCTGGTTCGGCAACCGAGCTATATTCCGCAGACGACGATCGATAACGCGCTAAACGGCTACCGTGCGATTCTGGACCAATACCAAAGTGTCGCCGATCTGCTGATCCTCGATCAGACCCACAATCCCGGAGGGGACCTTGAATATGCCTCGGGCTTCTTCTCGCTCTTTGCTAAGCAGCAGTCCGATAACTTTGTGGAGCACCTCCACGCGGATCGGAAGTGGATCTTCGACTTGAGGGCCGAAGCCTCTGATGCCCTGCAGATGGGCCTAAAGCTCTTCGCCCAAGAGCTAGAGCTGGGCGCCCAGATAGTCGATGAGACCATCGCCGCAAAGGCTGACCTGACGACGCCTCTTCCCTTGGTGGGATTGGAGCATATCGACCCCGATAGCCAATTTACTTGGAACAAGCCCATGCTTGTTTTGGCCGATGAACTCTCTGGCTCTTGTGGGGATGTTTTCCCGATGCTGATTCAGCGTAACCACGTGGCAAAGATATTCGGACAGACAACCATGGGGGCCGGCGGAAACGTCGAACCCGTCGTTACGTTGCCGAACTCCCAGGCCACGCTTAATTTTACTCGAGGGCTCTATACGACCTACCGCCGCGACGGCAACTACTCCAACGCCGATCTCGTAGAAAACGTCGGAATCACTCCGGACATCGTCAAGACCATTTCCGCCGCCGACTTTCGCGCGGGATACGTAGACTATGTCGCTTCATTTAGCGAGGCCGCCATCGCGCAGATTCGGTAGGTAGACGCCCAGCCCGCCAACCAATAATTTTCAAGCATGTTACTCGCTCGCTGAAACCAGCGGTTCAAGTCCGTCCCAGTCCAACCAAATCTTTCGAAAAACCTCTAGCCCCCGTTTCGTATGGGCCTCACAGGAGAAGCGAAAAAACACCATGTACCGAACCCAAGGGGATTGGTTGGGCGCCGCCGCATGGGCCAACTGATAATGGGTCAGGACCATATCTCCTGCCTTCCCCTTCCATTGAATCGGAGAAGGGAGATCGACTGGCGGAATTCCGTTTTCCGTTTCCGATCTGGGTTCGTGGTTTTGGAAGTAATCTTGAAATTGCTTATGGGTTCCCGGCCATACCGTAAAGTTTCCCGCCCAATCTTCTTGGACATCTTGCAAGAGGATTCCCACTACTCCCATGAAGGTGTCGATGCTCCCCTTCTTAAGTCCATTCGTGGGAGTGTAAAAACCATCGATGTGAGGCACCAACGGGAGAGGGCCCGTCTTCTCTCGAGGGAAGCGAAGGGCAATCTGCGCCTTGGGATGGCACGACACCAGTTTACCCGCCATGGACCCGACCAGTTCTCGGACGGGCGTTTTAGAGAAGAGCTCGGTGATGACCGGAGCTTCTCGCAACTCGGGACAAAAAGACTGATTTTGGAAGATAGCCAGCTGGCGGGGATCGATTCCCATTCCCAGGGCGGCGTTGATAGCCTTCAGGGCTTCCCGCACCCGTGCTTCAGGCACGGCCGAGGGGACGTGGATCCAACCTCGGTCTATGAACTCTTTCTTTTGGTTTAAAGTAAATTCAGCCAAAAAAGGACATTCCGTTTCTATCGTTCGTGTCCCAATATAGATCATTCAAGGGAGAAGGGAAGAGTAACGTAAAAGGGTAGGTTACTTCCCTGAAGAACCCTACCTGCAGTTCTTATTTCCAAAATATCCTCGGCGAACTGATTCATACTTTTGCCGCTTTTCTGACTCGAATATCTGCGGCCAGTCCGGCAGCTTCTACGGTTTCCAAGATCGGCCGTGGATTCCAGAGAAGAAAAACTTAGCGACTAACACCACGCTGCATGCGTTGCGTCAGACAATGAATAGACTTATTTAATGCAACTTACTCCATTTGGTTCGCGCAGATTCGATCGAATTGCGTTGGTGATGTGTTTTCTACTTTGCCTTACGCTCGCTGAGGGGGAACCTGGCTCTCACGTGCCGGGTGGAAAAAGAGCTTTCTCCGGTCAG
>Ga0206963_10374_pt1 | contig 10427 bp, 9 predicted proteins | sample Alteio_BWOrgHeat_28_FD_152958 | JGI IMG/M metagenome (GOLD analysis project Ga0206963, IMG submission 152958) | Enriched cells from forest soil in Barre Woods Harvard Forest LTER site, Petersham, Massachusetts, United States -... | ecosystem: Environmental > Terrestrial > Soil > Temperate forest >... | reverse complement strand
TTTAACCACGGTATGCCCGCCGACCATACTGCCATTGACAACTGGGGCGGCAGGCTGGGCGCTGCCATAGCGCACCTGTTAGTATTCAAAGGAGTAGGCATAGCCGCGCTCGCTATTGGCATTTTTATTGCGGCATTGGGCATGCACCTGTTATATGGCCGCAAGGTGGTTCCGTTGCTCCGTTACCTGCGGTGGCTATCCACCCTCCTTATATTACTGGCCCCCACGCTCACCTATATTGACCGCTACATCAGGCCAAACGACCCGTTCCCCGTTGGCGGCGCGTTGGGCAATGAGGCCATCCGCTACCTCAATGGCCTTTTGGGCGATGCAGGCACAGGTATGTTGCTGATAGCCACCGTGCTCTTTTTTGTGTTTGTCATATTTGCCCTCGACATCAGGCCTTTCCTGGGCCGGATGAGCAAGCGCGCAAAAGATGTAGCGGAATCCCTGAAACCCACTCCCGTCTTCAACACCCCGGAGCCGGAAACTGAAGATGCGGCCACCGCTGCTGAAAACAACAATGCCATCATACCACCCACTGAGAGCTTTTCAAACCATTTGAATTATGGCGGCGAAAACACGCAGCCAATGATAAACGATACTATTAGTGGCAATAAGCAGTGGGACATGTCCATTGTGGAGAAAGCCCCGGCTATATCTGCCATGCAAATGTCTGAAGCTGATATGGAAGATGAGGACGAAGGGGCAGATATAGATGTAGACGATGAAGATAAAGAATACAGGAAATTCAGGGAAGAACGGGAAACCCCAGCAAAAACAACTGATGAGCCAGACCCCGGATTTTCATATGTGGTAAAACAGGTGGAAGAGCGGGTCATCAGGCATGGCGACCATATATCCATCGCCGACAACGAGCCCTTTGCGCCGGAAGAAAGCCTGCGCAATTACAAATTCCCCACCCTGGACCTGCTGGAAGAACGGCAACAGGAAGCCATATCACTGAACAAAGAAGAACTGGAACGGAATAAAGACCAGATCATCAATACCTTAAGGAGCTTTGGCATCGAGATAAAATCTATCGCCGCTACCGTAGGCCCTACCGTAACACTGTATGAAGTAGTGCCTGCAGAAGGCGTTCGCATCTCCAAGATCAGGAACCTGGAAGATGACATAGCCCTCAACCTCGCAGCGCTGGGCATACGTATCATTGCGCCTATACCCGGCAAAGGCACTATAGGCATAGAAGTGCCCAATGCCAATAAGCAGATAGTGGCCATGCGCACCCTGCTATCCAGTGAGAAATTTGTGAACAACAAAATGAGCCTGCCCATAGCGCTCGGCAAAAAGATAGATAATGAGAACTACATTGTGGACCTCGCCGCTATGCCCCACCTGCTGATGGCGGGCGCCACCGGCCAGGGCAAGTCTGTGGGTATCAATGCCATTCTTGTTTCCCTGCTTTATAAAAAACACCCATCGCAACTGAAGTTCGTGATGATAGACCCTAAGAAAGTGGAGCTATCCATCTACCGCAAAATAGAAAAACACTTCCTCGCAAAATTGCCCAATGAGACAGAGCCTATCATCACAGACACCAAGAAGGCCATATACACGCTCAAAGCCCTCTGTGACGAGATGGATAACCGCTACGAACTGCTGAAAGAAGCGGGCGCAAGGAACATAAAAGAATACAATGAAAAGATAGTAAACAGGAAAATAAGGAACCCGCAGGAGCATAAGTACCTGCCATTCATAGTGCTGGTGATAGATGAGTTTGCTGACCTTATTATGACCGCCGGCAAGGAAGTGGAAATGCCCATTGCCCGCCTGGCACAGTTGGCGCGCGCGGTAGGCATACACCTCATCATTGCCACACAGCGCCCGTCAGTAAATGTGATCACCGGAACTATCAAAGCGAATTTTCCCGCGCGCATCGCATTCAAGGTATCGGCCAAAGTGGATTCCCGTACCATTCTCGATGCGGGCGGCGCAGAGCAACTGATTGGCCGCGGTGACATGCTTGTTTCTCACGGCAGCGAACTGCTGCGCTTGCAATGCGCATTTGTTGACACACCGGAAGTTGAGGAGATCGTTAACTTCATAGGCGACCAGCAGGGCTATCCAAGTGCCCACCCGCTCCCGGAGCCCGAAATGGACGACGAAGATGCCGGTGTCAAAAACGTAGACCTCAAGAACCGCGATAAATTATTTGACGACTGCGCCCGCCTGGTAGTGCAGATGCAATCCGGCTCCACATCTAACCTGCAACGCCGCCTCAACTTAGGCTATAACCGTGCAGGCCGCATCATGGACCAACTGGAGGCTGCCGGTATAGTAGGGCCCGCTAACGGCAGCAAGCCACGCGATGTATTATACAAAACAGAATATGAGTTGGAACAGTATTTGCATTCTTTGGAGTAACTTCGCGCCACTAAAAAATAACCACAAAAATTTTAAACGAAGTTACAAGCATGAGAAAAACGTTCTTATTACTCGCATTAGTGGCCTGCTGGGCTGTTCAGCCCGCAACAGCGCAAAACGATGCAAAAGCAAAAAACATCCTCGACGCGGTAAGCAAAAAAGCAAATGCGCTTAAATCATTAAAAGCCAATTTCACATTCAATCTCATAGGCGGCAAAGGCGGTAAGGTTACCGATTCAAAAAAAGGCTCTATAGCCCTTAAAGGACAGAAATACCACATCTCCATCACTGGCCAGGAGATCATCTCTGACACCAAGACCATATGGACTTATAATAAAGATGCAAAAGAAGTGCAGGTATCCACCTACGTCCCAGGCGAACAATCATTATCACCTGCAAAACTGTTGACAAATTTCTACGATAAAGAATATAAATACAGCTACGGCGGCGAAAGAAAAGCACAAGGCAAGAACTGTGACGTTATAGAACTCACCCCCACCGACCAAACCAAAAAAGTAGCCAAAGTAGAACTCCTGATAGACAAAAGCACGTCAGTAATATCAGCCGGTAAATATTGGGAAAAGAACGGCAACACCTACGAATGGACCGTAAGCAACTACACCCCCAACGCCCCCATCACGGATTCTTACTTCAACTGGGACCCCAAAGAGCATCCGGGAGTAGAGGTTGTTGACCTGAGGTAATACGGCAATGTGTTTCACATTGTCGAATTGCCGCATTAGCACATTTTATTGCCTTTGTAAAATGCTATGTAGATTTCTAACTTTGCGAAGCGTTTCCATAGCTTTTTCGGCTTTCTTAATTACAAGCGGATGTTCCTGATACTTTTTCAAATCATCGTTGATGATCGTGTTTTTGAAAATATCAGGTGTTCTTCCGTTTTTTTGCCTGCTTTTCATAACGTAAAATTATGTCATTGTTTCCTTTTTACCAAAATTGCGGTGTACTCTCTTGCCGAATTAAAACTTTCCTCCCCACCATCATCGCATATTCCATAAATGTCAAATATTTTATCGAGAACAAATAGATGTTTAGAGATGGCTTTATGATACAACGAGATTCTTCTGCCATCATCACTTCCCTGAAAAAAGATATTTCTATCAGGAAACTGTGTGGTATAATCAATGATCACTTGCACTATTGTTGCCAATACTTTCCGCAAATCATTGTTATTGGATAGGTGGCTATCGCTTAATGTGCCATCCGGCATAACATCAAGCAAAGAAAGGTTGTATAGTTTGTCAACAAACAGTTTTTTAAAAACCAAAAGCTTCCAAATATTGCCATTGGGACCGGTGCTTACAAATTTATACTCTGAATAATCATTTGTTCGTTCTATAATCTCGTAAAAAGCCAAATGCATATCGCATGCTTTAATTATTAAACATCCAGTGTAATATGGGGTTAATCAACTCATTCCGTCTGTTTCCACTTCCTTGGCTATTTTCTTCACCAGCCCCTGCAACACACTCCCCGGCCCAACTTCCGTAAACTGCGTGGCCCCGTTTTCCACCATTTTCTGCACCGTCTGCGTCCAGCGCACAGGCGACGTGAGCTGATTAATGAGGTTTTGCTTTATCAATGAGTGGTCTATGTAAGGGTGCGCATCCACATTCTGGTACACGGGGCATGTAGGATTACCAAAGTGCGTATGAGAAATTGCATCTTCCAGTTCCTGCCGCGCGGGCTCCATCAGTGGTGAGTGAAAAGCCCCACCCACCTGTAGTACCAGCGCACGTTTTGCGCCCGCGGCTTTCATTTGTTCGCAAGCCTGTTTTATACCTTCTATGCTGCCGCTGATCACCAGTTGGCCGGGGCAGTTATAATTGGCCGCTACAACCACTTCATCCTTAAATCCCCTGCATATCTCTTCCACCTTTGCGTCTTCAAGGCCTAACACAGCCGCCATGGTGGATGGATTTATTTCGCATGCGCGCTGCATAGCAGCAGCGCGCCGCGCCACTAATTTCAGCCCGTCTTCAAACGACAATACCTTATTAGCCACCAGCGCAGAGAACTCGCCCAACGAATGCCCTGCCACCATGTTGGGGATCAGGTCGGGAGTGGTTTCAAACAAAATAACCGAATGGAGAAAGATGGCTGGTTGTGTTACATTGGTTTGTTTCAGTTGCTCATCAGTGCCGCCAAACATAATATCAGTAATGCGGAAGCCCAGTATCTCGTTAGCCTGCTCAAAATATTCCCGCGCTATCGTGCTTTCATCATACAGCTTCTTGCCCATGCCCGAAAATTGCGCCCCCTGGCCGGGGAATATATATGCGTGTTTCATTCCGTAAGTTTAGTGGGCGAAAATAAAACCAATTCACCCAACGAGCAAATGTTTAGTTGATATGCGGTTTTTACCGTGTCATCCTATACTTAGTTGATATGTTGACAGGTTGATTAGTTGATAAGTGCGTCATTCATATACTATATCCAAACCCACTAAATAACCTATCAACCTATCAACTTGTCAACCATTCAACTTATCAACCTATCAACTTGTCAACCATTCAACCTATCAACCATTCAACTAAATTCACCCTATCAACTTCTCCCACTCCCCTGCGCCTTCTCTTACCAGTTCTGGCACACCTGTGCAGTCTATAACAGTAGAGGCAACTATGCCGCCTATTCCACCATCTATAACTATGTCCACAAGTTTACCAAACCGTTCATAGATCAGTTCCGGGTCTGTATAATATTCCACATCGTTATCAATAGGCAAGGAAGCGCTCATCAGCGGATGCCCGAGCTCCTTCACCAAATGGTGGCATATCTTATTATCCGGCACACGTATGCCCACAGTGTCCTTCTTTGTTTTCAACTGCTTCGGCACCTGCCTGCTTGCCTCCAGTATAAATGTATAAGGCCCCGGCAATGCCGCTTTCAGCAATCGGAAGATCGGAGTATCAACACTCCTGGCATAGTCGCTCAGGTGGCTCAGGTCTGAGCAGATGAACGAGAACTGGGCCTTCTTTATGTCTATGTTCTTGATCTTCGCTATCCTCGCTATAGCGTCTGCGTTATATATATCGCAACCAATGCCATAAAGGGTATCTGTGGGGTAAATAATAATACCACCTTTCTGCAGGCACTCTACTACCGTGCGTATATGCCGTGGTTGCGGGTCTTCCGGATGTATCTGTATCAGCATGTCTGTTTTTTTATAAAAATAATACTTCAAAGGCATCTTTTATCTACGGCATAAAATGCATGACAAACTCTTTAAGAAAGTTCCAAAACAGGGGAGTATTTATTTGCAATATTGTTGTTTCATGGTTTGGTTGTGCATTTTGTTCGGATATAAAAATATATTACATTTACGATAACAACCAAATAAAAATGTGTAACCTGTATCGCTATCATTTATTTTTTGTCATTTTTTTTGTATGTGGCGTTTATCCTCAGAACTTCTACGGGCAATCGGGATGGGAGTGGGGTGCTAACAGTAGGTCCTATTCTTATGATCCTGATTTGAGCGAGGGTTTATGGAGCATAGGATGGTCAAATATTGTGTCTGATAAATTCGGCAATGTATTTCTATCTGGAGTAAATACGGGCGATTCTGCCAGGTTCGGGCCGTTTCTTGTTAGCAATCCTGGTAATGTCGAACAATTGATAATTGTAAAAGTTGACTCATCTGGCAATTATCAATGGGTATATTCTAACATTGGGTATTATAATTATCCTTTTTGCATGGCTGCTGATACTGCGGGGAATCTTTATTTCCTTAATCTTAGGACACCAGATGGTGCGCCATCTGGAGCAGTATTACTTGAAAAACTTTCGCCCGGTGGCCGTCTAATTTCCCAGATTGAAATGGATGGTGCCAGTGGTTTGGGAATTGACGATAGCTCTAATTATTATATCTGTTATAACGGTTTCCCCACCCATAGTGTATCTTTGAATAAATACAATTCTTCCGGTTCGTTTATACGGGCTACAGATTTCGGTAGTGCTTCAGCTACAGTAGGTGATATTACAAAAGGTGGTGGTGATTATACAAACAAAGTGATCACAGTTACCGGGAAGGGAACTAGCTACATAGTCGGATATAATAATGGCAGTACTTTATCCTTTGGTGATTCTATCATTCATTCGGCAGATAGTAATTTTAATTTTTTAGTTAAAATTAGTGCAAATGGTGATCCTGTATGGGGAGTTTGCATTAATCCCAATTTAGAAATAGTATCCCTTACTACGGACAATTTTGAAAATGTTTATCTGACGGGCTGGGTCTACGATACATTGATCTTTGGCAATGATACAATTGGTCATAAAAATGAGTACCATTTCTTCGTTGCAAAATATTCGTCCAGTGGAGCCTTTCAATGGATAGTAGCAGATCTATCTAAAAGTTCTGCAACCTATGGTAACTGCATATCTGCTGACACATGCGGTAATGTATGGGTTAGCGGCTATTTTCAGTATGGATATTTAATGCAAATTGGCTCAGATTCTATCACAGTACCTTCCTATCCTACAGACCCTATGTTTGTTGTTCATCTGGATACATCAGGAACCTTTTTGGGAAGTAGTGTTTTTCCTACAGGTGGCACTAATTCTGGCGTGAACGGGATCACGGTCGACAATAAAGGCAACTATTATTTAGGTGGGCAATATTACCGAGAGATTGTTTTTGGGAATGATACCCTCACGTCGCTTGCATACGGAGATAGTATTAACCTGTTTGTCGCAAAATACAATTACAGTGACGGTAAATGCGCTGGATTATCAGTAAACCCAATCTCTGAGTTGAAAGATTCATTTGTTGTTTTCCCCAACCCTGCAAGCAATGTGTTAAACGTTTCTTCCCAAACTAGAATAACGAGCATTGTCATCGTAAATCTTGTGGGGAAAATAGTTTCCGAAAAGAACTATAACAGTGACAAAGTTCAAATTGATATTTCATTTTTACCACCAGCAATGTATCTCGTGAGGATAAACGGAACAGAAGTGAGGAAGTTTGTAAAGGAGTAGTTACTTGTCTGTTCCTGACGCCATCCGGCACATGAGAAAACGACTTTTGCCATCAGAATCGGAAATTATTATGATATTATTCGGTTTGAATCGAAAATTATCATGTAATTTAGCGATTATAATGGACTCCTATGATAAAACGCCAACTACAGAATGCAATACAAAACAAGCTATTTAAAGGCAAGGCAATCTTGCTTTTCGGGCCAAGACAGGTCGGCAAATCCACCTTAATAGATACATTGGTTAAAGCCCAAAACAGGAAATGGATATACCTTAATGGAGATGACGCTGAAGTTAGAGAAAACCTTACTAACACATCTTCAACAAAGCTGAAAGCGATTATTGGCGACAATGAAATTGTTTTCGTGGAAGAAGCACAGCGGATACAGAATATAGGGCTTACGCTAAAGATAATTACTGACCAGTTCAGGAATGTACAGGTAATTGCCAGCGGCTCATCTGCATTTGAGTTATCAAGCAAAGTAAATGAGCCTCTGACAGGAAGGAAATATGAATTTATGCTCTACCCATTAAGTTTTTCAGAAATGGTTCAGCATCATGGTTACATAGAGGAAAAAGGAATGCTCGAACATAGGCTGGTCTATGGTTATTACCCTGAAATAGTGATAAAACAGGATGAAGAAAGATCATTATTAAAATTACTGACGGATAGTTACCTGTACAAAGATTTGCTGATGCTGGAACAAATAAATAAACCTGTTCTGCTCGGTAAAATACTAAAAGCATTGGCCCTGCAAATAGGAAGCGAAGTAAACTATAACGAACTCGCTCAAACTATTGGAGCGGATAAGGCAACAGTAGAAAAGTATATTGATTTATTAGAGAAAGCCTATGTAGTATTTCGTTTACCCGCGTTAAACCGGAATGTTCGCAATGAAATAAAAAAAGGGAAAAAGATATACTTCTATGATTGTGGGGTGCGAAACGCTGTAATAAGCAATTTTAATGACATAAAAAACCGCACTGATGCCGGGGCTTTGTGGGAAAATTTCATCATTGCGGAAAGAGTAAAATATTTGCGCTACCATGATATTTATGCAGAATTATATTTCTGGCGCACCACGCAACAGCAGGAAATTGACTTGATAGAGGAACATGAACCCGGGCTTCTGAAAGCATTTGAATTTAAATGGGGCAAAAATGAAAAAGTACGGTTCCCTCAAACTTTCACTGAAAATTATCCAGGCACAGAAACAGTGGTCATTTCGCCTGATAATCTCGAAGAATTTTTGTTGTAAAAAATGTAATACCAGTTGGACATTAAAGCTACAACACCGAAAATAGTAACCCCGGCTCTTTAGGCCGGGGAAATAAATAATAAAAGTGGCTTTAGCCGAACGTAAAAATGAGTGTGTTTAAAAATCCAATTGGTATAATTTCTCCTTACCGTAAATACACCCCTCAATTTTCACCCCTATTTTTTTGACTTTCTACCCACCAGTGTCTACTTTTGAGCCACATGTTCTCGATCATCATACCTACGTGGAATAACCTGGCCTTTGCAAAGCTCTGTGTGGAAAGCATCCGCAAAAACTCCGCGTTCCGCCACCAGGTCATACTGCACATCAACGATGGCAGCGATGGCACCCTGCAGTGGGCCAAAAACGAAGGTATAGACCACACCCACTCTGCGGATAATGTAGGCATATGCATAGCGGTGAACGAAGCCGGCGGCATGGCCAAAATGGACTACATCATGTACATGAACGACGACATGTATGTATGCCCTGGCTGGGACACCCACCTGGCCGATGAAATAAAAAAGCTGGGCACCGGCAACTTCATGTTCTCCAGCACCATGATAGAGCCCACCGACCACCACAACCCCTGCGTGATAGTAAAAGACTATGGCACCACTATAGAAGCCTTCAAAGAGGCCGGCCTGCTCAAAGAGTGCAACACACTGGAAAAAGCCGACTGGACGGGCGCCACCTGGCCGCCCACATTAGTGCACCGTAAGTATTGGCTTATCACTGGCGGCTACAGCATAGAGCTAAGCCCCGGCGTCAGCAGCGACGACGACTTTGCCATAAAAATGTGGTATGCCGGCTGCCGTATTTTTAAGGGCGTTGGTAAAAGCAGGGTGTATCATTTCCAGTCAAAGTCTACCCTGCGGGTAAAGAAGAACAATGGCCGCAAGCAGTTCCTCATGAAGTGGGGCATCAACCAAAGCACGTTCAGCAAGTACTACATCCGCCGCGGCACGCCCTACACCGGCCCCCTGCCAGAACCCGACAAAAGCAAGCTGCAATGGGAAACCTTCCGCGCATGGGCCAAGCGCAAGATTATGTAGTTGGCTGAAAAACCATTTTTTACCACAAAACATATCTTGTGCCCTTCGTGATTCACTTTGTGCCCTTTGTGGTGAATTTTTACTTCAAATCACTCACAAAAAAAATCCCTGCCACAAGGCAGGGATCAATATTGTCTGAACTAGTCCGCCGCGGCAGATAGAATTACGGAATTTATAAAATCGCAACCTGCCAACTAATACTTACGACTTATGACTTACGACTTAAAAATCCTATTCCGTTTCATACATAAACACATAAGCGTTCTGGTCTATATTCACTAATTGGTATTTAAGATAGCTGAACACCCATGTTTTCCTTTTAAAGTCCCATTTTATCACAATAGTGCCCTTCAGCGCGCCGGTGATGGTGCCATCGCTGTAGATGGGGTCTACGGTATAGATAAGGTTCAGGCAGTCTTTATGCAGGGGTGTCGGCTTGGCCCTTGCTATATCCATAGCTTCTTTCTTGGCGGTCGACAGGGCTATGGGTTGCTCCGGTGCTATCACCCCGGCCTTGTAAAACTTTGGTTCCAGGTGATATTCATGGTTTTCCGGCGTGGCATTCCCTGCGTCCTCAAAGCTTTTGTCCATAAATACGGTGTCTTTAGGGCTATTTTTTGCCTGTCCGAAAGACGAAAATGCACCAAAAAACAGTGCAGCAACCATGATCATGATTTTTTTCATGTATATCTGTTTATTTGTTTAAAAACTATATAGTTTGTGA
>Ga0206963_10373_pt1 | contig 10459 bp, 11 predicted proteins | sample Alteio_BWOrgHeat_28_FD_152958 | JGI IMG/M metagenome (GOLD analysis project Ga0206963, IMG submission 152958) | Enriched cells from forest soil in Barre Woods Harvard Forest LTER site, Petersham, Massachusetts, United States -... | ecosystem: Environmental > Terrestrial > Soil > Temperate forest >... | reverse complement strand
GTTTTGACATCACACCGGTATAATGGTTCAAGCCAAGTTGTTTCGAAAAAATCAAAACGATGATAACACAAACCAGGAGTGCTAATATCAGTATTCTGTTTTTCTTTATGATGTCAAGAAGTTGTTTTCTGAATTCCCAGATCAACGAAACGATCATAGCAGCAACCAGTGAAACACCAACGGTGCGCGTTAGAAAAGCCAGGCCTGCCATCAGAAAAGCAAACAGCAGGTCCCATATATTTTTATTTTGGATAAAATTATAAAACGCATAAATACCTGCCAGTGAAAAAAACAGATATTGTAATTCAGATAATGGATGAGTAACAAATTTTATCATTGTCCAATTCAGAAGTACAAGGAAAAACAATAAGAATGGTGAACGGATATAAGAAAAGATCTTTCTGACGAAAAATAATCCTCCAAAAAGATAAAGGCAGTTAATAAAAACAATTGTAAATGATTTCAGCATGCCAATTTTGGAGAGAAGGAGCAGAAGTGTCGTATAACCATAAGGAAGGTAATCGTTGGGGTCAGCTCCGGGGGGGCATTTCGATTCAATACAATCCTTAATTGCAAAATAACGCAGCATGTCAAAGTGCAGCCTCAGGGGTGTGAAACAATTTAAAAAAAACAGAATGCCCAATAAATAAACAGACCATTTTAAAAACCGGGTCTGCTTTTCGGCCTGGGATAAATATGTTGTAGAAGTTATCACTTATCCATTCGATTTTTTCATACCTGCTGAAATTACTGATATACCAGTAAATGGTGTAACAAACCAATCTACCACTCTGAAAAAAGGAATCATCCGGTCATATAGATTTAACTTGGCAGGTGATATGATTTTCTCATGTAAAATATTGCCGGAGAACCACCATCCAAATATAGCGGCAGCATTAAAATAGCGACAATCAGTTACTTCCAGTCCGGCCGTTTCAATTAAATTATTCAAGCCTGATTTCGAATATCTTCTATAATGGCCGAGTTCCCGGTCAATGGAATTGTAGAGCCATTGGCCTGCCGGAACAAGAATTATCAATTTACCTTTATTTTTTAAAAGTGCTTTTGCATTCCTGATAGCAAGCAAATCATCTGTGATATGTTCGATCACATTCAATGCTATGACACTGTCAAATTTTTCCAGCAATTCAGGATATTCTGAGTTAAAATCTTTTAAGGAGAGGTCGAGTTCATATACTCTTTGAAGATGAGGATCATGTCCAAATTTATTTTGTAGTATTTGGCAATATTCAGGACGAAGGTCACTGAGTGATACCTGGTTCTGATCTTTTAATAAAAATGCGGAAATATTTCCAATACCACTTCCTATTTCAAGAGTCTTTCCCTGCACATAGACGCTAATTTTTTGATATAACCAGAGGTTGAATGCATGTGTGTGTGAGAAAGCTTCAAGTGTTTCGAAACCGGAAGGATCCGATTGCGTTTGTTTAGACATTAGCGGAACAAATTGTATTTCAGAATACAATAGATAGCTCGAAATCCATCTTTCCAGCCTATTTTTTTACCTTCAAGATAAGTTCGGCCATAATAGGAAATTCCTACTTCATAAATTCGTATCTCAGGAATTCGAGCCAGTTTGGCTGTTATTTCAGGTTCAAATCCAAACCTTTTTTCCTTCAATTCAATATTTTGAATGATCTGCGTTTTGCACAATTTATAACAGGTTTCCATATCAGTAAGGTTCAGATTTGTAAGCATATTGCTCATTCTTGTCAAAACCTTATTTCCAATGGAATGCCAGTAAAACAGGATTCTGTGTGGATTGCCCCCCAGAAATCTCGAACCAAATACAACATCAGCAGAACCTCTGATTACCGGTTTGAGAAGTTTATTAAATTCTTCAGGATCATATTCCAAATCCGCATCCTGTATAACCAGGTATTCCCCTGTTGCTTTTTTAATTCCAGTATGGATGGCAGCACCTTTACCCTGGTTTACTTCGTGTTTATAATATTGCATATTCATTCCGGGGTGTGCAGCTTTATAATTAAGTAAAACTTCCTCGGTACCATCCGTTGAACAATCATTTACAAGGATCACTTCCTTTTGTAAATTATGGATCAGGTCTACAGCGTAAACACGGTCCAGGATAAGGTGAATAGTCTTTGCCTCATTGTATGCAGGGATAATGATGGAAAGTGTTTTGAATGAATCCATAATCTTGAAGGGTTAAATTAAACTTTCAGGAATAGGATTTTAAGAATGGAAGGGATTTTTCTGGAAAAATCCATTAGCCCTATAATATTCAATGAATTGAGTCGCTAAAATAGCCTATCCTCTCTTATAATACAAGCCCTGGCCAAATAAAAAATTTGAGGACAGAAATCTCAGTTTTATTTGAAGTTTAAACTCTAAAACAAAGTTATGAAATGAAAACAGATATTCAGTTTGACGGAACTGTTATCGTATTATTTGCATTTCCAACTTCTCGCAACTCATTTCATACAGATAAAAAAAGTCCTTCGGCCAGATCCGAAGGACTTAATTATAGTTAATAAATACTTTTAGCTCCTAAGGTTTTACGACAGGCTAATTGCTTCCATCGTATTTCTTTTGGGCCTCCTGTGCTTTTTTAAAATCGAGTACCACTCCATTGATACAATATCTTAGGCCTGTTGGAGGTGGGCCGTCATCGAAAACATGACCCAGATGAGACTTACATTTGCCGCATTCCACTTCAGTTCTTTCCATTCCCAGGGAATTATCTTTTAAATAAATAATACTGGTTTTGCTTATGGGCTCATAAAAACTAGGCCAGCCGCATCCACTTTCAAATTTGGTATCACTGCGAAATAAGGGATTGCCACAAACAGCACAATAATAGGTCCCGATTTCTTTCGAATGCTCAAATTTGCTTGTATATGGTCTTTCCGTTCCCTTCTGCCTGGCAACATAAAATACATCGGCAGGAAGAATTTTCTGCCATTCTTCATTCGTCCTGTTTACGACTGAAGAATCCGATGGAACCTGGTTTTTTTCCATAGTTAAGTTTTTACTATTATTAGATTGGGAATAGCATTGCTGGAATAAAAAAGCAAGCATTATAATTCCGTAGGTTTTGATATATCTGTTCATTGTATTGATTATATAACAAATTTACGTAGTCACGGTTCGTTCGGTTTGTCATTTCCCTGCCATATCAGAGATTTTTGATTTTATTGTAAAAATTTAAGGTATTCTCCTAGTTTTCAGGTTGCTAAATGGCTGATTTGTTAAAGGAATTACAAGAACCGTATCCTATATTTGTTCATACCTAAGGCTAGTCATAATGTTTAACTTGGTAGCAATGTTTAACCTGATTCTTTTTGGTCCGCCCGGTAGTGGAAAAGGTACACAATCTGAGAAACTGATTGCTCAATATGGGTTTAAGCACCTGAGTACAGGTGATATTCTAAGAAATGAGATCAGAAACGGAACGACCCTGGGCATGGAAGCTAAAAGCCTTATGGATCAGGGAGTACTTGTTCCCGACGCTGTTGTAATTGGCATGATTGGCAAGGCCCTGGAAGAAAATCCTGGAGTAAATGGGTTTCTTTTTGATGGATTTCCTCGGACAAAAGCTCAGGCAGAGGCCCTGGATGCCTTGCTTGCAGAAAAAAAAATGTCCATCAATGTTGTTTTGGCCCTACAGGTTTCAAAATCAGAACTTATAAAAAGGCTATTGAACCGGGGACTGACTTCAGGTCGTACTGATGATGTAAATGAATCCGTTATAAGTTCACGTATAGAAGAATACGAAAGAAAAACAGCCGCTGTTGCTGATTACTATAAAATGTTCGATAAGGTCGTTTATATCCCGGGAGAAGGTTCCGTTAATGAAATCTTCGGAAAACTGATGGAAGAGGTTGAGAAAAGACAATAAACACAAGTGTGAGTGTGTGGGAGTTTGGGAGTGTGGAAATGATTACATTTTTAAACCACTAAACGACTATATTCTCACACCCTCACACTCTCTCACTTGAATTTTAAGCTTTGCTTAAAATTCCTCATCCCGTTTCTTTATTGCTTTTTCAACCCTTACAGAGATACGGATACTTACTTCATATAAAAGAATAAGAGGCAGTGCAACAATCGTCTGACTCATCCAGTCGGGTGAGGGAGTAATTACCGCAGCCACAAACAGGATGGCGACATAGGCATATTTGCGATATTCCCTGAGAAAGTTTGGAGTGATCAGTCCGATATGAGTGAGCACATAACTGATCAGGGGTAATTGGAATGCTATTCCTGATCCAATCAGGATATCCAACAGATTGTCCAGATAATCATCCAGTGTTGGCCTTGTAATAAGCATACCACTCATTCCGAGCTTATAATTGGAAAGAAAACTAAAAGTAAAAGGGGCAAGGAGGAAATATCCGAAAGCAATTCCCAACATGAAAAAAAAGGTTACAAAAAATATTGAACCCCGGGAACTTTTAATTTCTTTGGGAGAAAGCGCCGGCTTAACAAAACGCCAGAACTCCCAGAATATATAAGGAAAGGCAATAATAAATCCACAAACACATGCAATCGTTATACTGGAAATAAACTGAGATCCAAAGGCTGTTGTTTGCAGCTGCACATTGGCGGCAGGCAAACAAAGTGTATTACCGATATGAAGGAAATGACTCAGGTTACACAGCCCGACCACTGACAGGAAATCCTGTTTTAGCGGTCCCATAATGATATGCTCAAATATCCAGTCAATTTTAATAAAAGCAAAAACAGCCAGCACCACGACAGCCAGTACAGAACGTACGATATGCCAGCGCAATGCTTCAAGATGTTCGATAAATGACATTTCTGCCTGCCCCGGGGTTCTCTTAAAAAAGTTTAAAGCCATTGTACACTGGATTGCCATTTATTAAGGCGTCGCAAAGGTAAATTGAAATGAACTTAATACCTAAGCCAAAAGCTTAAAGCCTAAAGCCTAAAACTTTTTATAAATTTCCACAAAAATATTTAGCCAATTAAGACAAGAGGCTGGGATCCAAAAAGAGGTTTTTGTCTTTGGGCTTAGGCTTATTTGAGGAGTTTCATCTTTACCATCTCTATGCGGGTATCGCTTACACTGAGTATTTCAAACTCATAATCGTCGATAATAATATGTTCTTTTAATCTGGGAATGGCTTCATGGCGGTTAATGATAAAACCTGAAAGGGTTTCGGACTCATTTTCCGGGAAATCCATATCATACTTCTCATTGAGATAATCGAGTTCAAGTCTTCCTGCAAAAATAAATTCCTCGTTGGATAATTTCTTTTCTTCAAATTCTTCAGTATCATATTCATCACGTATCTCACCAAAAATTTCTTCCAGAAGATCTTCCATAGTTACAATTCCCGCTGTCCCGCCAAATTCATCCACCACCCAGGCAATACTTTTTCTGTCGCGACTGAATTTGCTGATCAGGTCAATAGCACTCATGCTTTCAGGTACCGCAGGAATCGGAAGCAGGATATCCCGGATTAAAGCAGGCGCTTTGAACAGATCCAGTTGGTGTATATAACCCATTACATGGTCAATATTACCATCATAAACAACCAGCTTGCTCAATTTACTGTTCATGAATTTTTTACGTGCATCATCAATATTCATGCGGATATCAACTCCTTCTATTTCTTTCCGGGGAACAAGGCATTCACGGATTTTAACTTTAGGCAGGGAGAGCGCAGCTTCAAAGAGATCCGTATTCAGTTCCGGCTGCGGTTCATCCGTTTCGCCGGTTTGCTGAAAAAAATTGCTTAAGTCTGCCTTCGCGAAGAGATCCTTACGTTCATCGATACGCACATTGAAAACATATTTCAATATCCATTCAGAGATCCGGGTAAAAAAAACTGAAACGGGGTAAAATATATTATAGAAGAAATTACTTACAGGTGCAAAAAAATCAAGCAGGCTATCGCTTTTCGCCCTGAAAAAGGCCTTCGGTATCAGCTCCCCGAAAAAAAGAATAAAAAGTGTGGATGTTAAGGTTTCAAACATCAGGCGAAAAATATCCACCCACGCCTGGGGTATTACTGTTTTCTTGATTATAAATTCCCACAAAGGTGAGAGTGTTTCACCGACCAGCAATCCAAAAATAACAAGGAATAGATTGAATCCGATCAGCAAGGCACTGATGAAACGACTTGGAGTGTCCAAAAAACCAGAAAGAAGGATGCTGCGTTTTAGACCCTGTTTTTTTCTTATTTCAATGGTCAGCCGATTCGCATTGGCAAATGCAATCTCAATGCCGGCAAAAAAAATGATCATCAGCCAGGCGATGATGATCCAGATCAGGGTATTGGTATTGATCATTCAAATACGAATTTAGGTTGAAAGGCCGAAAACTTAAAACTTTGGTAAAGGTTATGAGATATGGGTTATGGGTTATGAATTATGGGATTATAAGTCAAAGATTTAAATTTAATATAGCTAACTACCCACCACCCTATCTCAAATCTCATATCCCATAACCCATAACCCAAATCTCACAGCCCAAATCCCATTATTCCCCAAGTCGTTCTTCGCTCAAAAGCCCCTCCCGTGTAAGAAAGTCCGAAATTACATGCCTGGCTTCTTCACAGGCCGTCTGGAGGTTATCATTGACGATGATTTTATTGAAATGATGACGAAAAGAGATTTCATATGCTGCTTTATTAAGCCTGTCCTGGAGTGCCTCGACGGATTCGGTGGCCCGAAGTTCCAGCCTTCGTTTCAATTCCTCAATGGAGGGGGGCTGTACAAAAATCGAAAGGCTTTCATCAGGAAATTGTTCCTGTACATGAATGGCACCCTTCACATCAATATCAAGGATCGGGATTTTATTATTTGACAGGATCCTTTGAAGTTCAGTTTTTAAAGTACCATAATACCGGCCTTCATAAACCATTTCCCATTCCACAAATTCCTGGTTTTTTATCTTATGCTGGAATTCCTCCAGTGTCATAAAATAATAATCAACCCCATTTATTTCATCCAGTCGCTGAGAACGGGTTGCAGCCGAAACAGAAAATGCCAGTTGCGGAAAATGATGAAGCAGATATCGGGTGATGGAGGTTTTCCCCGCGCCTGACGGTGCAGTAATGATGATCAGCATCGGAAATATTTAAATTCTTTTAATCGAGGCACCCAGACGGTTGAGCCGTTCGTCAATATACTGATAACCCCGGTCTATCTGATCAATATTCTGAATTACGCTTTTCCCTTCTGCACTCATAGCCGCAATCAGAAGAGATACCCCTGCCCGTATATCGGGACTGCTCATAGTAATACCGCGTAGTTTATGCATTCTGCCTAAACCGATCACTGCTGCGCGATGCGGATCACAAAGAATTATCTGCGCTCCCATATCCAGTAGTTTGTCAACAAAAAACAATCGACTTTCAAACATTTTTTGATGAATGAGCACACTTCCTTTTGCCTGGGTGGCAACAACAAGCAAAACACTAAGAAGGTCCGGTGTAAGCCCCGGCCATGGATGGTCATAAATGGTGAGGACGGATCCGTCAAGATATGTTTGTATTTCATATAATTCCTGACGGGGAACGAAAATATCGTCGTTTTGAATTTCAAGCCTGATTCCCAGTTGACGGAATTTATCTGGTATTTGTCCCAGCTCATTTACGTGCGCATCCTTGATCAGAATTTCACTCTGGGTCATGGCAGCCATACCAATAAATGAACCGATTTCAATCATATCAGGTAACATCCGGTGTTCAGTGCCACCCAGTTCAACCACTCCTTCAATGATCAGCAGGTTGCTGCCAATGCCACTGATTTTCGCTCCCATACGATTTAACATCCTGCAAAGCTGTTGAATATAAGGCTCACATGCTGCGTTATAAATGGTAGTTATCCCTGTTGCGAGACAGGCGGCCATCACAATATTGGCCGTTCCCGTTACTGAAGGTTCTTCAAGCAGCAGATAAGTTCCAATAAGTTCCGGTGCTTCGAGTCGGAAATAATCATCCCCGGGATCGTATGAAAACCGTGCTCCGAGTTTTTCGAAGCCGGTCATATGGGTATCCAGTCTTCTTCTGCCAATTTTATCACCCCCGGGTTTGGGAATAAATGCTTTTTTAAATCTTGCCAGCAGGGGTCCTGCAAGCATTACAGATCCACGAAGTCTCCCGCTTTTTTTTCGGAAAGTTTCACTGTTCAGATATTCCACATTTATATCATCTGCCTGGAAACTGCACACGTGACGCGAACTGCGATCTGTTTTTACACCCATCTCCTGCAGAACTTCAATCAGCAGGTTAACATCAAGGATGTCGGGAATATTTGAAATGGTAATTTTGCCTTTGGATAATAAAACAGCGCTGATAACCTGAAGCGCTTCGTTTTTTGCCCCCTGGGGAACGATGTCACCTTTCAACCGCTTTCCACCGGTAACTTCAAAGGCATTCATTCAATATCTTTTCTTTTTGAATTTACCTCCGCGATCGTTATTCCGGTTATTATTATTATTATTTCTCTGAAATTTCTGATTGCGCTTATTGCGATCATAACCATAGCCACCGCTTCTTTCCCTGTTTTCGTTTGGACGGAAGCTGCGCACAAAAGGTGTATTGGTAAACTCCAGTTGCCCGTTGGTTATAGCACTGAGTTCTCCCTGGATAGCGTCGTCATGAACCGTTTCTTTATGCCAGTTATTATAAGCAAGTTTCATGTAATAAGCGATGGCATTCGCAAATCCGTTTTTCTTTTCGGGATTTTCTTCCTGTAATGCTTTATCAATAATCAGCTCCAGATTTTTACCAAGATGCGCATGTTTAGGATACCGTTTCGGATAAGGAAGCGGATCCGATTTTACTTTTAGTGTTTCTGCGGTTGGAATCGGATAAGGAGATGATACATCCAGTTTGAAATCAGAAATCAAAAAAAGATGATCCCATAATTTATGACGGAAATCCTCCACATTTTTAAGGTGGGGATTCAGAAATCCCATCAATTCTATCACTACAGCAGCGTTTTTTTCACGTACTTCAGGATCTTCAATGGTTAACAGGTATTCTATCATCCGCTGGATATGGCGGCCGTATTCACGCATAATCAGGTGATTACGCGTTGTATTGTATTCCATTATGTAGTATTTAAGCCTGACAAACGTACGGAAAAAAATCAGTTCACAATAACCTTGGTCAGGAACTGCTTGTTATTGGCCGGATTCACTGCCCTGAGGAAGTAGATACCGCTGGCTGGTTTTACTGTAAGATCCATATTTGTCATGGTACTTCCTACTAGTTGAACCTGTTTTCTTTCGATAATCTGACCTGCAGTATTCAATAGCTCCAGGCTGAAATTACCAGTTTGTTGTTCATCAAACTGAACAATGATATTCTGGTTCACAGGATTTGGATAAATCTGGATACCAGGATGTTGATCTGCCTGTTGGAGGTTCACTGCTTTAACTATTGAATAGACGACGTTTCCTTCCGGATCGGTGCGTTTGATGCGGAAGTATATCTCTCCCACATCAGTTTGAGAAGTGTTGTATTGATACTGGAATTGTGCAACAGTACCCGTTGGAGCAGATCCAGCCGGGACAGTTCCTGCTGGTTGCCAGTTTTCGTTGTCTTTACTATATTCAATTTCATATACTATGCCATTTTGATCAATTGTACCAAGCCATTGAAGTGAGACCGTACCATTTTGTTTATATGCAGAAAAATTGCTGATGGCTGTTCCCAGCGGAACTGTCGGACACCAGTAATAAGTCAGATGAAGTGTACCACCGATTACTGTAGTTACTGATGAGTTATAATTGGATCCGCCATCAAGCGTAATTAAACCTCCATTGATGGAATAAGTGAAACCCACTGTACCTGTTCCAAGGTATGCTGCATTACCACCTGCAGATCCGAAGCCGTTTGGAAAAGTAATGATGTTTTCAGGTCCATATGTAATAGTATCTCCGGGTTGTCCGAATGGAGCCAGTGTGTCATAACCATGGATAGAATTATAAACATGGGTCAATGTAATCCCCGGACCTGATATTTTATTAGTCAGAGTTAACTGAAAAAGAAAAGCGGTACTATCGGGTCCTGTATTACCAGCACCCGTAACCGAAGTACCTGTAATAGTATCGTACAGCGACACACAACTCAGATTCCCAATAGCAGGATTGAACTGCTGAAATGTAAATACCAGAGAACTCGCCGTCGTTGGGGAAATGGTAATGGACTGATCAATAGCTGTAGCCGGGACTCCTCCGGTACATGTGCATTGTGCGTATAGGGATGACTGATAGAAAATTTGTAGGCATGCTAAAAGCACGAAACCCCTGAAGTAAAGATTTTTCATAGTACGGATTTTGATGACGGATGACGGATGACGGAAAACAAACCACTGTAAATTTATCTAATATCACCCTCGAATCACAGCGCGTAAATACGTAAAACCGTGCTTGGTAATTTCCGCAACATTATTATCCCGGGATATCAGTGGAACCATCAGTTTTTTCCAATTA
>Ga0206963_10372_pt1 | contig 10499 bp, 14 predicted proteins | sample Alteio_BWOrgHeat_28_FD_152958 | JGI IMG/M metagenome (GOLD analysis project Ga0206963, IMG submission 152958) | Enriched cells from forest soil in Barre Woods Harvard Forest LTER site, Petersham, Massachusetts, United States -... | ecosystem: Environmental > Terrestrial > Soil > Temperate forest >... | reverse complement strand
CTTGCTGCCGGGTGCGATATCTCTATCTGCTCGCTCAATTCTTTTATAGACAGCGAACCTTTCTGCCATAACAAGTAAAACACAGGGAACCAGCTGGCGTCGAAATCGATGCCCTCATTCTGATAAACGCGGTTAATTTCAGATAAAAAGGCTTCGCTGAGCCGGCGTAACCTGCTGCCTAACACCAGGTAACCCAGGTTTTGATACAATTTCATTGCGCAATTTATATAAGTGCTTATATAAATGCAAATAATTATTAAGTTTTTCGCTTTTTTGAGAATAATCCCGGCTTTAGCAAAGTACCGCGCCGGCCAGCAGCTCCAGGTATTGCTTACAGAACCGAAGCTTTTCGGCTTTAAGCCGACTGTATTTAATTAGCCGGTTAAACTCGATCTCGTCGACCAGGTCGCATATTTGATTGAGATAACTGTAATATTCGTCCAAACCATCGAATAGCAATACACAAACATCCTTCATCTCAAACGTCTTCGGCAAAGGCATATCGAGACTATGGAGATCTTGGTTATAAGGATAATTAAGCCGGATGGTGATCATAAACTGTGTGGTAATTTACTGTGTCTGCTCGGATGTGTCGGCTGCGTTTTTAATGGTTATGCTTGCCTCGTCAAAATCGCTGTTCCTGCCCAAAAGGGTAAAGGAATCCGCCACTATTTCGGTTATATAGCGTTTACTACCGCCGCCTTTATCTTCAAAGGAACGGGTACGGCACTTACCTTCCATGTAAATGAGCTTTCCCCTTTTTAGCACCTTGGCAGCGGCTTCAGCCAGCCCGCGCCACATTACAATGTTGTGCCATTCTGTTTGCTCTTCTTTGATACCGTTTTTTGCAACAAATTCAGTTGTTGCGAGGGGAAAACTGGCAATGGCAACGTTGCCTTCCAGCCAACGCAGGTCCGGGTCTTTTCCAAGATGGCCTACTAAAATAACTTTATTGATTCCGGCCACGTGTACAAAGGTTATGGCGTCATCATTTAGCGGGCGCCTGGTGAAAAAAGTAATCTAAATTAGTAGGAATAAAGTATACAAGCTCGTAGAAGCGCAAAATGTTTTAAAAAAAGTTAGCAGTGATGACTGTTACTTTAATAATAAGCTGCGAAGCAACAACAGGGCAACCAACACCAGCCAAAACAGAAGCGTAAGGCTGGTTTCCCTTTTAACCCAAAACACGGACTCATGCCAGGCGTGTTTTATTTTGTCTTGCCATTTCATCGCTGACTGTGAATTAAGCAGCGGTTATGCCGACTTCCAGATCTTCAGGGTATTTTTAAAGGTACCGTCTTCGTCGCGTATAAGGATAAATACGTTTTCGGTTCTGTACGGACAATACTCTTCGATCACCCGGTGGATCTGCTGGACAAAATTGCCATAATGTTGTTCGCAGTTTTTCCTGCTGATGATTATTGTTACCTGGTTGTCAGGGCAGGTTACCATACCTATATTCCCGAATTCTGTACTAAGGAGCCGGGTGATGTTGCTCTTTAGGGTTAATTCCTTTGTTGCCATATTTTTTTAGATTAATAAAAAAGTGGCAAAAGGGCAGGCCACCGCTACATTTCATTATTAAAATGAATGGCTAAAGATGATGCGGAACGGCTGGCATTACAGGATCTCTGTAAAACGAAGGTTATTTATCAACAACGGCGTTGGCCTATTGTTTAGCAATTTTACATTTTTTTAAACAAAATAAAAAGCAGAAAAAGATAGACAGCAGGTCTTGTCGCTGAAGAAAGGTTGGGATTGTCTTTTCCTAGCCGCTTATTTATATCTTCGGTATGACCGACATAGTAACGGTCGAGCTTTAAAGAGTAAATAACATGGCAGCAAAATTCCATAACAAAAAAGCTACCCTAAGGTAGCTTTGATTTTGTGGAGAATATCGGAGTCGAACCGATGACCTTTTGCATGCCATGGGGCTTTACTCTGAGGCCAGAATGCCATGTAATTAAATTTAAGTATTTGATTTTCAGTTAGTTGAATTTTAACCCCAATCTGCTATTTGGCTCAATTTGTATCGCTTTTTATTATGTCTGGAGGTTACTGGGAGTTACTGAAATTAGTATTCTGTTTATTATATCCTATTCAGTATTACTTAACGTTCCTCGGCTAACAACAGGCGTTAAGGCAAAATTTGCGGATAATTGGCAGGAAAACCACAGCAAGTTTTTTCTCAGGTGCCTCTAGCTCTATTTCGTTTAAAATGTTGGCTTTTTCCATCATTAACATTGTTTTTTGGGTTTAATGGTGGAAAAAGCCAACAAAAATGCCATGTTTCGCAAACTCACCGAGGAGTCGCTAACAATAATAAGATAGATCAATATTCCATCCACTATTTCTATAGGTTCTGCATCGCGGTCTCGATTTCATCAGCATTATAATAACATATGCCCCCGAGCTTTTTATAAGGGATAATTCCATTGGCGCGAAGCCCATTCAATGTAACTTCAGATAACTCCAGCAATGCCATTACCTCCTTGGTCTTTAGCCATTTCTTTGGCTGACCGGCATTTAATAAGTCCTTTATATCAGTTAAAAGCTGCCTGCGAAATTCCTGCAGGTCGTCTTTCGTTAATAGTTCGACATTCATAATATTGTTTTTAAATAAGCAATTCACAATAAGTGACCTATTACTTATTTACAAAACATGCGCCAAGGTCTGGTATTAATGGGGTTGCTTTCGGATATAAGATAATATTTAGGATAACTGGAAAGGGATATAATAATTGTTAGCCAGATCAAAGTCCTCTTCCTTTTCTTTTAACAACTTTGGGTTTAGGAAGTGGATAAGTTAAGGCTTTATTGATCTCATCTGCGATGGTCTTGTCATCCAGGTCATCTAAATAGACTGCTGTTTGTGTTTCAGACTCATGGCCCAGCGCTTCTTTGATGACCGCGATATCCACTTTATTGTTTCTTAGATGCGTTGCAAAACCATGCCGTAAAGAGTAACTGGTAAACTTTCTTTCCCAGCCTACTGATTCCGCCATAGCTTTTAGATCTTCATTAAAGTCTTTTAAAGCAGATTCAATCCGTGTATCTATTTTACGTGCGGTATTATGAGACGCATTTAGGAATGGAAATATGTGTCCGGAATCGCCTTGTTCCGGGTAATTTCTGAAATAATCAATGATCTTCAGCGCCTCGGGATGGAGTGTATAATCATAATGGCGATGGTTTTTTGCCCTTGTATATGTCATCGTACCATTAGCGACATTGTCCCATTTTAACCGGCACATATCGCCAAAATTTATCCCGCGTCCGTAATAAATAAATCGCAAAAGCATTTGAGAACGATACATACGTGTGTAGGGTTCAAACTTTAGCGCCATAATATCGTGCAAGTAGTCCTGGTTAATGGATCGTTTCTTGGTCCTGATCTTTTTATAAGGCTGAAATTTGATGAATCGTGCCGGGTGATGTTCTTCTCTGGTACAATAACCGTCCTTGCTGGCTAAATTCCAGATGCGGTAATAGTTTCGTAAGTAATAGCTTATTGTGGATTCACTGGTGCCTTCTGAAATAAGTTTAAAATATCTTTCGTGATCCTCTTTTGTGAAATCCCTAAATCCTTTATCTTTTTCTTTATCCCTTTCATCCGGCGGAATATATTTGCCATTATTCAGTAGCTTGCTTACTGTTGCACGTGTAACATTGAAGGTATCTGCGTATCCAGGATTGTTTGCTCCTTCCAATTCGCCGATCACCTTGTCGAAATATTCCAGGATCTTTAGCTGGTTATGCTTTTGTGGCACATTATATTGATGCGTAACCTTGCGCTTAATTTCGATACAGGATATGTAACGTTCGGCCCGTTCGGCCACCTTAATTTCAAAGCCTACATCTTCTAAATATTTATTGATCTTTTTGGACAGTTCTTTGTAATAAGGATGGCTTGGTTTAGGCAACTGATGTTCTGCGTCCCAGTTTTCAGGACTGGAGCTATACCCTAAAGCGATAAATTCCTTTTCTTTAAACTGGCTGAGACGAATGCGAATAGGATATTCGTTTTCTTTAAATTTTCCAGTAGTTTTTATGATGGGGCGATAGGTATATAGCAAAGGTGTTACTTCCATGACATCGATTCAGTAAAGATTAATGAATTGTTTACAGGCTTTCGAGGGCTTCATCCAAAGCTTCCGCATTATAATAGCAGATACCTCCAAGTTTTTTAAATGGAATTACCCCTCTGTTCCGCAGCGTTTGGAGCGTGGCGTCCGACATATCCAGACGCTCTAGTACTTCAGCGGTTTTAAGCCATTTTTTATTCCGCTTTATTTCCAGTAGGTTTTCGATGTCTTTCAATAACTGTACCTTGAAATTGTTCAGGTCATCAGTAGTTATTACTTCAACTCCCATATTCTTTCCCTTTAGTTGTGGAGGCGAAGTTGAGGAAGAACAGAATGGGTTTATGCTACCGTCGTATTAGCTAATAGTTTTTTAACTGAGCAACTGACCCATCTGGCAGAGATTATGTTTGTTCATGCCCGTTTTATGAATCCAAAGGCGAGTGTAGGGCGGAGATGGTGAAAAGCTATCCATCTGATTTGTAGGTCTATTAGTTATAATATACTATAACAAAATTTACACTTTAACATTAAAAATACTTTTTAAAACATTTTTTCAACTTTAAAGTTGAATTATTAAATAATTTGTATATTTGTATGTGATTACATCCGCAGAAGTTCTTTCATTTCTTGCCGACTTTAAAGTAAAAAAGTCGATATGGGGTGTTTTGTACCGGGATGACAGGGGTAAAAATGCACAAACATTGGCGGATTTAGAGTTAAGGCCACTAGACAGAGATGCCATTTTAGATGGATTAGAGGCTGAGGATTATTGCCAGGGCCCTCTGGAAGAACGATTATATGGAGGAAGTGAGATGTGGGTTTTCGGAAAAGAGGTTAAAAAGAACGATATATATATAAAAGTGACATTGGGGGTTATTAGCGCCGGTGTTATTTGTGTTTCATTTCATATAGCAGAACATCCTTTAGTGTACCCTTTTAAATAAAATCAATTATGAAAAGTCCAGTTACAGGTAAGGAAATGACCTTACAAAAGGAATCAAGACTTATTATTTTCAGGAAAGAAGAGTTTAGGGTAGTTTATCATTATTTTTTGTGTGAGGCCAGTAAGGAGCAATTTACGTCCACGGCTTTAGATGAGATCAATATGTTGCAGGTTTACAATAAATACCGGGAAGCTCATAAACTTCCTTACCCTGAACAAATTAAAGCCATCCGCGAAAAATATAGTTTATCAGCGTTAAAAATGTCGGAAGTACTTGGCTTTGGTGTCAATATGTACAGAAATTACGAGAACGGCGAGGTGCCGAGTGAATCGAATGCCCGCCTGATCCAACTGGCAAATGACCCGGTTAAATTTCACGACCTTGTTGCCTTAAGCAATGTTTACGAAGATGGTGAATTCGAGCAGATTCAACTACGGATTGAGCAGGTAATTAAAAACGAAAGAGCATCTATATGGTCATTCAATATTGAAGATTATTTGCTCGATTTCGACAAGAACATTGGAATTATGACAGGGTACACCAAGCCTAGTTTGGAGAAGCTCCGCCATATGATCATTTATTTTACCGGTAGTATGCAGCCGTGGAAGACAAAGATGAATAAATTATTATTCTATGCAGATTTTTTAAATTTCAGAAAAACCTGTTTTTCTATAAGTGGTACGCAATATCGCGCCATCGACATGGGACCTGTTCCAAATAACTTTTCCAGCATTTTTGAATATGCGGCAGAAAACGAGGATATTAATATACACCGGATCGCGTTTCCAAGCGGTGCGTTAGGTGAACAATTTCAGCCGAAAGCCCATTTTGATGCGGACCTGTTTAATGAAACAGAACTGGAAACATTGAAACAGGTATCAGATAAGTTCAAAAGAACATCTGTTAATTCGATCATAGAAATCAGCCACCAGGAAAAGGGCTGGTACGAGAATTTTGAGGAAGGTAAAAAACTAATTAGTTATGAATATGCATTTGATTTAGCAACAATATAAAATTGCTTAAGATGAAAAAAGCCTGCGGATTTGGCGTCCATACAGGCTAATAAAGTGTCTCAAGTAATCAGGAACCAGTTTAATACTGGTAGATACCAGAGTGGAACTTTAGGGTGTTAGTTTGATAACGTTGTAAAGGTATTAATAGTTTGAACTTACCAAACTAAATCTTACCAATAATCGCCTGTTTTTCCACATTTCATCGCCTGATGCCATGTTTTTTCTGGACGTGTTCCAACCAGAAAGAGTTAATTACCCGAAAGGGCAACGTATTATTTAATAAAAAAACATGGCTACAAATGGAACTCCCGGCGATAATCGCCGGATCGGGGCGGTCAAGGACCGCTCCCAGGTATTTAACCCTGTCACTGAACAATGGGTTAAAAGGGACTTGGCAACAGGTCAATTTATGGATGTGAAACAAGATGGCACCAAATTTAAAGGTGTAAGAAAGGAAGGTGGTAAATGATCACATTCCAGGAAAAGCAGTTTTTTACATCCCTTTATGAAAAATTAGCGGATGCACTGGATCTCACCGATGCACAATATGAACTCGCTAATCAGAAATTTCTAAACATGGGCAATTTTCTGTCGGAGCCGGGCAGTTTACTGGCCCCGTACAGGCCCGAGGTAAAGTTGCAGGGCTCGTTACGTATCGGCTGCCCCATACGGCCGATAAACGAAGAGGAAGAATTCGATGTGGACATGACCTGTATTCTGCATGCCGAAAGAAACCTCCGCTCTCAACAATCGGTCAAGCAGCTATTTAAAACGAGACTGGAACAAAACGCTGACTACAAGCGGATGCTCGATGAGGAGCACCGCAGGTGCTGGCGGGTAAAATACGCCGAATCTACACGTTTTCACCTGGATGTAGTTCCCGCGCTGACAGACGACCCAGCCTGGGTGACCGCGCAGGGTGTTCCTTATCACTTTGCAAAACATACCATTAACATAACGGACAACAAAAGCCCAAACTATAATTCAATTTGGGGCGACTGGCCGAAAAGCAACACGGAAGGATTTGCGCTTTGGTTCCTGGAAGTTATGAAGGACCAGTTAAATGAAGCTTTGCGGTTGATGTCTGCCGCGCAGAATAAAAGGATTGAGGACATACCGGAATATAAAGCGAGGACACCCCTGCAAAGGGTCGTTCAACTGCTAAAGCGGCACCGCGACCTGTACTTTACCGATGATTGCGATAATAAACCGGTCTCCATAATTATTACCACGCTGGCGGCCCGTGCATACCAGGGGCAGTCTAACTTGTACGATGCACTTACAGGCATACTTGATAGAATGCCGCAGTTTATAGATGAGCGGTTTGAAAACGGTAAAATAGTGAAATGGGTAGCCAATCCTGTTAACCCAAAAGAAAATTTTGCTGATAAATGGCAAACCTATAAAGAAAGGGAACAGAAATTTTATAGGTGGCTGCAAAAGGCAAAAAGTGACCTGTCTTTAATAACTTCCCAAAAAGGGCTTTATACTATTGGTGAAACCCTCAAGCCGTTATTTGGTACCCGGGCGGTTAACGATACGTTAAACAGCATGGGCAAGGGCATGAATGACCTGCGGGAACGTAATCAATTGACCGCAACCGCCGGAGCCGCAACGCTCGGTATCAATTTTGCAAAACCTGTACCTAACCACACTTTCGATGGTACAAAAGAATAATCGAACGCTACCCCTAAAAGTTCAGCGCGATGCGTTGAGGGCCTTTGACGCAAGTGCGGAGATCAAGTGTACCGATAACAGGCTTACCTGGACCGGTACACTTACCCCATCACCGGTGAGCTTGACATATAAAGTACGGGTGGTTTACAAGTTGCTTGAATTTCCAAAAGTTTATGTGGACGATCCAGAATTGATAATCGCCCACGGCACGGTATTGCCGCATGTTTATTCAACACCTGAAAAAAAGCTCTGCCTCTATTACCGCGACCAGCGTGGATGGACACCCGCCAAGCTTATCGCCAACACTATCATTCTTTGGGCATCTGAATGGCTTTATCATTATGAAATTTGGGTAGCTACCGGCATTTGGAACGGCGGCGGCACCGTACACTAACTGAAAACACATTATGGCATACATTATTATTAAACATCCGATACATAGCTCGATCACCGACCAGGAATGCCTTCTGGCTATCCCGGACCAATATAAGATCGGAGACCCCATTTTCACCGAAGTTAAACCCGCAGAAATAGATTTAGGCGATGGCTCGGACGAATGGGAACAATTAGCGCTGGTCCAAAAAAAGCATTTTTTTGAAACAGTAAAGCCTGTTTTGGAGAAGTATAGCGACTCCCCAATATTTTATTTTGGATTTGCTCCTATACCCTTAATAGTCCATTTGGCTTCATTAATAGACAACTGGAGAAAAGTATTCCCAATGTTTAGGACCCATAACACACATGAATGGAAGTTCAGCCTGGATAACAAAAAACCGGTCAATTATACGATAACAGGCCTGCCGCAGGACGAAAATTTGTCAAGCAACGATATTTCATTAAATGTGGGTATCTCCTTTAGCGTTAACCCGACTCAAACGCAGGCTGTTGTCGGCAATTCATTAATGAAATCTATACTGGTAGAAACTGATGAGCCAGGTTATGACCAAATATATGACCAGGAAGATTTGATCGAATTTGGCAACCAGGTCGAGCATATCTTCCGTACCGTTTTAGAAAAGTTTCCGAATCTCGATGTTGTACACTTCTTTGCCAGCATACCGATCCCTGCAGCATTTGTATTCGGGCATAAAATCCAACCCAATATTTACCCGGTCATACAAACTTATCAATATAAAGCTACCGATGAAAAGCGGTATACGCCGGCGATAAAAATAAACCAACGGCAGGAAGAAAAAGTAGAATTTTCTCCCGCTCAGATTACCCTTGCCAAAAAATACCGGAAATCATGGAACACCATGTTAACCGGTGAAGTTCAGCGGTTTATAGACAACCTTAAAAAAACCAACCATAAGAACTGGCATGACTATTTGGAATCGGGTAACGCTATGGCATCTTTCAAAGTACCTTATTGGGGTTATCTGGAACCGTTAGCGGCAAATCAATTACTCTATCAGGATAAGATCAGCCAAAAAACTGACCCTATTGCTGATGGGTTTAGCTATGACCAAGCAGTATATGAATGGAGCATAGATACCAGTTTTTTTATAGCGCTATCGAAAAGGTTAAAAGAAGATCCGCTTATTCATAAAGCAGGAAGGCTTTTTCTTTTTCATGAAACACTACACTATAGCTTTCATGGCATTAACAGCCAGGTGGCGGCAGGGATCGGTAGCTTTCCGAAAGTCATAGAAGAATCGGACTACCAAGCCGACGTATATGCTTTACTGCATGAATACGCCTACGCTAAATTATATGACAACAGCTTTAACAAGGGTAATTTTAAGGAGTGGTTCCTGCAAACGATACATATTATGACCGAAACTATGTGGTCGTTTGATGACCAGGGAGTAGCGATTAAGGAAATTCAGATCAGGCGTATGAACAGGTATATCATGTGGTACTGGCAGGCCGTCAAGATCAAATATGCTAATACGTTAAAAGATGTCATGGATATTTTGTCGGAAAAGCCCGTCATTGAGTTTTCGGGCCTCAACATTAAAGCGAGTAATCAAAGGGTGTTTTACAACCTAGACCGAATGGCTGAAAATCATTGTGAAATGGCCATTTATGCCAATGGCAAGGTAACGAGGACGACACCTCCTAATTATTTACAATTGATCGAAGGTTTTAAGGAACGGAACGGCGAAAAGGTAAAAAATGTATTAGAAATGTTTTACAAAACAATCTCAAGATAAAATTAAATAGAAATTTAAAAATAGAAATTATGCAATTTGAAGGCGCAGTAATAAAAGAACAGGGTGTAACTTTCGCAATAGTTATCGTCAAACCAAACGTATTAAACTCCACTCATCAATGTGATGAAGCAAGGAATTCTTTTCGTATTATCTTTCCGGGTATGCCCATCATTTTGATGGCACAGGACGGACGCGGAACCCCCACTTATCAGGGAAGAAAAGATATTGTCGGTTTTCTCGCCAACACTCTTGTTTCGCAGATTCCGTGGAAAAAATACAATTACAGTTAATAATCTCAAAATCAAATCACTCTTTCACAATCAATCATGGACCAACACAAAAAAAACACAATTTACCGGAAGACTGATGGCTATTGCCACATTTGTCACCGGAAGCTTTCTTTAAAAAATCATGGCAAGCCTAATGAAAAAGGCGCATGGCACATAGAGCATTCTATAGCTAAAGCAAAAGGTGGTACAGATCATTTAAATAATCTTTACGCAGCCTGTATTTCATGTAACCTTGAAAAAGGCTTACTTCATACCAGAACTGTAAGGCGAAGAAACGACGTAACAAGAGCCCCATTTAGTAAGGCAAAAAAAGATCAGATCAGAAGTAGCAACC
>Ga0206963_10370_pt1 | contig 10599 bp, 8 predicted proteins | sample Alteio_BWOrgHeat_28_FD_152958 | JGI IMG/M metagenome (GOLD analysis project Ga0206963, IMG submission 152958) | Enriched cells from forest soil in Barre Woods Harvard Forest LTER site, Petersham, Massachusetts, United States -... | ecosystem: Environmental > Terrestrial > Soil > Temperate forest >... | reverse complement strand
CACAAGGATCGACGTCTATTTTTGTCGTGAGGCGCGCCGGCGAAGTATGCCGACAGCATTGGGGCCAGGGTGAGGGCGTCGAAGAGGCTAATGAACATCGCGAATACGATCGTAAGTCCGAACTGTTTAAAAAATTGTCCCGTCATGCCCTTCATGAAGGCGACGGGGCCGAAGACGGCAACTACCACCAGTGTTGTGGCGATCACCGCGAGGCGGACTTCGGCGGTACCTTCGATGGCCGCTTTGATGGGAGGTTTGCCCATCTCGATGTGTCGAAAGATATTTTCTCTGACAACAATGGCATCATCGATCAGAAGACCTACCGAAAGACTTAGGGCGAGTAGGGTAACGATGTTGATGGAAAACCCGGCGATCGACATCAACACGAAGGCACCCAAGAGAGAATTGGGCAGGGCCAGACCAGTGATAATGGTCGAGCGACCGTTGGCTAGAAAAAAGTAGACGACAATGATCGTCAGGGCGATGCCCATCAAGATGGATTCTTTGACATCATCGACGTTGTCCCTAACCCAGCTGCTACCGTCACGCACCAGGGTAAGTTGGGGTTTTCCCGCTTGTGTTTTAAATTCTTCATTTATTTTGACGACCTGTTTTTTGATCGCGTCGGCGACCGCCACCGTATTTGATCCGGACTGACGGTAGATGTTCAATAATAGGGATTTCTCTCCATTTACATAGGCCTGGGAAGTCTCCTCTTCTAGTTCATCGGTGACGTGACCAAGATCGGCGATTTTAGTGGGGATGTCGTTGCCGAAAAGAGTAACGATGGTGCCCTCAATATCGCTGGCCTGGGAAAATTCTCCTAAGCTTCGAAAGGTCATCTCTTTGGGACCTTCGTTGACGTGGCCGCTGGGAACATTTTCCCCGGCTCTTCGTAACGCTGCCGAGACGGAAGTGATTGAGGCATCTCGCGCCCTTAATTTTCTTCTGTCCAAGGTGACATGGATCTCACGCTTTCTTCCCCCTTTGATCTCGACTAGTCCGACCTGGGGCACCTGCTCCAGCTTCGGTCGTAATAGGTCATCAGCCAGATCGAAGATCTTAGCGGGGGTGAGATCTGCCTTTAAAGCAAGCGTGACGATAGGCTGGTCGGCAGGATCTATCCTTCGGATCACGGGCTCTTTGACTTCTTGCGGGAGCTTAGGGCGAACGGACCCCACTCGATCGCGGATCTGTTGTTCCGCATATTTGATATCGGTCTCTAAGGTGAATTGCGCAAAGACCTGGCTGACCCCCTCAAAGTTGTACGAGGATAGGCGCTTGATTCCCGAAATGGATATCAATTCATCTTCTATCGGTTTTGAGACTAGTGTTTCGATTTCGGTAGGAGCGGCACCCGGGTAGGTCGTCGTCACGGTAACAAAAGGAAAGGTCACATCGGGAAATAGGTCGACCGGCAGCTTCTGCATAGACAGAACTCCCAGAACCAACATAACTAGGACCAGACAAGTCACAAAAATTGGCCGCTTGATGGAGAGGTCGGCTAGACTCATAGGTCGACTCCAAACGTTTTCATTTGCGTCAGGGTGGAAAGGATGTCGAATTCAGATCTTAGTTCATTCAGTTGCGCCTGGGAAAAATCTTGTTCAAATAATAGTACTTGAAAGGTTGTCGTCCGTCCCTCCTTTAGTCTCCGGCGTTCATGTTCTAATTTGATGCTTTGGGCTTCGGTAAGTTTTTGAGATAGCAAGAGGCGCTTTCGGGTTTCGCTGAGTCTTTGGGTGAGGTCTTTCCATTCCTGTTCTTGATTGAGAAGGCGTTGCTGGTAGGTCAACTCCGCCGCTTTCTGTTCCATCGCATAGCCACCCTTTACATCGGCGATCAGACCAGGGTCGAGGGGCATGGAGAAATTTACTCCCAAAGCATAGGTGGGTCGGTTTTGGCTGAAGGGGTCGGCGAGGGTTGGTCCCAAAGAGGCGTCGCGCCCGTTCAGAGTGTAAGCCGCCTTTAGATTCAGCGTTGGCTCGTTCCTTTCGATGGCGGCTGTGGCACTCGCGGCGATGGCTTTGGATTGTTGCTCTGCTGCTTTTACGTCAAGCCGTTTGTCCGCTCGTTTTGGGGGCTCGCTCTCAAGCAACTGTTTGCCGACGACCTCTACGAGCGATTCCTTAGCGGTGTCCGAATCTACATTCCTGAGTTTATTAAACGCCCTCGCGGCGGTCCGCTCATCATCGATGGCCACCTGTAATTCCAGTTGTCGAACGTCGAGATTGGCTTTGGCCTGGAAAGCGTCGGATTCATCGGCAAGATGTTTCTTTGCACGACTGGTCGACCATTCGTATAGCTTTTCCGCCTGGCTTAGCGTGGTTTTCTGAACATCAATTTTTTTTCTGGCCAAGGCGAGGGCCCAATACACTTGCTCGGCTCCCACAAACGCCTGTTTCACCTGATACTTGGTTTGCAGACTCATCGAAACGGCTTGAGCCTCGGAGGCCTCTTCTCCCGCTCGGGTGGCCCGGCCGAAACCATTTCCCCAGAGGGATTGGGTTAATTCCAGGGTGGGGTGTGCATCATAATAGTAGGTCGGTGCGGCGCCAAGTCCCGGAATGGTTGGAAAGACGGCGTTGATGTAGTTGGTCAGCGTCACGTTGTAATAAAATTTGGCTTCGAGGCCGAAGCTAGTCACTTTTTTTACCCCGAGATCAAAATTCTGCGAGACCAACTTATCGTAGGCGAAAATGGCGATCTGGGGCAGGCGTGCGTCACTGCTGAGGGCTGCGTCCGCAAAGACATTCCACGACGTGACTAACGACCCCTCTTTCGAGCGTTGGGCAGTTCCGGCGGCTGAGTCGAGAGCCCCCTTGACCTCTTTGTTTTCGTTCTTCACTTGATCCAGGTAATCAGCCAGGGTAAGCGGCTCGGCGTGAAGTGGCACAGAGTAGACAAGAGCCAGGATTATCGCGGCAAAAGCTCTAGCGAGGAAGCGCATTGGCAGACTCCTGATAAGAAAGAGGCCCGTAAGCAAGCACATCAGTAAGTGAGCGAGCACCTAAGTAATGACGAAAGGTTAGCGGTGTCAAGGCCACCAGTGTTCGACGAGTGACGCTCGGCCAATCGAAGCAGGATGGGTTGTAATTGTTACTTACAAACTTTCTCGATCAACTTCTCTTGCGAGGAAATCGTTTGAGTTCTATATTTGATGACAAAGAAACAATCGGAGCAACTTTTACCTGGGGCGAAGGGGGATAAGCTATTGTTGAGCAAGGAACATAAAAGCGTGGATGAAAAAGCGACCGAGCTATCCGACAGTCACGCTAGCAAACGACGAAAAAGGGACAAGGAGGCCAGTAAAAAGGCGCTCCTAGAGGCGGCTATCGAGGTTTTTTCTGAGATGGGCTACGAAGCTGCCACGACACGAGAGATTGCCAAGCGAGCTAAGATCTCCGAAGCGCTCATTCAGCGTTATTTTGACGGAAAATCAGGGTTGTTAGCCGAAGTGACCGGCATCTGGATGACGGAGAACGAGAAGCACCGAATTGCCCCAATGCCTTTGGCAGATACACTTCGCGCCGACATTGAACAACTGGTCCGATTTTCCATCGCCCATCACCGGGAACGACAAGATCTGATTCGAGTCACACTGGCTCGCGCTACCGTTGATAAGGTTCTTGGTGTGCAGATGTCGAAAATGATTACGGATCGGGATATCCCGGCTCTAGTGGCCAGACTCCAGCATTTTCAGAAGATTGGGCAGATGAAGAAAACGGTCGATTTGACGCAGGTTGCCCACGGTATTCTGTCGACGGCTTTTTCGCTTGGATTTATCTCCTCTGAGGTTTTCCATTTTGACCGCACCCAGATGGAATCGGCCGCCCTAATGGTTGCCGGATTTATCGCTGACGGCCTGAGCGAACCTAAATAGTGCTAAAATAGAGGAATGCGCTACCTTCCTCTTTGTTTTTCTCTATTCTTATTGGGCTTCTCTTCCCCAGCGAAGGACTCTGGGGACGCTCATATTCTCACTAATCCCTTCGCCCGAATCCCCTTGGAAGCGGACAACGACGCGGAATTCAAATCACTGCAAACGAATCAGGACGGGGCGGCGGCGGGGATCGACTGCATACGCGGTAAGCCTGACCGCTGGATCGATGAGGGACATCCAGAAGTGGCCAAGGCCGCGTTCCATTCCTTGTCGGCGACCAACTCGATTGAAATAGTGACGCTCAGAACTGGGGACAGAATAGAGATCCTCAATTACGGCTGTGATAGTTCATCGGTCGGTATTAGGTACCTGGGGGGCAGGGATAAGGCATCGCTCAAAGATCTAAAACACTGGTTTCGAATCGCTTCCAATGAACTCAAGACGATTCACCACCTCGTAAACCGACAAAAGGGCACTCCGTTTGATTTGGCTAACGACGCCAAGGCACTGGAAACCGCGAAGCAGAATCTAGTCCTTGGGAAAGAGATCAATATCGAAGGGGATGGAAACGATTTTCAACAAGCTCGGGTATCCGTTCTGAGCGTGGAAAAGAGTCCTGACAAAAGGTCCGTCGTTGTCATATCGCTTAATCGTGGTCCGCTTTGAATTTTTTCGCAGAGAAAATTCCCTTAGCCTGCGCCTTCGACTTAGCCGTATTTTTCCACGTGCTTGGAATTCAAGTGCGGCGAAAAAATTAAGGCGGAAAAGAAGGCGTAGGCTTAGGTAGAGGAACGGGTCCATTTAGATTTTTCCCTTCTTGTTGTCATTCGTTTTAGGTTCCTTTCTAATGTAGATTACCGTTGAATTAACGAAGGGAGAGCTAATGAGGTTTTCGTGGTTGAGAACAGTAATCGTCAGTGTGGCTACCATTTCGTGCTGGCCAGCCGTTGCCGGAAATAGTGCTAAATGGAAGCCACTCGATTGGATGTGCCCCCCGGTGATCGATGTTGAGGCGAACCAGACCTTGAAGAAAACACCTGAGGGCTGGCGCAAATTTGTTGATTCGACCAATTACAGAGCCAATTTGGAAGGGATCCATTTTTATGATGGCGAGCCCGAACAGATGGCTGACCTTAGGCCGGACGATAATGGATTAGTGGATGTGCAAGATCGACCCCATTGGATTACTTGTAAATACCTCGCCACATCGGTACAGCTAACTCGAGTGCTACCTCGTGCGCTTCGGGAATGTCGCGTGCAATACGACCTGAACAAAATGCCCAAACAAATTGAGTGTCGGTAGCGGAATTAGCGATCCGAGTCCAATATAAGTTCTTACTGCGGGTAGGTCAGCTTTCCTTCCTCGAAGAGGTCGACTCTTTCAATAGCCTTAGCTATCACCCCGGCGACGATTTAGTCTTCCCCCAAAAATTTTGATTGCTCACTCTAATGTACGCGTTGGATGAAAAACTTGGGGGATTGAACCTAAATTACGTTTACTTCTGCTAAGAATCGGTGTAGTAGCTGTACCCGAAAACGTCGCAAGCCTCGGTATTCGAATGGGTTTCGGAATCATCTCATGTTAAATCTCCACGACTTTTTCAAAAGGACCCATGTTTAAATTTAAAAAATTTCACCTCGTTTTCTTTGCCCTACTCCTCAATGCGCCTGTCCTAGGTTCCACTTCGGAACTCGAGGCAAACTCGTCCGGCTGCGCTTTAGACGTCTCTTGGCATGAAATGAAATTAGCGGCGCGGCACTCCGTTCAATTCGAAATTCATCCGCTCTTTCGACGGGGCGAGGTTTTTTCCGAGATCGTAGGGGAAATAGGCCAGTGGCTAGAAAGGAAACTAGCCTACTCTCACCCCAATTTTGTTTCCTTATTGATAGACGGAACGTCCATTCACGAACTCCCTAATGGGGCCAGATTCGAAACTCGGAGTGATTTTACGACAAGTGACGTGACTCCGGATAGGTGGGCTTTGCGTTATGAGTCAAAAAAGGAGAAGGGCTCCAGAAGAGATGAAATTGCCATTCACTGGTTTCGTTCCCGATATTACATTACGCTATCTCAGTCTGTCTTTCGGAGCGAGGATAGCGATCGGAGGGAAGACCTATTCGCGTATGATTTTCGTTTCCGAGAGAGGATAGTTCGATTGATCCAGAATCGTAACTGGCCTATCTTCGCGGGACTGACGGAGTTGAAGCCAACCTTCCAAAAAATTGAACCAAGGAACGCTGAAGATCTCGTGACGATGATTCGAGACCCCCTTCGCGGACTACCCCTAGTCTATATATGTGAAGCGGAAGAGGCGCCTTTAACGTCGGAGGAGTCTGAAGATTCTCCTATGGAAAAGAAAAAGCTGGATGTTCTGGCGGCGGAGTTAAACGGACAGGCTTTGTTGTTTTATGGCCCGCCCCCGAACCGAGCTCCTTTCATGGGCCTCCGGCCCTTCGTCTATCCAAAAAAAGGTACGGTCACCATCTATCGGGGCGGTGACATTCATCGTTTTAACTCTGAGGGGACGTTTAAGGGCGACTCGGGTAATGGTGCGACCCTAAGGAAGATCAAGGAATACTTGGGGACCGCTTCGAAAATCTGGCCCTATAACGATTCGTCCGTCTATTTCACGAACTTCGACGAATTGATGCCGGGTTCTGGATCCTCTCGATGATGGTTGCTCGCAAAATACGCGCACTTTTTCGCCTCGGTTTCCTTCGACATCGACGGTTAGCCCCAAGCTCCCCACTATCCCCTTCGACGAGAACGCGGAGAAACTTGGGCTCTGGTTTCGAAGGCCTCTGTTTTGGGCATTCCCTTTCTAGAGCGTCTAGAAGCTGTCCGGTCTCTTGGGCATTATAAATATATCGTATTACAGTGATTTTAGTGGCTTTGGAGCCCGCTATCCGAACGCTTGCCCCTTCCCCTGTATCCCAAGGGAATAGGGTGGTTTAACCGCTTTGAATACAGCTAGGATCTAAGGATATGGGCGCTCGGGGGTCGGGAAACATTTTTGCGCTTCTTTTTCTATTTGTGACCGCGATCGCGCACGCGGCAGATCCGCAGACCAATTCCACCACGCCCACCTTAGACGATTTAACCGCCGCGGAGCGGGCCATCTATGAACTCTATCTCCGAGATCGCCCCAGTTATCCGACTTGGTATGGTCCTGAACACGTGGCGAGGGGCTCCGGTGAATACGGAATTTCGGAAGGGCTGACTCCAGAAGCGTACGCTCATCTCACGCGAATATTCCCTGAACTCGCCCAGCGAGTGGAAGCGGGAAGGAAGTTGCGATTTGACTACTATCAGCAGCGCATCGACAACGCAGAAAATATTTTGGAAAATAATTTGGGCATAGCCCCCGACTATGCGGCTAAATTGCGAGAGCGGTTCATGGCGCAAGTCCGGGCGCTCAAAAAGACGCAAAGGGCGAACAAGATCGATCCCCAGATCGCCGCCAATCAAGCGTACGAGACCGTGCAAAAGAAATATCAATCCATGGCGTCGCCACCCCCTTGGGACCGGCAAGATCATAGAGATTACCAAAAACTTTTCGATAAGAATGCGGACCAAGAGGGCAATAAGGGGTTTACTTTCGAACTGCCCCAGCAGCAATTTCAACAATGGCTGGTCAGCGAATATAAATATCTAAAGGGGCAGCGCGACCGCATTGCCAAATTAAATCTAAATACGAAGCACGAAGACCATCCCTATTTTGAAGCAAGGCTGCAACATAAACTGGAACGTTTGGATGGCCTGCTTGCGGTACTTCCCAAGATCAATCCCAAGTCGGGACAAGGAAGACTCATGAGCCTTCTCGATGAACTAGAGCTAAACGAACAAAACGATCGCAATGCGGTCGAACTTAAAACGGTCGGTCCGGAAAGAACGGGGCCAAATCCGATGGAACATCCCGATCGCGTTTGGCTCATCGACTTGGAATGGTGGGGATACTCTCAATCTAAGCCGGGTAAAACCGATAAAACGGACGATGGCTCTAAGGAGCGGAATTATTCGTATTGGTTCGATCGCCGCCAAGACCGAGCGGTTCCCATAGTGGATCCCTTGCTACATCCCAATAAATATCCGACTTCAGTTCGATCCAAGAGCCGATCTTACGCGGCAAGCGCCGCAGCGGTATTGGCCATGATGGGGGTTCCCTTTACGTTACCGGTTATGGTGAGCGCTCTACCCCCACCCTCTCACGTTCAAAAAGCAGACGAGGGCTTGTCCGATTCTAACCGTTACGCGAAAAATTCGACGGCCCCCTCGAATCGAGGCGGGGACAGCGGTCCTTTTAGCAAGGGTTCCCCGGATTCTCACAATAAGGCTTCGCCCACTAAGCCGGCGGTTGACCTTAATAGTAAAAGCTCGACTCCCTCGGAGAATAGAGCTTCGGACAACGCTCCGCTTGTCCGTATCATCCCTTCCGAGGGGGGGGCAGTTATCGGAACTCCCCCTAGACTTTCCGATTCCCTACGTGGACGAACTTCCCAAAGAAGCGAGACCGGCGGTGTCCTCGAGTGAAAAATCGGCTTTCCGCTTAGTTACGACGACGCGCTTTCTGACTACTGGCGAAGGCGTCATGGGTCTCTTTAGCCCTAGGGGGTTTGTCCCTCGAGGGAAGGTCTGGATTGATGGGATTCCTGCTCAAGCGGGATCCGACTATGAAATTTTGCCGACCGATCGTGGGGACTTCTATGTCAAAGTTTCGGGAAAACCGGCGGTTCATAACATCACCTACGATCTTGATTACCACCCGACTGCCGTCGTTCCCGTCGCGTTAACACCACAGGATTTTCCCGCGATCTCTCCGGAATCGCTGGAAAGGATCGCGCTGGCGGAAGATAGGCATGGAATAACCTCGTTAGCGCGCGGAACTAGAGAATTGAAGAAAAATAAGGGACCGGTCTGGGTAGACGCTTTAGTGGCAAGTAATCGCGACAACGCTCTATATAGTCTCCGCCCTCTGGGAGCAGGCCCGCGCGATCCTAACGATCCGCTGGGGCAATTTAAACCCTATGTGAATGAGGACGGGACTCCGTGCTTTAGCTGCAACGGTTCCAACGATGCCAACAAAGAGACGGTTGCGTTGGCATGGAGCGACCACCCAGAGGCTAAGGTCCAGACCCAATCTTTAGCGTTAAGGGCACCTGGATCCCAGGTTTTAACGGGAGATAGATTTCATAAGCGGCTCGTCGCTACTAAGACGGGCGAGCCCGGGGAGCTCATTCTGGATGGAACCCCGCCTAAGTGGGATCCCCAGAGTCCTCTCCCTAAGGGGAGTCCTACGGGCCTTGGCCAGACTACGGAGAATCTCGGTGAGTTGGTGACCGGTCCTCCCCACACGCCTTCTAACGAGTCTCACTTTCCCTGGCGAAACGCCGGTCTTGCGCTAATGGATTGGCTTGGGAATCACAATCTCTATCGAACTCCCCGCCGAACGACTCTCGAACCTCCCCCTTTAGGAACGGAGCCTTTACTCGACGATGGTGAGATACAGGCGGCGGCTCGAAGCGAACAGGCAGAGCGGACAAGAAACAATCGGATCTCGCAAAGACAGTTGCGACAGCTAGCGGCGAGATCGGGCTTTGTGACCTCTGCGGTAGAGCGCAACCAACTGGAACTTTCTCCCTCTCACGAAGTCCCTCCCTACCAAGTCGCTTTAGGGCTGGAGAAACTCGTTCGAAAATATACGTCGGGCGAGCTCTCGCTTTCTCAGTTTCATGAAGGGTTAAAAGATCTGACTTTAGGAGAGGCTAGTGAAGGGACTGCCGAAGTTCAGACGGCGCTCTCCCGCATTCCTGAGATTTTCCGAAGAAGAATCGTCGGGATGAGAGAATATCTTAAAGCGAAAAACCAAAATCCGAAGGCCAATATCACAGCCCAAGATAGAGCTAACGGCATCGCCATCGGAGAGGACGTGGGAAGAAGCACCTGGGGATTAGTGACTTACATCGCGAATAATCAATGGACTCCTAAGAAGAGCGAACAGTTGAACCATATCGTTGCGGAGATGCGCAGCCCTTCGACAGAAGCGATAGGAGCTTCGGTTTCCTGCGACTACGCTCTTTCTGAAATGGGCAAAGTGTCCATAGACTTAGTACGACGTCAATCTATCTAATCGGTACGGTTTGTACAATACGACCTGAACAAAATGCCCAAACAGATCGAGTGTGGATAGCGGAATTAGCTATCCGAATTCGATATAAGTTCTTACTGTGGGTAGGTCAGCTTTCCTTCCTCGAAGAGGTCGACCCTTTCGATAGCCGTATCTATCACTCCGGCAACGATTTTGGAGACGCATCGAGACGGTGAGGCCACGAACGTCCCATCGACCGGTAGAGCGTTTACCACGGCCGCCTCGATGCGGTCGATTTGCTCTGGGGAATACAGACGCTGTTTTCTCATCAGTAGATCTGTCAGCAGAAGCGGGGCCATGAGTCTGGCCGTGGCCTCGTGCTCGCTATCGCTTCCGTTCATCAGGGCCCAGCCAATGGCATACGAGGGAATGGTCTCTCGAATATCTATTTGAAAGTTTCTGAGGTTGGTGATTCCTTCCCCGTTTGCCTCAAGTTGCACTCTGAATCTTCCCTCCTTAACCGGCAGGTCATGACCGGTGGGGTCCACTTCGAATCCGATGATACTGAGTTTGGTGTCTATTTTGAGTTCATACTGTTGTCCTTGCCCATCGTCTACTTGCATCGTCAGA
>Ga0206963_10369_pt1 | contig 10706 bp, 8 predicted proteins | sample Alteio_BWOrgHeat_28_FD_152958 | JGI IMG/M metagenome (GOLD analysis project Ga0206963, IMG submission 152958) | Enriched cells from forest soil in Barre Woods Harvard Forest LTER site, Petersham, Massachusetts, United States -... | ecosystem: Environmental > Terrestrial > Soil > Temperate forest >... | reverse complement strand
GGGCGATTTTTCGGTGAACCTAACCGATCGCACCATATCCAACGGTAACACCGTGGTAAACGCCATCACCAAAAAGGAATTTGACCTTATTGCTTACCTCATTCTGCATAAGAACCGGACAGTAACCCGCAACCAACTGAGCGAACATATTTGGGGCAGCATTATTAATGACGATTACGACTCGAACTATATAGACGCGCACATAAAAAATATCCGCAAAAAACTGAACGTTTACGCAGCCCCCGACTGGCTGGAAACCGTGAGGGGATTGGGCTACAAAATAAAGATGAACAATTAAAGCTTGAAACTCAGGACAAAACTCACGCTGTTTAATACCATCTCGAAACTGGTTATTGTAACCCTGTTTGTTTTGTTGCTGCCTGTGCTTATCAAATATATTAACCAGGTTTATACCGATATCCGACTGAAAAAGGACAAGGATAAAGTACTACAAACGGTAAAAAACCTCGGCATAAAATATTATATCGAGAACGGCGAAAGCTATGCTACCTACACGCCCATTAAGGATGTGTATGTAAGTTTAGAAGAAGATTCGCTTGCCGGCACACCTGATACCATTGAAGACGCACCGCGCAAAGTACAGGGCGATACCATCCAATACCGCATCCTGAGCCATAAATTTAAGGCTGATAACAAACAATACGAGCTGGAAATAGGCATCAGCCAGGATTCTGTAAATGCCACCAGCGGGCCGCTGCAAAGTATAGCCTTCCTTATCCTGCTCGGTATGATCATCCTAACCATCGCTGCCGATCAGCTTTATTCCAGCTACCTGCTGCGGCCGCTTAGTTTCATTATCAAAACTAAGCTGGTGGCCAATAAGTTCCCCAATTTTGGCAAATATAAACAGGTAAAGACCAGTACCTCTGATTTTCGCCACCTGGACCTCAGCATCCACCAGATGATAACCACCATTGAGAGCGCTTTTCAAAAAGAGCGGGAATTTATCTCTAATGCCTCGCATGAGCTCATGACGCCGATCTCTATCCTGCAATCAAAAATCGAGAACATGTTTGAGGAGGAGGATATTAATGATGACCTGAAGGTGCGCTTGCTGGAAATGCAGCGGATATTGAACCGGCTCAAGAGTATCACCAAAACTTTGTTGCTCATCTCGCAGATCGAGAACGAACAGTTTTTAAAGGAGGACAAGATCAGCATCAGTGAGTTGTTGTACGAGGTTTATGACGAGATATCTATCCGCCTGCAGGACAAAAACCTTACCTGTAATATCACTATCACTAATAATTGGGATCTGGTGAACGTGAATAAATTTCTGCTATTCAACTTATTCTTCAACCTGGTTAACAACGCCATAAAGTACAACCGCGAAGGCGGCGAAATAAATATTGAAGCGGTTAAAGAAGATAACGCCTTTATTGTAAAGGTGTCAGACACCGGCATTGGCATAGCAGCAGCCGACCTGCCTTTTATATTTAACCGCTTTAAAAAACTAAAACAATCCCTGCAGCAGGATAGCTTTGGCCTGGGGCTGCCCATAGTACGCTCTATAGCTGATTTTCATCACATCAAGATAGATGTGCAATCCGAAAAAGATAAAGGAAGTACGTTTAAGCTGGTATTCCCGGCAGGGGTGGTTATATAAGAATCAAAAAAGCAAGCGGCACGACGGGTAACGAAGCCACCTTTCTTCCACGTCCTTGCGAGGAACGAAGCAATCTCTGAAGCGGACATTCAGCGGAACGTAAGGCTCTTTCGGGCTAAATAGCAGCACGCTTTTTTTTCACCACAAACATCAGGGATATTGATTGTTCTGTGTAGTGATTGCTTCGTTCCTCGCAAGGACGTGTTTTTTAACTTTTATCTTTCAATAACTCCAATCCCTTCTTCAAATCAGCCTTCTTCTCCGTCAAATTTGCCCAGGGATCATCAATTTTCTCCACCCGCTCCTTCATATTAAATATGGTGAAGTTAGAAAGCTTCAAACTATCATTCACTTCGTGCCAGTGCAGCGGCGCCGATACGGTGGCACCTGGTTTGGGACGAACCGAGTAGGGGCAGGCAATGGTTTGCCCGCGACGGTTCTGCAAAAAGTCAATATAGATGCGGTTCTTTCGCTTCGCGGGACTGCGTTCAATACTGGTGGTATCGGGCAGTTCTTCATGTATAATGCCGGCGACGTATTCGGCAAACATTTTTACAAAATCGTAGTCGTATTTAGCGCCGAGATAGCAATAAATATGCAAGCCTTTTGAGCCCGACGTTTTTATAAATACCGGCAGCTTCATCCGGTCGAATACCTCTTTCGTTTTCTGCGCGGCCTCAACAGCTTGCTCAAAAGGTACGTCGTGCGGGTCAAGGTCTATCACTACATAGTCCGGGTTCTCCGGCTTTTTGTAGGTGCTGAGCCAGGGGTTTATCTCGATACAACCTAAATTTACCATGTATATCAATGTAGCTTCATCGCCGCCGATGATGTACTTGATGTGTTTATCATTACTTTCCGAATACATCGGCGCGGTCTTCATCCACGATGGCAGGTGGGCGGTATCGTTGTCCTTTTGGAAAAACCCTGCGTCCTCGATGCCATTGGGTTGCCGGCGCATAGATATGGGCCTGTCCTTTAAATACGGCAAAATGTACTTGGCCATATCGCGGTAATAGTTTATCAGCTGCCCCTTGCTGATGCCTTCGTCTTTCCAGTACAGCTTGTTTAAATGCGTTACCTTAACCTGTTTGCTGCCGTAGGAGATGAGCTCGTCATCAGGCAATTGTTTTTCGGGTGTTTCCATAACCACTTTTTCAGTTTCTTTATCTTTGCGCAGGCCTTTAAAAACCGGGTGGCGTAAATGCCCATCGGCCGTCCATTCCGAATACCAAACCTCGCAAACCAGTTCGGGTTTTATCCAGGTTATCTTTTTCCATCCATTTGGTTTTTCGGCGAAGGGTTTTTTATCAGTTTCCAGCGGCTGCATTTTGCCATATAGTTCCTTCAATCCCGCTTCATTGAACCCGGTTCCGCAGTTGCCGATGTAGCGTATTTTGCCACCATCATTCACCCCCAATATCAACGCGCCAAAATGCTTACGCGAACCTGTTGGTACAGTAAATCCGCATATCAAGGCCTCCTGCGAGTTTTGCAGCTTAAACTTCAGCCACCGGTCTGATCGCCGGCCACTGTCATAATAACTTCCGCCATCCTTACCTATGATGCCTTCCCAGCCTTCTTTTTTTGCTTTTGCGAACAGTTCTGTGGCGTTGCCCTTTATATGGTCGTTATAAATAATGGTATTGCTTTTTAACGGTGTAATAAGCGCCTTTAAGAGCTCTTTCCTTTTGATGAGCTCCAGGTGCCGAAGGTCGTGTCCGCCGAGGCTCAGCAGGTCGAAAACATGGTATTTCAGGCTCAGGTCGGCAGTGTCTCCATCGTATTGTTGAATATGCTGGAAACTGCTTTTATCATTTTTGTCCTCCACCACCAGTTCGCCGTCCAATACGGCATGCTTGTCAATTCCTTTTAATTCGTCTACAACTTTTTGATAGTCCTTGCTAAAGTCGATGTCATTCCGCGATATTAATTTTGCCTTTTTGCCGGTGTAGCCGATGGCACGGTACCCATCCAGCTTGCGTTCGTATATCCAATCCTCGTTATCAAAAACTTTGGCCTCCAGTTTGGCCATCATCGGCTTAAAGGCTTTTGCCGGCGGGTCATCATCAGCCTCGTCAGCAACATCAGAACTTTTTTTTTCAGCCTTGACTTTTACACGAGGAATATCCGTCGCCTCGCCGCTTTTGTTATTACCCATCTTCTTTATCTTATCGGGCACCATGTCCTCGCTGTTAAATTCATCAACAGCGTATTTGTCGCGGTGCTTTATCAGCAGCCAGGAGTTATCCTCAGCATTATGCAGCTTCACGAGGGCAAATTCGCCCTTTAATATTTTCCCGTCGAGCCTGAATTTCAGATTGCCTGCTTTCAACCCCGCGCGCAAGGCCTTAACATCATTCTCCCGCGATTCATCCAGCGACTCATACGTTCCTTCGTCCCATATCAGCACCACGCCCGCGCCATAATTGCCGTTGGGAATAATGCCCTCAAAATTCTTGTAATCATAAGGGTGATCTTCCACCATCATGGCCAGGCGCTTATCGTCCGGGTTCATGGATGGCCCTTTAGGCACGGCCCAGCTTTTCAGCACGCCATCCAGCTCCAGCCTGAAATCATAATGGAGGTGCGATGCATGATGCCTTTGCACTACAAAAGCCAGTTTTTTGCCGGCAGCCTTGCCGCTTTTAGGCTCACTGGTTTTCTTGAAATCCCGCTTTTTAACATACTCCTTTAAGCTCATCTCAGGCTCCTTTCTTAGCGTTCAAACTTTGCATTAACTGGTCGTACAGGTCGTTGCTGGTTGTTTTTTCAGGTTTAATTTTCTTTATGGTAGGATGCTTGCCTTTTGCCTTATCCTTTATGATCTTCAGCAGGTCATCGTGATACTCGTCTTTAAATTTCGACACATCAAAATGCTCGGCATACTGGTTTATCAGCGCCATACCCACATCGAGCTCTTTTTTACTTACCTCAACGTCGTCGTCGATATTCAGGTCGTCGGTGCCGCGTATCTCCTGCGCAAAGCGGATGCGCGTTACTACCAGCACATTTTCCACCGGATGCACTATGCAAAGCGTTTCAGTACTGCGTAGCACAAAACGCGCCAGGCCTGCCTTTTTTGATTTGATAAGCGCCTTTATCAGCAGCGCATAAGCCTTATTGTTTTTGGTATCGGGTTCGGCGTAGTATGATGTTTCATAGAACATGGGGTTCACATCGGCAATATCCACAAAGCTTTCTATCTCTATAATCTTGCTTTTTTCGGGCGCGGCATTTTCAAAATCCGCTTCTTCAAGCACCACATAATCGTCATTCAGCTTATAGCCCTTTACAATTTTATCATAAGGCACTTCCTTGTGCGTATGCTCGTTGATGCGCTGGTAGCGTATGCGCGAATGGTCGCGGCTGTCCAACATATCCAGGTCAAGCGAACTGCTTTGCACCGCCGAATATAATTTAACAGGGATGCTAACCAGCCCAAAACCAAGCGAACCTTTCCAGATCGATCTCATAACAATTTACTTTACAGGTAAATATAACCAATCAAGGGTAAAAAGAGTTTTAGCGGGTTGAACACTTTATTTGAATATCGAACATCTTGAATATCGAACACCGAATATCCAATATCGAATGATGAAGTGGGAGTAGTACTAACGCCGGGTGGGGGCAACGCCCGGAACAAGTTTAAAAAGCTTCGTAAGTCTGTTTTACAAATAAACCAACAAATCATGGTTTACACAAGTTTACACTTTTTCAGATTATTTTTTTATAAAATATTGATTATCAATTATTTAACTAAAAAATCTCGAAATCATGGTTAACATAAAATACCGCCTTTTTGCCAACAAAATGACACGGTCGACTGTCGGCGATTAATGGTGCTTGAGACTTACGAAGTTTAAAAAACTTCGTAAGTCTGTTCATTTGCAATAACTCCCAAAACAACAAACTTCCGAAGTTTAAAAAACTTCGGAAGTTAATGTCTGATGGGATTCCTCCTTACTTCAATAACTAATCACTAACCACTAATCACTAACCCACCTACTTCACATACTCCTTAGCAATCCCCGGGTAAACATTCATGTACGCATTGGATTTACCGTCGCGGTCGAATATCCCCTCCCAGGTGCTTATCGGCTCCCAGATAAATGTACCTATTGCCTTTTTGCCAGGCGCAGTGAAAGCAATATCGTTCACTTCCTGTTTCAGCTGCGAGTATTCGGCGACCATAACCTGTTGTTTGTAGCGGGTTGATAGATCGGCCATATTATTCTTCAGATCCTCAGGCGTGCCGTGCCATTTTGGATAATACGAAAGGCCTATCACATCGAATGGTACCTTTCGCGCCAGCATATTGTCGACAAAGAAACGGGCCTCGGCGTTTTGGCCGCCTAAGGCAATGTGGAGCATAATGATGGTTTTCGGGCTTACCGCTTTTACGGCTGTTATGCCCGAATAGAGCAGTTGCGCCAGGCTATCAAGGTTATTTATCCCGCCGTCGGGCCAGTCCATGCCGTGATTTATTTCGTTGCCTATCTGTACCATATCGGGCGCGGTGCCCTGGTCTTTTAAGGCGGTTATAACCTTTACCGTGTAATTATATAACGAATCTTTCATCGTCGCAAAATCGAGCCCAACCCATGCGGCCGGCTTGTTTTGCTGCTGCGGATCGGCCCAGTAATCGCTATAATGAAAATCGAGCAGGAACTTCATCCCCGCGGCTTTTATGCGTTTGGCCATATCCGTGGTATGCGCCAGGTCGCAAAAACCTTTTTTGGGCGAGTAGCCTTTGGGATTGGCCGGCGCATTAAATATCCGCAGCCTTATATAATTAAAGCCGTGCGCTTTCATTATCTCTATGGCATCGCCAGGCGTGCCGTTGTCCGAGAATTTCATGCCGCGGCTTTCCAGCTCGGGTAAAAACGAAATATCGGCGCCTATGATCTTGTCCTTTACTTTTGCCGGAGTATAATTGGCATTGGTAACCGGGTGCGGCGTGCCTGGCTGCACAGTATGGATCTCGGTCGAACCGGGATAAAGCGTATCTGCCGAAGCCTGCAATTTAATGGCGCCACGGGTTGGGCCTGCCTGCAATACCAGCCAGCAATCGCCGGTTACCGGGACTTGTGTGGTGCTATCGGTGGTTACGCTTTTGCTCATATCAACCTTGCGAAAGCTGATGATCTTTGCGTCACCCTTTAATTTAAAAGTGATCAGCTTATTGGCATCGGCCACTTCCTTACCATCGCGGTCGATTATTTTAACGCTGATGAGCGCGGTATCGGTGCCGTTACCTAACATAGTAGTTTTGTAGGGTGTGAGCTGGATCTCGATAGGCTGCCCCGGTGGCGGCATCCTGCGGCGGCGACCCTGCGCGTTTACCGAAGTTACAATCAGACTTAATAACAGCAGGAATACTGCGGTAACCCCCGTTTTTTGGTTGAAGGCACGGGAAATTTTAACGATCTTTTTCATGACTTTACAATTGGTGATGTAAAGATATTATAAAAAGTGTGATATTGACAATTAATATTGTGATTAGTGATCAGAGGTTGGTGATTAGTGATTAGGAATGTCATTTGGGACTTCAGACTTTAGACTCAGGACTCAAGACTTTCCCACCAACTAATCTCCAAAAGCCGAGCGCTCACCGCGCCACCGCATTATCTGCCACAGGCCCTCGGCGCTCATTAGTATCGCGATAGCAAAAACGGCCGCCCAAATTGCGCCGTTGGTTGATGAGAATGCCCCGCCCAGCGCGGTAAAGTAGACAACGACAGGCAATATTAAGCCAACACAAAGTCCCGGCACGCCAAAAGGTATTTTAAACGGACGGGGTGTATCGGGCTCCTTTATCCGCATCCTTATCAGCGAGATATATTCGAGCGACAGGCCCGCTCCGTAAACTGTAACATCGATAACAAACAGTGATTCCAGGTCCCAGTTAACCATGGCGCTCACCACCAGCGAGCAGATGAAAATAGATACATATGGCGTATTGAACTTTTTATGCTTGCGGTTCAGCTTTGCCGGCAATAGCTTGTCTTCGGCCATAACCATAGGCACGCGCGATACCGAAAGCAGCACAGATGCATATATCCCTAAACAACTGGCCATGCCGCCAAGCGCGATCAACGCCCCGAGCCAGTGTCCGCCGATCAACACGCCCAATGCCGGGAACAGGTTATCGCGCAAGGTTGCCGCATCAATACCTGAAAACAGCGTGACCCATATGATGAAAAAATAAACAACGATAGTTAAAGCGAATGCCGAAAAAGCAGCCGTAAGATAGGAGCGAATCGGCTTTTCCACTTCTTCGGCATAGGTGGTGGTGTTATCCCAGCCCAGGCAATTCCACATAATGGTATATAGCGCCATGCCGAACGAGGGAAAACTAATGTGCGACAATGATGGTGCCGGCAGCGCAACACTGCCGTTATGATGCACAAAGGCAAGCGCAATTAATATAACAAGCGGCGTTAAAACCAACCCGCCTAATATCACAGCTGTTTTACCCACCGGTACTATTCCCAAAACATTTAACCCCGCCGATGCCCATATAAAAACAAGGCAGATCAGTAATTTATGTTCGGCCAGTTCCGGGAAAAAGAAGCCGATATAGGTTACAAACAGGACAGGGTAAATAGCCAGGTCTACAAAGGTATAGAGCCATGTCCACCAGCCTTCATAGAATCCCCAGCGGGTACCTAAGGCGTGTTTCACCCATTTGTAATAGCCGCCGGTTACCGGCATCATGCTGTTTAGCTCGAGCACGGTGAATATGGCGGGGACGTCCCAAAGTACAGGTGTTATCAGTAAAAGTAGTATGGCGCCGTGCTGCCCGGCAAAGGTGAGTAGCGGTTCCAGCCCGTAAGGGCCGCCCGAAACCGTAAAGAAAATTACAGCCACCAGCTGCACCAAACGTATTTTTTTCAATAACTCGTATTTAACAACATAAACATAAAAAATTATGCTGTTTTTTCGGCATTAGTTTTAATTATTATCCGTGTTGGGGCAGGTAAGCCAGATTAAAGCGCAATAATACTTTTACCAGTGCGGTAGTGGCAAAGTAAATTACCGCTGCGTTTACTATAGTTATGGCTATTATTTGGTAAACATTATAAGAGAACAGGTTGATGTGAAAATAAGTGCTCAACCAGGTTTCAAGCACCGGGATAAAGAAGAAACTAAAAAAACTGTGGTACAGGTAAATGCCATAAGTCTCGCTGCGTGGATGAAATATGCCAAACTTTGGCGCTTTGCCGCAGCAGCGAACTAAAAACGCAAAAATAGCCAGCGAGTACAGCTGATTACTGATACGCAGCGTATTTAGATTGTTGTTGGTATTATCGTGGTTAAAAAGGTAGTAACTTTCAAAGTTAGCAAGTATAAATATGGATAATAAGGCGATGCCGATAGCCCAGGGGTTTATTTTTTTTATTTTATCGATGATGCCGTTTTGCCTTATATACATGCCCAGCCACATATAAAACACAAACCCAAACAACGCCGTTGTATGCGAGTTGCTGTGCCCCGGCGCGTAAACATAAAAATACGTGTAGCCCAGGGTAACCAACAGCAACGCTGCGCCGAAATATATAGACCTTGAATATTTGGCAAAACATACAATGACCAGCAGGCACAACAAATAGTTGGGGATGTACCAATAGCTGGTGTACAACACCGAAAGTTTAACAGCGGCTGGCACAAACGACCATGTAAACAGAGCGTGGCTAAAGAAGTATTGGTTGATCACCAGCATCAATACAAAAAATGTGAGCGCTATAAGATAAGGGCGGGCTATTATATTAAGCCTGCGCAGGTAATAGTGAAAGGGTGACCTGTCGGTGAGCTTATCCGCCAGTAAAAATCCTGCTATCAGGAAATAGCATATGGTCGAGAATTTAAAAAGCTGTTTTAGTGCAAAATAATATTCAACGTGCTTTACGCTGTGCATAACGCCGTTATATTCATGCCCGGCCATCGGCGCTTCGGAGTGCAAAAAAACTATGCCCATTGTGGCGATAAACCTTACCAGGTCAACAAATGGATAAGTAACTTTTTTTACTTCGGTTTTTATTGTTTCGTTGGCGCTAAACGATACGTTGGCTATAGTTTCCGTAGCTTTATGATCAGGTAAATCGGCAGTCGGCATTTAAATAGGGGTATATTATTATAAAGCTACAATTTATTATTCCAAAAAAAAGCAACAAATTTATTCAGAGGGAATTAATTATTACTTTCAACACATCTTAGCAGTTTATCACAATGGATTCAAACGTTAAACAAACCCCGATAGTTACCGGAAAAGCCAAATATGGTGTTGATGCGCCGGGTGTTATCCGCAATCTTGCGCTGGGCGGCATAGCTTTATTACTTGTAGTGATATTTTTTCCGGTAGTAAAAATTGGCTCAGTAACTGTTGATACCACCGGGTTGGTTTGGAGCGGCGGCGGGTGCTGCTTTGGGGCGGTTCTTATGCTGGCTTATTCGCTTTTTGGCAAATATAAATTCAGGGATAGATTATTAAATATGATAACCTGGACGGGACACGAACAGGTACTTGATATTGGCACCGGTAAGGGTTTGCTAATGATAGGCGCCGCCAAAAGGCTGACCACAGGCAAATCAATTGGTATTGACATATGGAACGCCGAGGATCTGACAGGCAATAATGTGGAAAACGCGATGAATAATGCGGTAATTGAAGGGGTGGCAAATAAGGTGGAGATAAAAAATGAGAACGCCATGCAAATGAGCTTCGCCGACGAAGCTTTTGATGTAATACTCACCAATATGTGCCTGCACAATATCTATAATAAAGAGGGCCGCAAAACCGCCTGCCAAGAAATCGGGCGCGTATTAAAAACAGGTGGCACCGCCTTAATTGCCGATTTTAGGCATGTAAAAGAATACAAGGCCAATTTTGATAAGCTTGGTTTAAACGCACAACGATTGCCTGCCAACTACTTAACAACATTCCCGGCAATAAGCATAGTGGTTGTAAAAAAGTAGTTTTGGACGTAGCTATCCTGTAAAAGTGTTAAGCAGTAACAGGGGTTTTTGAGGAATAATATATGTAAGAGGATCTACCGCAGTAATTGCATTTGTACCT
>Ga0206963_10368_pt1 | contig 10707 bp, 9 predicted proteins | sample Alteio_BWOrgHeat_28_FD_152958 | JGI IMG/M metagenome (GOLD analysis project Ga0206963, IMG submission 152958) | Enriched cells from forest soil in Barre Woods Harvard Forest LTER site, Petersham, Massachusetts, United States -... | ecosystem: Environmental > Terrestrial > Soil > Temperate forest >... | reverse complement strand
ATCTTCCCCCATCAACTTGGGATCTCCTTCTCAGCCATAAGAACTTCGTCCTGAGATGGGCGGCAATGCAGTATCGCATTCAGATCGAAAGAGAGAAGGCAGTCTTTGCCTTTTTGACCTTCCTGCAAAAGAAAGAGAACTTTCAAAGAGGTGCGTTACTCCATCTATTGACCTGCATCTGCAGAAACAATCCGGAGGTTGCTCTGTTCTTGTTGAAGTACTCCACTGAAGAACCGCTGAAAGAATTGATCTTTCACGCTCTTCGACTTTATCCCGTTCCGGGCGCGGGATCTTCCATTCTGCAGAACATTCACCGAGACACTTCGATCACCACTCTCAGCGCAGCGGTGGAAGCGCTCGAACATTATCCCGAGATCAATGGGATTTCGCACTTGACCCCTCTCGTTGTACACAAACATTGGCAAGTTCGGGCGTCGGTCGCAAAATCTCTCGGGGTCTGTGGCAATCAAGAAGGAATAGAACTGCTCGGCCGACTCGCGTGTGACTATAGTTATCGAGTGCGGCGAAATGCGGTGGAAAGCCTCAAGAAACTGAGTGAAACGTCGGATACTTTAGTTGAGTCAATACTGGCGGATCCGGATCATCCGTCTTACGGGCTAACGAGGGAAATTATCGGAGGAGTTCCGGCGACAAAGAGTGAAACCCCGCCCGCTGGATCTCGCCCCAGCTCTTTTCCTTACGGAAAAACCGATATAAGCCCCGTAATCGCCAGAGCGTATGGAGTTGTCTAAACCCAACTTGCTCCAGAAAGGAACCTAAAATGATCTTGGCAAGATCCAGGGGCTCTTGGTAGCGGGAGAACGTCGTTTCTTCGATGAGAAGGGCAAACAGCGTGAGGCCCCATCCATAGAGGAGCCAACTAGATAGAAAAAGACACACGACGTTTGAATTTACGCTTCCGACGATGGCCCCTCCCAGGATAATCACGGTAGCGACAAACTCAACGGGGGCGGAGAGTAGCTCGAAAACCCATAGGTAAGGCAACCCGACCCATCCCAGGAACCCACTAGAGCGCCTAAACAAGAGTCGCTTGTGAGTCCAAAGGGTCTCGGCAAGACCTTGAGCCCATCTCGCTCTTTGGTTTCCTAGGCTAATGAGATCTTTTGGGGTTTCCGTCCAGCAAACGGGGTTCGAAAAAAAACGCACGCGATACGGTTTTTCGCTCTCCAAGCAATACCGTCGGATTCGAAGAAGTAGTTCGAAGTCTTCTCCCACGGTTTTTGTCGAATATCCGCCCACGCTCACTACGACATCCCGGCGGAAAAGCCCAAAGGCTCCGCTTATGATTAGATTACATCCGAAAAAATCCCATCCCATGCGACCGGCCAAAAAGGAACGCAAATATTCCGCGACTTGAATCATCGCCAGCCAATTCCAAGAGATGCCCGTTTGTTTGACTCGCCCCTCTTCTACGCAAGATCCATTCGCGACACGCACTACTCCACCCACGGCACAGGTGTGTGCCATGTCTTCAAAAAAAGGCATAGCGACCGAAATAAGCCCATCACTCTCGATGATGCTATCCGCGTCCACACAGCAGACCAGCGGGTATTGACTCACATTAATCGCCGCGTTCAGGGCATCTGACTTCCCTCCATTCTGTTTATCGACGACCACTAGGTTGTCGAACTGGCTCGACCGATAGACTGTCTTGATCGCGGAGCAGGGAAGTTCCCTGGGGGGGCTCATCAGGCATGAAAAAAGTTGAAAAGCCTCAATCAGCTCCCCCAAAGTTCGGTCAGTCGAGCCATCATTGACGACGATGACCTCATGTTCTGGGTAACGAATTCTCAACATGGAGCGAACTGATTCGACGATACTCTTCTCTTCATTATAAGCTGGAACTAAAATGCTCACCGCAGGAAGACCTCTGAGAGGACCAAGCGTCTCAACCAGCTCCAGTTGGTGCTCCGCGTACGTCCGCCTCGAGTTGAAAAAACCCGACACCAATAGCGCGAGGTAAAGACTATTACTAATGAAGAGATAAAGAATCGGAACCAGTTCGAACCACGTCATTCGATTGCTACATTAATAACTTTGGTACCACCGAGGCCGGAGGCGACAAATAGGTTTTCCCCTTGGCAACGAACTTGGTTCGCCGACACGCGCTCTTCGCCAAAACTCAACTGTCCCAAAGTGATGACGGTTAAGTCAGAGCAGTCCTTCTGCTGCCGAAAGCCCTTCGCCGTTATTCCATACGCGTAAACACCGGCTCCTCCATTTGCGGTAAAGATGATCCCACCGCACTCGGTCGCCGAATTCGTAACCGTGTCTTCAGGAGGGATGCCCGCCACGCTGACCGCAGGAATGGAGGCTACGACTTTACCACTTCGATTGCACACGACGGCGGCCCCGCGCTCGCCGAGGCTTACGAGACTCATCGCCCGTCCGACTTCTAGGGTGGATTTCGAGTCAGGCAAACTGTTTCCCGGCATCGGGACACTATTTAAAAGTTCACCGTCTTTTGAGACGTCGTGAAGTTGCCCGTTACCTCCGCTCAAGACGAACACGTCCGAATGAGCGGAAAACGAATCCACGGCCCGCGCGTCCTTAAGAGGAACAAAAGCGGTTGGGCTCATCGTTGCCTTGTTGAATAAGCTCAACCCTCCATTGTCTCCGGAAGTTGCGTAAATAGAGTGCTTTCCGACAAAAACTCCGGTGCCGGTAAAGCTCGGAAGCAAAAAGACCTCCGCCGTTTCATCTTCGATACGATACTTGGCGAGAAATGCGGGGTTTCCCTTTAGGGCCGAAGAGTCTCCCACAAGGTAAAGAACGCGATTCGACTGATCGAATGACATTGCATTTATTTCGCTGTTCTTCGATAAGACTTCTTCCAAAAGGCGCGGGCGACTGGGTGACGAGACATCCAGTAAGTCCACTCCGCCTAAGCTCAGATCCCCGGCATAGTTGTATCCTACAAACGCGAAATTCGAAGTGAGCTGAATGTCGGAGGCTTGCACGGTTTTATGCTCGATGCGCGGAGCCTTCAGTTCCCCGACCAGAGTTAGTTTCAAGATGTCTTTTTTTGAGTGGGGAAGCAGAGAAAGAACTTGGTTTTTTATGGCAAGTCGGCTTTGATGTTGATCTTTGATCCGATGTGCTTCGAAGGTCGGGTTCTGCTGGCTCGCCTCCGATGGAAAACTAATATAAACAAAAAACAAAACCAAAATATAGCGAGACCAATTTCGTAAGCTAGTCATGAATATTCTCCTATCTTTGATTTACTGTTCAGTCCGCATAAGGGCATTTCTTTCTTATTTTAAATCAGGGCTCCTTCAACGCGTTATTATTTTATCATTCGGGATGGTTTTTTTTGCGTCGCACCTTTCGGCTACCTCCCTAGCAAGCGGCCATAAGCACTTTCACTTTGACGCCATCACCCAAAACGGCACGACGTTAGTGGCAAGGACGCAAGGTAAGAACATTCAGGTCCACGACACGCAGGGCTGGAGAAATATTTTTCTCAAGGGAGTCAACCTGGGGACGGCATTTCCAGGCAAATGGATCCACGAGCCGCCCATGGAGCTCGCGACTTATCAAGATTGGCTCGACAAGATTCAGAAGATGGGAGCCAATTGCGTGCGAATCTATCCCCTGCTGGATCCCACCTTCTACGAGGCGCTTTTTCGCTTCAATTCCGAAAATCCGAATCGTACCCTTTGGCTCCTTCAAGAGGTTTGGCCCGACGATAGGCTCGTTAGGGGAAATTTCCTAAATCCCGATCTAAAAGCGTCTTTCAACTCGACCATGAAAAATGCCGTCGACGCCGTCCATGGAAAAGCCGGCATACCTTCGGCGAGACTTGAGTTATTCTCCAACCTCGCTTTTTTGAACTATGGGGCAAGCTGGGCGTTCGGCAACTACCTATTCGATGTATCGCCCTATTTGATCGGGTATCTAATCGGGAGAGAGTTGCTGCCGGAAGAGGTGATTTCCACCAATGCCAAGAATCCCGGATATGCCTTCCAAGGGGACTATCTATCCGCGAAGAACGCATCGCCGACGGAAAACTGGCTCGCCGAATCAGCGAATTTTCTGCTGAGCTATGAGCAAGATGCCTACAACTGGCAACACCCCGTAGGATTGGTGAGCTGGCCAACATTGGATCCGATAGAGCACGATTCCGAGTGGAACGCCGAAGGGGATAAGTCGAAAGAATACAATGACTGCGTTTCGATAGATATCAACGCTATCGACATGGGTCCCAAAATGAAGGGAGGGCTTTTCGGGGCATATCATATCTACCCAAATTACCCTGACTTCATGAATAACGAGCCCGGCTACTGGGATTACCAAGATGATCAAGGGCGTTTTCTCTACGGGGGGTACTTAAAGGAATTCATGAAGGGCCATGGCAAATACCCGGCCATCGTCGCGGAATTCGGGCTCGCAACGGGTATGGGCGAAGCACATGGTAATCCTCAAGGGTACAATCATGGAAGGCTCAGCGAGGAATTTCAGGGACGAGGACTTGTCCGGATGGCGAAAGCAATCCGAAAAGAGGGTTACGTCGGAGCGATCGTTTTCGAATGGATGGACGAATGGGCGAAACAAACCTGGCTCGACATTCCTTTCTTTCGTCCATTTGAGCGGCATGTTTTGTGGGATAGCGCGATCGATCCCGAGGAAAACTATGGTTTGGTCGCAAATGAAGTCATCCAACCTGCGCAACCCGATCTTCAAATCCACGGGAGCGGAATCATTACCCAGATGGATCTCAGCGCTAACGAAGGGTTCCTCTATTTGGACATTTCTATGGAGCGGCCCATTACTTTCTCCACCGAAACGCTCTTAATCGGATTAGACACGGTCGATCGGGCTCGCGGGAACTTTTCCTATCCCCAAAAACTCATCGGTTCTCCATCCGGGCTAGAATTTATCGCCGAACTTGCCGGTCCCGGAAGCGCTCGATTTCTCGTCACGCCTGACTACAATATTGGGCATTTCGGATTTACGTCGAGACCAAGAGACGACGGTTTATTTGAAACCATAAGAGTTCTCATCAATCCAGCCCGTGTCACGAAAGCCGGCCTCCACATTCCAGAGCATTTCGAAGAGGCGAGCGCGCTTTTTTACGGTGACTTCTCAGATTCTCGAAACCAATGGTATGTCGACGGTAGTAAGATCCATTTGCGCCTACCGTGGGGACGCCTCAATGTGACCGATCCGTCCCAGAGTTGGATTTTAGACGATAACCGCGTCATGACCAAACTTCCCGGCCCGGACTTCCTGCGGATATCCGCCACCGATGGAATTGTCGCCAACGCGGTCTTAGCGAACAAAGAACAGGATAAAGTTCTCGCCCTATTGCCGGGAAATCAACGCATCGAACCATCACCCGTCTACCACTGGAAGCATTGGTCTCAACCGAAGTTTCGCGTTCGTTTCAAGAAAAGTTATGAAGTTCTGAAGCGTTATTTTCAGACGATTCCTGATGTTGAGCGCTGATAAAGCATCGGATTTTTACCGTGAATCGAAGCCTTGGCTTCCTCATCGCCCTTATGCTCGTCTTCGCCGCAGCTGACGAAACTTTCCCCTGTCACCCGACTGACACCCCGGGAGCAAAACGTGAGGCGATAAGACGGGTTACCAGCGCAACCTTGATGCCTATGACGCATCGTGTAGAATGAATGAAGTTCCACTCAGGTTTTATTTTACGATATTAAATTCAGAAGGGGTCATCCGGTGGCGCGGTACGTACTTGCCTTTTTATTATTCGGTGGCGTCATTGCCGCGATTTTTTTTGCTTGGACGCGCACCAATCGCTTGAACCCGGGGAAAAGTGCGCGCGAAGCGACGGTCCCCGCGATAAATCCGGGTAAAGCCGACGCAACACCGACTGGCAAGGCCAAGAAAGATAGCTTGGCGACAGAAGATCGTGTCCCGGCGTCTACCGGCGGCGCCGCCGACACCAAGCCCGTGCTTTCCGTCGAACCCTATTCGTCGAAGGGTTTCTCCGAAATCGAAAACCATGCCGCTGCTCAGCGAAAACAAAAAAAAGAGAGGCGTGACGCCTTGATTCAACGCGCGCTACAACTCGGCGGAAAGACGTTTTCGCAGGCAGGCGCCAATTTTCGTTTTCTACAAGACGTGCGCGGTATTTCGGACAAGAGCGCGCTTCCCGCGGGCGCAGAGCTCATTGAAAACCATGGCGGGATCGCGTTCTTCATCCAAGCTTCCGGCGCACCACCACCCGTCGGATCGTTTCCTGCGGTCTATAACGAAGCGAAGGGATCGCTCGCGATGCTCACCGGCAACGTCAAGGTTGCCACGGGTAGCCCGGGGACAGCGCAGGCCCTCGCCGAAGAGCTGAATATGAAGCTCATCCAAAGCTTCGACGACATCAAGGTCTCGCTCTTCCAAAGCGGAAGAAACACTCCCGCAGATCTTGTAAAGCTCCTGAGCGCGCTACGCGAGGACAAGCGCGTGCAACGGGCGGAGCTAATTCTGGCGGATCACAGAGTAACTCCGCGGTAAGGGAGCGCATGGTAGACCAGAAGCGACAGGTCATCTGTTTTGCGATTTTAGCGCTCGGTGCCGGCTTGCCGATCGGAGGCTGCACCAAATTCTCACCCGCGTTCCGGGCGAACAGCGACTCGAGCGGCGCGACGACGCTCGCGACGGGATTAGCCACATTCGCCGATCCACCGCTCAGCGCGCGGCAAGACGTTTTGTACACCTATACGCCGCTGCCGAACCCTCCTTCCGGGGTAACCTTCTCGGTTACGGGCGCACCCAGCTGGGCGACTCTCGACACGGTGAAAGGGATCCTATCGGGATACCCCGACGCGCCCGGAACGTTCTCCGGCATTCAGATCACGGCGACGAATACGGCCAGCGGTAAGACAGTCGGCAATCCTTTCACTATAACGGTCGCAGGGGATCCGCTCGTCGCTCAGTCATGGCACCTGAACAACACGGGGCAGTCCGGTTTCGGCAGGCTCTCGGGAACGGCGGGTGAGGATTCGAAGATCCAAGAAGCGATCCGTTCCGGATATACCGGCAAGGGTGTCAAGATTGGCATCTCCGACACGGGGATGGAAATCACCCACGAGGATCTCCAGGCGAACGTGATGACCTCGCTCTGCAAGAACTATAACCTCCCCGCTCCTTATTACGGCGATCCGGGAGTGGCTTCGTTTTCGTTAGAGGATCATGGAACGATGGTCTCCGGCATCGTCGGCGCCGTCGGCTGGAATGGCATCGGCACGCGTGGGGTCGCGCCGAATGCCAGCATCGCGGCGTTCAACTACCTGAACGTAGACGACCAGGCCACCGTAGCCCTCGATCAAATTGACGGACCTTACGATATTTTCAACGAAAGCTACTATTATTCCGGCCCGGGGCCTTACATCGAAACTGATGACTATCTTGCCAAGCTTGCCGCCGGCACGACGAACCTTCGCGGCGGTAAAGGCGCGATCTACGTGCATTGTGCGGGCAATGATTTCCAATATTTCGAAGGGAACGGGGTTTACGTCAGCCCCAACGAGGAGAATCCGTCGGGCCCGCTGATCTTCCGATCTAGCCCGTCGAATACCGACGCCGACAATGCGTCACCCTATATCATTTCGGTCGGCGCGGTGAACGCGGCGGGCTTCAAGTCGAGCTATTCCTCGATGGGATCCAATCTTTGGATAAGCGCCGCGGGGGGCGAGTTCGCCTACATTAGCGACGCCGCCGCGGGCGCCTGCCCGTTCACCAACGCCGCCCTCCCGGCCAACTCGCCGTATTTTATGCCGGCCATCGTCACAACGGATCGGACGGGCTGCAATGTCGGCCTCGCCTTGAACCCAGCCCTCGATCCGAGTCAACCCCCTGGTTCCCTTCCAGCCAACCCCTTCGAGTTCGCCGTTCCCCAGTCTTCGCTTAACCCCACGTGTAACTATACGTCGACGATGAACGGAACTTCCTCGGCGACGCCGAACACGGTGGGAGTCATCGCGCTGATGCTCGAGGCAAACCCGAATCTCACGTGGCGCGACGTGAAGCACATCCTCGCCTCGACGGCGCAGAAGATCGATCCGGATCGCTCACCGACGAAAGCGCTGCCCTGGGACTGGTGCAGTGCCCCGAGTCAAATGCCGTTCCCCTGGGATCGTCCCGGCCACCTCGCGCCGGCCTGGGTGACAAACGCGGCCGGGTTCAATTTCAATAACTGGTACGGCTTCGGCCGACTGGATGCCAACGCCGCGGTCACGATGGCGAAAACTTACGGCTTGAATCTCGGAACGATGACCATGACCCATTTCGACCGCCCCACTAACGTTAAGATACCGCCTAGTGATCCTGATTTGACGAAGCCTCCAAGCTATGTGATCGATACCTACGGTGTGACTCTCAATGGCAAGATCGACGCGGTCCAGCTTCGCGTCGCCATCCAGGTACTTCCCCCTTCGATTCCCGGTAATATCGGGATCGAGCTGACATCGCCGTCAAAGACGACCAGCGTCGTGCTCAACGCTTATAACTCCTGGAGCAATGAAAATTCTCTCAGCACGGAATCGCCGATGCTGACCAACGCCTTCTACGGGGAGAGCCCCCAAGGCACGTGGACGATCAAAGTTTTCAACGTCGATGTGTCAACCCCGGCGGTCCCCGCGGTGATGTCTGACTGGCAACTCGACATTTGGTCGCACTGATCTTTGATTTCTCAAACCGCTCAAGCGCCACTTGCCGAAGGGGACAATCTGCGCCCGAGAGTCGAACAATCTTCGGCCGGCGAGAACTCACATAACCTAAGGTTCCAGCCCCTTCCGTGTGGCATATGCCTTGCTCCTCGTTATACCGGCTCACGGAACGGATGGGCGGGAGCCGGCCCAAAACTCAATTTAGGTGACTCTGATGAAAACGATTCTTTCGCTCTCTATTCTGTGCCTTGCCTCTTCCTGTTTCGCCGCCGGCCTCGTTTGTGATGGAAGCTACACGAATGCGGCGGGCGTGAACCTTGCGATCTTGAAGACGGGTGACATCGTAATGACGTTCGGCGGAAATCGCGCGATGTGCTCTGGAGTCATGACGGAAGGCCGAAAGATGAAATTGACGTGCATGGGCAATACGACCGAGGGCGAGTTCAGCGAGAAATGCGACTCGCTCACATTCAGTACCGACACCTATAAGCGCAAGTAACCCGCGAAGCGGGGTTGAGATAAACCTAACGGCATGTACCGAAGTATCGCATTGGTTTGGCCGAGGTTCGTCGAAGCGCAGGAAAAGGAAAGCCCGGCTTGTACGAGCGAAACGTAGTCCTGGAGCATGAAAAGCACCGCCTTAAATCTATCCGCGAGCAACCCGGATATCTGACGGCTGCGCTGTCTCATGAGCCTCCTTTCTTGCGCGCTGCGTATTGCCGGGCGTGATTCGTCCCATTAGCAGAAGCAGATGAAAATCTATACTCTGTTCCTTCTGGTGGTTGGGCTTTCCTCCTTCGCCTTCGGTGAGGGGCCGGCGAATATGGCAACCACTTACGTTGGGACTAATGGCTTTCTTTCCCTGTTCCCGACATCGGGCGACTACTCATTCTATGGCATTGCCACAATGGGCAGGCAATCACGACAAGCTCCTTCTGGCTGGACCATATTCCCCTCCCAAGATCGGGGGGGGCCTGATGCTCTATCGTTACAACGTCGACGGAAGCCCCGACTACACGTTCGGGAACGCGAACGGCCTTCCCGCAAAGCAGATTGGGATTCCGGCCGATCCCAATTTGTTTCTCTTCGTCGCACCCGACGACAGCTTCTTAGTCGCGGGGAATCGAGGGGCCCTGGGAGGATCAGACGTTTTCGTAGCCCGCTTCAATTCAGATGGTACGCCCACAACCCTGGGGCGAAGCGTCAATTCACTTCAAAATACCTGCAGAATATCGACAAGATCGATATTTTGAGTAGGACACCCGCGGAAGGTCCACTCACTTGAACAAGTCAAAGCCAATCAAGCCTTTTACTCCGGCTAACCCCTTGTCCAGTGTCCATAGAGGAACCCCGTACTCCGAGCTCAATGTTCCGATTAGACAATCGATGGTCGAAATCGTCTTTCCCTTTTTCCGGCAACGGAAATAGTTCCACGCGCTGGTCCCCCAGTGTCTGGTCGAAATCTCCAGGAACTCGAAACCCAGGAAGGCATCCCAAAGTTTGTGAAACTCCTCTTCGGTGCGTGCCCCTTGGCAAACCTCGACCTGGATAGGGCGGGTCACGTAAATCAACTCGTTTTTCCCGATAAGTTGTTTCAAGCGCAAGCACTCCGGATTCTTGAGGTCAGCACCCGCGATCCAGACGGAACTATCTATTAGTACGGCCACGGTCCCGCCTCATGGTCTTTAAATCACCACCGAAAAAATCCGTTCCCAACAACTCCGCCATTGAATGACGCCGGGCCTGAGCGATGTACGCGTCTAACGCCCGATCCAGCAATTCCTTCAGCGTCGATACGCGACCCAACTGCTTGGCTAACTCCACCTTTCCGCTTTCTAATTCCACGGACGTCTTGATATGAGTATTCTTCATATATCCAAATTATATATTTTAGATATACGAAACACAAGTCCAGCTTCGAACGCTTGTGGGAGGCGTCGAACAATGTGAATGCCGTTGTAGGTGAGCCTTCGAACCGAATATCAACAAACGCCGCGGCATTCATCGCCACCAGTCCGTCCCATTGCTGGAGCTCCTGAAACGGAGAAAGCTCATC
>Ga0206963_10271_pt1 | contig 10735 bp, 9 predicted proteins | sample Alteio_BWOrgHeat_28_FD_152958 | JGI IMG/M metagenome (GOLD analysis project Ga0206963, IMG submission 152958) | Enriched cells from forest soil in Barre Woods Harvard Forest LTER site, Petersham, Massachusetts, United States -... | ecosystem: Environmental > Terrestrial > Soil > Temperate forest >... | reverse complement strand
ATTATTATTAGGGGAAAAAGATATTTACGAACCACGTTGCAGAATAGATTATTACAAAGGTGAGAATGCGTAATTTTTATTAATAAAAAAATAAATTGAAAAGTTTTAAAAACATACTTGTTCTTTTTAAAAAAGATTTGTTGCTGGAAATCCGCCAGCAGTACACGTTTTACGGCGTGTTATTATATGTTGCTGCAACAATTTTTGTTTTGTACTTAGCAATGGGACAACCGGAAGCAACGGTTTGGAATGGATTATTTTGGATGATACAATTGTTCATCAGCGTGAATGCAGTTGCAAAAAGTTTTTTGCAGGAAAGCCGCGGGCGCTTATTATATTTTTATTCCATTGCAGGCGCAAAAGATTTTATTCTTGCCAAGTTATTGTTCAACTTAATATTAATGCTGGTGATGACGCTCGTAAGCGTTTTACTATTTGAATTGCTGCTCGGCAATCCATTGCATGATCCATTGTTGTTTATTTTTATCAGTTGTTTTGGCGGCGTTAGTTTGAGTTTGGTATTTACATTTATTGCAGCCATCGCTGCGCGCGCGCAACAAAATGCAGCATTAATGGCCATCATGGGTTTTCCATTAATCATTCCGCAATTATTATTATTAATGCGCTTATCAAACATTGCATTTGCAAGCGTATTTCAAAGCGGATTAAATTTTATTATTCTTTTATTGGTTGGATTTGATATCATGATAATCGCACTCGCCGTTATTCTTTTTCCTTTTTTGTGGAAGGATTGAATTATACGATTTATAAAAAAAACTGAATAATAGAATTATCATATTAGTGCTTCTGGCAAACATTCAAATTTGCTTTGCGCTCTAATCCACAAGCCTCTTTTTTATACTTATCCAAAGAATATCAAATGATTCAATAAAAATCCATCGATATTGTTATTAGAATTAGTAACAATATTGATAAATATTCATTGTTTATAAAATTTTAAAATATTACTCCGCGGCAAATAAAAAATCATTAGCTGTTTGCATTTTTGGTGTATTAATAACATGGAGTTTATTATTAAGCTATGTTTTTTAAAATTAGATATTTTACAGGCTTAAAAAAATACCATACTAACGCCCGTTAGTTTTTTTTCTCATTTAGTAATTTATTAATCTCCTTTACCCTAATTTTGCCATCCAAATTCAGGTGGTCAGCCGTTGAAATGTTTTTTATATAATAAAATTTTCCTCAACTCGCGCCACCGTTTAAGAACATTGTATGCTTCGTAAAAACTGGTGGAAAATATTAAGTGTCATTCTTCTGTTGTATACATTTATCGCGGGTTTTCTCGGCGGTGTGCCTGTAAAACCAATCTTAAATGAAACCATCCGCAACTTATATTTTCACGTGGCCATGTGGTTTGGCATGATGATTTTTTTTATAACTTCTGTTGTTTATTCTATAAAGTATTTGCGCACCAATAATCATGTTTTCGACATTTATGCGGTGGAATATGCAAATGCCGGAATATTATTCGGCGTGCTTGGATTAACAACCGGATCTATTTGGGCAAGATATACCTGGGGAAGTTTCTGGAGCAATGATCCAAAACAAATTGGCGCTGCCATTGCATTGCTTATTTATTTTGCCTACATGGTTTTACGCAATTCCATGACGGATATTGACAAACGTTCGCGCATAAGTGCAGTGTATAACATCTTTGCATTTGCCATGTTGTTTCCAACAATTTGGATTATACCAAGATTGGTTGAAAGCCTTCACCCGGGCGGAATGGGCAACCCTGCATTTAACACAAAAGACATTGACAGCCGGATGCGCGTGATATTTTGGTTTGGCGCAATACCAGGCTGGGCGCTGCTTGGCACGTGGATAACAACGCTGCGTATCCGGTTGCAATTAATAAAAGAAAAGAAATATAATAATGTATAAAAAAACTGTTCACGTAATAATCACGTTCATATTTTCGTTCGCATGTTTTGCATTGCGTGCGCAGGATAGTGTTGCAAAAGAAAAACCGCAAATGGCAGAAACGATGCGATCAAACGGAAAAATTTATGTGGTGATTGCAGTATTAATAACCATTTTATTCGGCATCGTATTATACGTTGTAAACCTTGACAGAAAAATAAGTAATCTCGAGAAAGAGCAATAATAGGTATGAAGTATAACCTTTGAAGTATGAATTATCATTAAGAAAATATTTTATAGTTTATAGCTTATACTTATTTCGCTTAATTAAACCTTAATAAATAAATAAAAATCTAACGAAATGGCTTCGCAAATTGAATACAAATTTTTTGAGGCGGTCGAAAAAAGTTTCGACAAAGCCGCAAAATTCACCAACCTTGATCCGGGCGTTCTTGAACAAATCAAACAATGTAATTCTGTTTACAGAATGTTTTTCCCGGTAAAAATCGGCGATAAGATTGAAGTAATAAAAGCTTACCGCGTGCAGCATTCTCACCACAAATCTCCCTGCAAAGGCGGCATCCGTTTTTCATTATCGGTAAACCTTGATGAAGTAATGGCGCTTGCTGCATTAATGACTTACAAATGCGCAATCGTTAATGTCCCTTTCGGTGGCGCAAAAGGTGGAATCACTATCGATCCAAAAAAATATACGCCGTATGAATTGGAAAAAATTACGCGCCGTTACACTTCTGAATTAATAAAAAAGAATTTTATCGGCCCCGGCATCGACGTTCCTGCACCTGATTATGGAACCGGCGAACGCGAGATGGCTTGGATACTTGATACCTACATGAGCATGCGCCCGGGCGAAGTAGACGCGATGGGTTGCGTTACCGGCAAACCTGTTTCCCAAGGTGGCGTGCGAGGAAGAAAAGAAGCAACTGGCCTCGGTGTTTTTTATGGCATACGCGAAGTATGTAATATGGAAGACATCATGACGAAATTAAATTTGCAAACCGGCATTGAAGGAAAGACAGTAGTGGTGCAGGGTTTGGGCAATGTTGGTTACCATGCTGCAAAATTTTTTAGGGAAGGTGGCGCAAAAGTTATTGCGCTTGCAGAGTTTGAAGGCGCGATAACTCATCCCGAAGGATTGAATGAAGAAGAAGTTTTTCAGCACCGTAAAAAGACAGGATCAATATTGGATTTTCCTGGTGCGACAAATATTGTTAAGTCGACTGAAGCATTGGAATTGCAATGCGATATTTTAATTCCTGCAGCATTGGAAAATGTTATTAATGGCGAAAATGCACCGCGCATAAAAGCACAAATTATTGGTGAAGCTGCTAACGGGCCATTAACGCCGGATGCTGATGAAATTTTTATTAAACGCGGAATTTTAGTTGTTCCGGATATGTATTTGAATGCTGGTGGCGTAACGGTTTCCTATTTCGAATGGTTGAAAAATTTAAGCCATGTTCGTTATGGAAGAATGGAAAAACGTTTTACAGAAAATATGAACTCACATATTCTCGGGCAGATAGAAGATTTAACTGGTAAAAAAGTGAGCGCAAAAGAAAAACAATTCATTATGCATGGCGCTGACGAGGTTGATTTAGTTTATAGCGGATTGGAAGAAACAATGACTGCCGCAACACGAGAAATTATGGATTGCTGGAATAAAAATCCGGAGATACCAGACATGCGCACTGCTGCATATGTTGTTGCCATAAGCAAAGTTGGTACTGCATATTCAGAGCTTGGAATATTTCCATAGCATTATTAATAAATATTTTTATACAAATCCCATTCATGACAAGAATGGGATTTTTTTTCATCATTAATAATAATAAAGAATAGCTAACTTTTATTTTCAAAAAAATTATTAATAATGAAATTCTCTTTCGCGCTATTCCTGGTTTTTGTTTTTACAAGTGTTGCTGCACATGCAAAAAATAATAAAGCAAATTTTTTTCCTGCAAGCAATAGTAATATTCAGTACACAGGAAGAATTGATTTTTCTGATCCATTGAAGCCGAGATTTTGGGCACCTGGAGTTTATTTAAGTGCAAAGTTTACTGGCAGTTCCTGCTCATTTATTATTAATGATGAAGTGTTGTATGGAACCACACACAACTATATTGAAGTGATTATTGATGAAAAAAAATTAATAAGAATTCAAACAAAAAATAAAACAGATACGATAAATGTTTCGCAAGGTTTAGGCAATGGCGAACATACGATTACAATTTGTAAAGACACAGAAGCCGGCAATGGCTATCTTGAATTCATCGGTTTTATTTGTGAAAATATTATTCCTTCACCACAAAAAAAATCAAGAAAAATTGAATTTATCGGAGATTCAATTACCTGTGGTTTTGGAGATGATCTTTCTGAAATTCCCTGTGGCAAAGGAACCTGGTATGATGAGCACAATGCATATTTAAGTTACGGCCCCATTACTGCACGCGCATTAAATGCGCAATGGCAACTCAGTGCCGTTTCAGGAATTGGATTAATGCATAGTTGTTGCAAACTCGAAATACTGATGCCAAAAGTTTTTAATAAAATAAATATGAGCAGCGATTCCATTGAATGGAATTTTAATAATTATCAGCCTGATGTAGTAACCGTTTGCCTTGGCCAAAATGATGGCATACAGGATTCAACAATTTTTTGCAATACTTATATTCAGTTTATTAAAAAGATAAGAAGTTATTATCCTGAAGCAAATATTATTTGTTTAAGCAGCCCGATGGGTGATGAAAAATTAACTGCTGCATTAAAAAATTATCTCGGCGGAATAATTTCGTACATGCACGATATCTTGAAAGATAATAAAGTGGAAAAATATGTTTTTAAGAAACAATACAAAAATGGTTGCGGCTCACATCCGGATGTAAAAGATCACCAGCAAATTGCAGAAGAGTTAACAGGTTTTATTAAAGAAACAATGCAATGGTAAAAGATAAAATTTATTTTTATTCGCTGTAAGATGGCAGCATATCTATACTTTCAAAATCCATTAATCCTTTCATGTAAGCATGGCAAACCCCGCCATTTGTTATCACTAAATATTTCACAGGAATGGCAATGTTGTAATGCAACGCTTGCCACAACACGGTTTTATCAAGTGGCACATGCATTGCTTTGCATTCAATCATCATCCATGGGCGAGCTGCGTTATCAAAAACAAGTAAATCAAAACGCTTGTTTACTTCGCCCAATTTCATTTTTCTTTCAACCGCAATATATGATGATGGATATTTTTTTACCTGCAATAAATACTGCACAAAATTTTGCCGTACCCATTCTTCTGGTGTAAGTTTTACCCATTGTTTGCGCAGCTCATCAAAAATAAATTCCTTTCCAACTTCTTCTTCTTTTATTTTATAAGGATAATGGGGATAGTAGATTTTGATCATACACAAAAACTATTTTGCTAAATTTACACAATCATGCTGAAAAAATTTTTATATACACCAACTATAAAATAAAACATTAAACCTTATAAAATAATTTATGAAAAGCAAAGAAGACATTGTAAAAAACTGGCTGCCAAGATATACAGGAGAACAATTAGAAAATTTCGGAAAATATATTTTATTGACCAACTTTAGCAATTATGTTCACCTGTTTGCAGAGTGGCATAATGTAAAAGTTGTTGGCGAAGATAAGCCGATGCAATGCGCAACATCCGGCGATATAAGCATTATAAATTTTGGAATGGGCAGCCCTACTGCAGCAACAATAATGGATTTGCTTACAGCGATAGAACCTGCGTCTGTGCTGTTTCTCGGCAAATGTGGCGGGTTGAAAAAAAGAAATAAACTTGGCGATTTAATATTACCAATCGCAGCCATTCGCGGTGAAGGAACATCAAACGATTATTTTCCGCCAGAGGTGCCTGCATTGCCGGCGTTTGCATTACAAAAAGCAATTTCAACAACCATCCGCGATTATGCAGTTGATTACTGGACGGGGGTTGTATACACCACAAACCGCCGCGTGTGGGAACACGATGAAGCCTTTAAAGAATACCTGCAAAAAGTGCGTGCTTACGCGATTGATATGGAAACTGCAACCATTTTTTCTGTTGGGTTTTATAATAAAATTCCAACCGGCGCTTTGTTGTTGGTAAGCGATCAACCAATGACGCCGGAAGGTGTGAAGACTGCCGAAAGCGATAAAAAAGTAACCGGCGCATATGTAGAAAACCATTTAAAAATCGGCATCGATTCTTTAAAGCAACTTATTAATAACGGAGTAACTGTAAGGCATTTGAAGTTCTAGTATTTTTTATTGAGTGAACATTTGTTCATTAATGATCATTGGTTGCGTCGCACACTTGTACTGTTGGTTCTTTATTCATCAATAAACATTTTTTTCTCCGCCACAAATGACGGAGCTAGTCAATACATTGTGATGTTATATTAATAAATCGGTTTTCAATTTTCAAATTTTCACACTTTCAAATTAAAATTATTCCTGCTCATCATTTCTTCCAGCATAATATTCATTGTCTAAATAAAATGATGCTGCGCTTTTATGTTTGGAGAATAATATTTTTTTCAGCTGTTCATTAAATTGTTGAGCAACTGGTTCGTCAGTTTTTAATTTTTTACGGGTTAGTTTCGTCAGTTCATCATTAATGCTTATATCCTTTGCATTGGCAGGCTGCAAGCCACTTACAGCCATTTCCCAATCATCATCTTTGTTTAATTTATATTTAAAAAAATAAACAAACCCTTTCTCATTTTTTACCTGTATTAATTTTTTATCAACCAATTCTATTGCAAAAAAATCTTTATTAATATGCGAACCGATTAACTGGCTGCGCGCAATGTCCAATTGCGTTTTATACTTCGCAGGAAATTTATCTTCTTTATTAACCGCTTTTAATTTTTTATATAATTGAAAACGAAACCTGTTATCAGCAGCAAGATTTTGTAAAATGCTATCTGCAACAATTTTATTATTACGCAACAACAAAACAGCAACGCTTAATCTCAACTGTTCATTTTTACTTTGCAAAAGCTTATCAAAAAAATGCGGAACATTATTATTCTTTTCATAAAAAGGCATTAATAAAACTGCATCTTCTTCAAGCTCTGTGTAATCTTCATCAGTTGTTTTATTATCATTATTGTATTTGTCATACTTGTTACTTTCATTATCATCATCTGTTTTTTGCAATTGCTGTTCATCTTTTCCAAGCTGTTTTTTTAAATGCAATTTTGCATCAAAAAATAACTTACTAAAATAAGGTTCGTAATCATTTGCTTTTATATAACCACTGTCAACCAAAGTTGTAAGCAATGAATGAATATTATCTTTATAATCATCAACCGTTGACAACTGCAACAATTCAGGAAATAAAGAACGCGCAAGTTGTAATGAATCACCAAAATTTTGAAACAGGTAACTATAATCGGAAGAGTTATCAAACACCGGCGGATCCTGCACCAGCAAAGTTTTCAGCAAACTGTAAGCTTCTTTGGTTTTATTTTTTGCAAGCGCTTTTAAAACTGCATTTTGAAATGTACTTGTATCGCCAGCCTTTTCATAAATATTTTTCAGCGCATTTATTATCGGCTCTATAACGGATGAATCATTAATATATCCAAACTCATTAATAAGCTTAACTTTTGTTGTAAAATAATCTTTGTCATTATAACGCAAATTTTTAATCGCATTTATTAAAAACGGAACACCACCAGCGCCGTAATAAATATTTGAAATGTCATCTTTTGCTTTTTTATTAATCGCCGAATCTTTGCTGTAAAAATCATGAAAAAACAAATCGAGTTTGTTTGTGAAAACAGGCTCGCCCATTTTTTTTGCAGTGGGTTGAATGGTTGCATAAAAACGATTAATAAAATCACTTTCATCATTTAAAGAATCATGCAAACTCATGATGCGATATAATTTATTATCCTTCAAAAAAATCCAGTTGGATAATAAATGAGATGAATTTGTATCTGCAAAAACATATTTAAACCCATAAGCAGAATCATTAAAATGAAATGGTTCTTTGCTTTTAATAATCAAACTTTCTTTAATTCTTTTTTCATTAATTTCTTCTTTCCAAAACGTTGCGGAATCTTTCGGATAATAATATTTCGGATAAGATTGCACAGTTACATAAATTGCTTCACCTGTTGAATCATCCTGGAACAATGCACTTTTTATACGCGGCCAATAGGTATTATATTCTGCAATGGAATTTAAAAATTCTTCACTTGTTGTGCGCTCAATAATGGTGCGCACATTCACATCAATATCGGGCACAACCGGCGTGGTTACTGTAATATTTGTGAATGTGTCTACATATTTTTTAAAGCCCGTATAATGATATGGCGCAAAAGAAAATGAATTAAAAAATGACGAAAAGTTTTTGTTTTTATTTTTACTATGCGCGGCAAGTGCAAAATATTGCGCGCCTTTTGATAAAAATTTTGCTTGAATAACAGAGCCGTCTTTTAATAAATAAGAAGCATCCAAACAAGCTGAACCTTTATAATTTGTATGCTGAAAAGAAATTTGTTTATCGATAAAATCTGAGAGATGAAAACTTTCTTCCATCAAATCCAAATTGAAACTATCTTCTTCGATAAAGCGATAATTCTGAATAGTTTTTCGCCAAACCATAAATGCATCTCCGGTTGTTGAATCAATTGATTCATATTCCCAACCTGTAATTCCATCAAAGTTTGTATTGTCTTTATATTCCACCGGCGCTTGCGGAAAATTAATTGTAAAACCACCTTGCAGCGGTGAAAAATTTACCGGGCTTTTTACATTTTCTTTTTTTATTTCTATTGAATTAAAAAACTGATCGGCTTCTTTTCCTTCTATATAACTTGCGTTGCCACTCATTTTAAAAACCAATACTTCAAAAGGCGTGATGATAATATTATAATGCTGGTTATCGCCGCGGCGCGTTTTATTAATAATGTCATAACCATGAAAACCATTTTTAACTATCGGCGTTTTTTTAATAATTTTTCCGGGAATATTTTCATACAATAAACTGTCAACTTTTTTCATCACTACATCTTGCTGCTGGCCCAAAATAAAGCTGTGCGTTTTTACACGCGTTACCATGTAATATGCGCCATTGCTCATGTCTGCATATTGCCATGAATCATTTGCACGCGCATCTGCACGCTTATATAATTTGCCCGGAGATTGCACGGTGAACTCGCCATCATCCGACGTGAACGATGAAAAATTTACAGGCACTTTTACTTTTTCAATATCATCGCGCTGCGTGGCATCTTTATCCTGCATTAATATCGGGCGAAGTTTATAACCTTTTTTGCGAAGCAATTCTATAACGCCGCGTTTGCCGGGCAAATGCGCTGCGCCAACACCAACAAATAAAGAATGATGATGTACAATACTATCAATTGAATTGGCCTGGATTTCGTTTCTGCGGTATAAAAATTTTTCCATGTACGCTTCAGAAACCTGCATTAATTTTTCGAGTGAATCAAGTAAATCTAAATCGCCTTTGCGGTAAGCTTCCTGCGTTTTTCTTTCAATATCATACATCGATTCGCCATCCTGATCATGATTTTTTTTCTTCCTTTCTTTCATCATGTCTTGCCCGGCTTCGAGAATTAATTTTTCTGTTTCATAATAATTTTCAACACCGGTTGCTAATTTTCCAAACCGTTTTCCTGTTTGATAAATGTATAAATCGAGATACGTGTCTTCTTCAAAATCTGCACTGGGCTTCACTGTGCGGTATAATAATCCATTAATAATTGTTGGCTCTTCACTTAAGGCAGCTTTTAATTTGTCTTCATATTTTTCTAACTGAAAAGATTTTTCATTAATATAATCATTGGGCGAACCTTGCGTAAAAAAACGAAGATTGGTTTGCATATTTTGAAAACGAAACAATTGATCCTGCCACAATTGAGGATCTAATTCCAACGCAACAACGTCTGAATTTTTTATACCGAAATAAAAGGAATCGCTTAAATGAAAAACCATTTTGCTGCTCACATGCATTGTTCCAAAAAGATAAGATGGCTTCGTTAATCCATTTCCAGTTATCTCCCAAAGAAGTGTTGGATATTTTTTATCCGGCGTTTTTTGCGCAGATAAAAAAGACATTTGCAAAAGCAATAAAAAAAATAATACAAACTTTCTGCGGCTAAAAGTCAATCTCGTCATGTTGTTTAAATCAATTGTTATGAAGTTGTATAAAAGACGGGAAATCAGGAAAAATATTATGTATAAAACCTATTATCTTCTCAATTTTTAACATTAATAATTACGATAAAATCTGCAACTGATTTCGTTAGCCATAAATGTTGCTTGGTTGTTTTAAAACTTCTGTATAAATTTACTTAGTAAAAAAGTAAAAATAAGCAATGCCACAAGCAACTTCGATATCAAAAAAATCAATTTCTGCTGATAATCATCCCCGCTCCGAAAAAGCAATAAAAACTACAGTTGAAAAAAAGAATAAAGCAAAAAAAAATGCAGCAATGCAAGTTAAAAAAATAACATTAAGCCTTAATGAACAAAAAAAGCAAATTCCTTCTCAAAGTTTCTCAAAGAATTATAAAATAATTCCAACCGACGTTTTCATTTCAGAAGCAAAAGCACTTGCAAAAAAATACCCTCAAATAAAAAATGATTTCTTTGAATTACAGAAAAATTTGAAAAAAGATCCTATTGCCGGAAGCACGCCATTAGGAAAAGATTGCTATAAAGTCCGGATGGCAATTACCGATAAAAACGCAGGTCAAAGCAGTGGCGCAAGAGTTATCATTGAAGTAAAAATTATTGATAAAAAAGTTTATGTTTTATCGGTATACGATAAAAG
>Ga0206963_10367_pt1 | contig 10739 bp, 16 predicted proteins | sample Alteio_BWOrgHeat_28_FD_152958 | JGI IMG/M metagenome (GOLD analysis project Ga0206963, IMG submission 152958) | Enriched cells from forest soil in Barre Woods Harvard Forest LTER site, Petersham, Massachusetts, United States -... | ecosystem: Environmental > Terrestrial > Soil > Temperate forest >... | reverse complement strand
TCTGTATCAGAAATGAGCCTGTCTGTTTTCGTTTTTGGGTTAATCATATTTTCTTTTGCCGGGTTCGACGGATAACCTGAAAAATCTTCATTAATTTTTTTATCGTTACTTTCTGCAACATCTTTTTTGTCAGTCATTGGTTTCTTAGCAACGTCTTTATTTTTATTCATGTTATTTTTTATCATTAAAATTCAATTGATATGCCAATAAACTTAGCTGAATAAAATGGCGGAACAATTTTTAATAATAGAATAATATGGAAAACAATTACGAAGTAATAATAGTGGGCGCTGGCGCATCAGGATTAATAGCAGCGTATGAAATAGCTGCAGCAGGAAAAAAAGTTTTGATACTCGAAGCGAGAAACCGTATTGGCGGCCGCGCGCATACTATTAAAAGCGGCGAACTTTTTTTGGAAGCAGGAGCCGAGTTTGTTCATGGAGATTTGCCAGTTACACTCGGTTTGTTGGATGAAGCAAAAATAAAATATCATAAGATAAAAGGTAAAATGCGCCGCTCAGAAAACGGCCGATGGGTTGATGATGAGTTTATAGAAAATTGGGATGAACTGATTGAGAAAATGGGCAACCTTAAAAACGATTTACCATTTGCTGTTTTCTTAGAAAAATATTTTTCAGGCGATAATAATAGTGAATTGCGATCATCTGCAACCCGCTATGCGCAAGGGTTTGACTTGGTTGATACCAATAAAGCAAGCACAAAAGAATTATATAAAGAATGGAGAAATGAAGACGAAAACCAATACAGAATTAAAAAAGGTTATGCAGAATTGATGAATTATTTATACAAAAAAATTGTAAAGAGAGGTGGCGTAATATTAACGGATAAAATGGTAAAAGAAGTTGAATGGAAAAAAAATAAAGTGAACATATTAAGTAACACAAATGAAAAGTTTACTGCAAAAAAATTATTAATAACCATTCCTGTTTCATTAATGCAAAATAAAAATCTAAATGGTTCAATAAATTGTAAACCGGCTATTAATGAAACAGTAAATACTTTTCAGCAAATTGGCTTTGGTGCAGTAATAAAAATTTTATTAGAATTTAAAGAAGCATTCTGGCAAAATAAAAAAAGAAATATCAGCATGATTTTAAGCGAACAAAAAATACCAACCTGGTGGGCGCAATTGCCGGAGAAAAATAATTTATTAACGGGTTGGCTTGGTGGACCAAACGCAGAAGAATATAGTGAGTTAAACGATAATGAAATTTTACACATTGCATTAAAATCTTTGTCGGTAATTTTTAATTTATCCATAGAAAATTTGCAGGAACAATTAAATGCTGCGTATATTTTTAAATGGCACACAGAACCATTTTCAAATGGCGCTTATACTTATCCGATGCCTGGTTCAAAAGAAGCACGAAAAAAATTGAACGAACCTGTTGATGATACTTTATTTTTTGCAGGCGAAGGTTTGTATAATGGCAACGCGCCGGGCACTGTTGAAGCTGCATTAATAAGCGGGAAAAAAACAGCTTCTAAAATTTTAAATAGCCTAAAAAAATAATTGCTTTCCAATCTTATTAATAAAACAATCAACAAGCAATTTGATTATTAATATAATCTATCAACCATTTTGAATTATGCAATGCAGCAACTCCAAATGTATTATTGAAATATAAATAAGCAGTTTTTACTTTTTTATTTTCAGAAATTTCATCGGCAATTTTTTTTAGAAAATCATTTTCGTATGCTGATTTATAAATTACCGGCACACCGTGAAAACGGTAATAAACAACATCGTTATTAATAATTAAATCATTTGCAAGTTTTGGATGGCTCACGCCGCAAAAGGTGATTTTATGTTCAGCAAGTTTTTCAAACACTTCTTTTTTCCACCACGTGGCGCTGCGAAATTCAATCACATTATTAAATCCATCTTGCATGCTGTTAATAATTTTTTGCAGCATGTCTTCGCTGTAATGCAGTTGTGGCGGCAGTTGAAAAAGAACTGCGCCGGTTTTATTTGAAAGGCCTTCTTTAACTGTTGCATAAAAATCTGCTAGCAAATTTTCTGTTTCGTTAAACTTTTTATAGTGCGTAATCAGCCGCGGAACTTTTAATGAAAAAACAAAATCATCAGGGCTTGTAGCGTTCCATTTTTGCAAAGTCGTTAACCTTGGAAAATGATAAAAAGTTGAATTTAATTCGAGCGTATTAAAATGTTTGCAATAAAAATCAAACCACAAACGCTGCGGGATTTTTGCAGGATAAAAAACATCTTTCCATTCTTTATAATGAAAACCTGAGCAACCAATACGCCAGTTTATTTTTTGATGCATGTATTATTTTATTCAAAAATGAAACCACTTGTAATAAAATAAAATAGCGGTATATGATTTGTTTTGAAAGCAAATATGCCAGAAGGTCCTTCCATAATTATTTTAAAAGAAGCGGTTAGTATTTTTAAAAACAAAAAAGTGTTGCATGCAAATGGCAATGCAAAAATTGATTTTAAAAAAATTAATAATAAAACAATTAACGATTTTAAAAGTTGGGGAAAACATACGCTGATTTGTTTTGATGGGTTTTTTATTCGCATTCATTTATTAATGTTTGGCACTTACCGCGTAAATGAAAAAAAAGATGCGAAGCCAAAATTGCATCTTGCATTTAAAAAAGGCGAACTGAATTTTTATACTTGCTCCGTTCAGTTGATTGAAAAAAATGTTGATGAAGTGTATGACTGGAGCGCAGATATAATGAATGATAAATGGGATGAAAAAAAAGCGGTGAAAAAATTAAAAGAAATTCCTGATACATTAATATGCGATGCATTGCTTGATCAGGATATTTTTTCGGGGCTTGGAAATATTATGAAAAATGAAGTGCTGTTCCGCACGCGCATTCATCCAAAAAGTGAAGTTGGAAAACTGCCATTGAAAAAACGACGGGAATTATTAAAAGAAGTTGTGCAATATGCTTTCGATTTTTTAAAATGGAAAAAAGCTGGTGTATTAAAAAAACACTGGCTTGCGTATTCTAAAAAGATTTGCCCGCGTTGCAATATTCCTTTGCAAAAAGAATATTTAGGCAAAGGAAAGCGAAGTACTTTTTTTTGTGACAATTGCCAGGAGCTTTATGGAAGCTGAAAGCCTAAAGCTTAAAGCTCAAAGCTAATGGCTGAACGATTATTACATGCTAATTATACTCAAGACAAAAGTTTATTAATAACTGAAGTACAAGTGTGCGACGCAACTGATGCTTAATTGGAATTATATGCTGGCTACAAAAAACTTTTGTTTCAATTACGCTCACAGTCACCTTATTGATGAGCCTACATGTTTACTTTATTTTTGAAAAAATGGTGAGGTGAATTTTGACCAAAGAATGAAATCTTCGGGTAATTAAATGCTCATGTGCTGGCGGCGCATCCTCAATATTTAAAGGACTAAAATTTGATTTATATTTTATATATAAATTAGTTATGAGCAAGAAAATTGTTGTGGCGGACGATCAAAATGATATACTGTGGATGGTTAAATCCGTTTTATCAAAACAAGGTTACGAAGTGAAAACTGACGCTACAGGAAGTTTATTGGATGAAATCGATGGCGTGCATCCTGATTTAATTATACTCGATATAAACCTTGGAGACCGCGATGGTGGCGAGATTTGTAAGAAATTGAAGGGCCAGGAAATTTCAAAACATATTCCTGTAATATTAATAAGCGCTATTATGGATTTGAGTGAAATTTCAAAAAACTGTGGCGCTGATGATTATTTGGCAAAGCCTTTTCGCCTTTCTGATTTGGTAAATAAAGTGCAGCAAAATTTGATTGCCGCATAATTTATTGTGCATTAATAAATCCGGCACTCTTTTTTAAATGATTATTCCGGTACTATTTATTAATGTAAAAACCCAAACAACCATGTCTGTAAAAAATGTTTTATTTCTTTTTATAACTGCACTATTTTTTAGCTCTTGCGCGGTGCAAGCCGGTGGTGGCGGAGGTTATATGCAACCAGTTTATTATGGGCCCGGAATTGGATTAGGAACGCTGATAGCCGTGCTTGTTTCTTGGAACCGCAATAAATCTATTTTGCTTGCAATTATACACGGCATTTTAGGATGGTTGTATGTTATTTATGCGATTATAGTTCCGAAGAAATAAATGGTGCGTTGGATGCGAGATGTGTGATAAAAAATGTAAAATGATCACGTAAATAAAGTTTTTAATTCTTAATTATTTCACTATAAAATTTGAAATCATGGAAACGAAAAATCAAACAAAGAACAGCGGAAAAAATAATGAAAAAAAACCGGGTGCAAAAAAACAAGGTGCGCCGGTTAATATTGAACAAAGATCTGCAACGGATAAAGTAAATCCAAAAGCAGGCAAAGGTTTAAAAAACGACGGAACAAATTTTACGTATGAAGAAGATATAAGAAATTGATTTTTCTTACTCATTAATAAAAAAGCCTGCAAAATCAATTGCAGGCTTTTTTATTCTTATCTAATTTTTACGCTCTATTAATAATTTTGAATAACGCCCAAACCCAGGCTGTCAGTACCATTTACGCCATTTACATAACCTTTAGAATAAATAGTATAAATTTTACCTGAAGTAAATGTTACGGTATTTGTGCTATTGGTTGCAAATAAATTTTGTAAAGTATTGGCAGAATTAAAATAAACATTGTAAGTGCCTGGCGTAATTGTTTTAAACGCAGACAATGAATCTGTATTAATAGTTGAACTGCCAACGTAACCAATATTATTCAATGCAGTTGTATCTTTCATTGTTGTATCAGCATTAATAAGCCAAACATTAAGTGCTGATGAATTTGGTGAAAGATTTACAAACCGCACTTCAGCATTTCCATTTGCAGGCACGGAAAGATTATCATTTAATACCAAAGTTTTTAAATTGCCACTTCCAACTGCAGTATCATATGCAAATACAGAATAGTAACTGTTTGCATTTAAATTAAGTGTAGTATCTAAAGGGTAAGTTGTTCCATTTGATGACAACTTAATTGCATGGCTTCCTGATGTAACAACTTCATAAGGGCTACCGCCGTTAACGCCTGTTGCGCCACCATAAGAAATTGTATTGCCAGAATAAATGTTTGATGTGTCTGAATAAACACTGTACATCGATGATGTTGGCGATGCATTAATAACTGCCACGTTTGCATAACCGGTCGGCGTTACCGTTGTACCGTTATTACTTTTTGAGCACGCTGCAATAATTAATATTGCTGACAAAATTAATAAGCGTGGGATGTTGAAGAGTTGGCGTAAAGCCCATTTGTTCGTTTTCATAATTGTCTTTTTTTGAAATGAATTATTATTTTAAATATCCAGTTCAATAAAAATGCCTTGCGGGTAATCGCTTTTATTATGAAAAAATTGTAGAAAAAAATAGGCAAATGTTAAGGGAGAATTGAAATTATTTACACGAATGTTAATCAATTGTAAATCAATATTAATCGTGAACAATTTTGAAATTTATTAATGAAAATTTTTCTGGTTTATCTGGTTAATAATTTCATCAACAAAATCTTTATCGTGTGCGTGTGCAGGTTCCTGAAATTTATTAGCATCATTTTCATCAGCAGATTTTAATAATTTCATTTCGCCTTTTTCATTGGGAGAAAAATATTCAATGCTGTAATATTCGCCACCAGTTCCAGTCCATTCGGTTACTTGTGCGATGTATAAAACATTTTTGAAGTTGAATGACAATTCAAATTCTGTTGTTTTTTTATTATCATTCATAGTTGTAGATTTTTATTTTATCACGAAGCTTTTTTCTTTTTAGTACCAAGGCTGGCTTTTAACTGTTCCATTAAATCCCTTGTTTTTGAATGGACAACTTTTAGCGGCGCAGGCGCAGTTTTTTTGCCTGCAGCTTTTGCTTTTATCAGTTTCATCAACTTATCCGTGTAAGTATCTTTGTAAGCTTCAATATTAAATGGCTCTGATAACTGGTCTATTAATGAGAGCGCCATCTTCAATTCTGCTGGTTTTGGCGCTGCTTTCGAAACATCGATTTCATCTGTTTTTCTCAACTCCTGGCTAAAACGTAAACGATGTAATATTAATAAATCATCTTTTGCTTTTATCAAACACAAATGTTCTTTATTACGCAACACAAATGAACCAAGCCCCGCTTTTTTTGATTTTGCCAATGCAGTTGCCAATAATGAATATGCGCGCTTGCCTTGCTTTTCAGCTTCCAGGTAATAAGGCATTTCATATAGCATTGGATCTATTTCATCTTCTTTTACAAATGCAGAAATGTCAATTGATTTTGTTTTTTCCGGCATTGCCTGTTCAAAATCTTTATCATCAAGCACCACATATTTTCCGTCCATGTTATATGCACGAACAATATTGTCCCAACTCACTTCTTTACCTGTATTTTCATTAACGCGTTTGAACTTGATATTTGCATGATCTTTTTTATCAAGCATATCCAAATCAAGGCTACTATCTTCAATGGCACTAAATAATTTGATCGGAATATTTACCAATCCAAAACCAATAGCACCTGTCCAGATAGAGCGCATATATTAATGAATTAATTTTGTAAAAAAATCATCATAGCAATAATTCAGAGAGAATATATCTTTTGTTTCTATTGTAGTTTTTCTTTGTACTGCAGGCGCACAACCATTAAGGTGATGCGTTTTATTGTTCGCAAACATTTTATCGATGTTGCTTTTTGCAACACTATTTACCTGCTGTGTTTTTTTTATATTCGATTTCATACATAAAAATTTTATGCTGTTAATGAATTATAAATCATATTCAATTTTTAATTTCATATCATCATTTCTTGCAACTTCCAGTTGGCCAGTTGTAAGGATTAATGCCTTCACATTGATTGTTGTGTCTTCCTGAAGCTTATTTAAAATCACAGCTATTTCCTGTTCTGCAACGGCTACTTTTTCTTTAACTTCTGCAATTGTAATCGTGTCGCTCATATAATTTTTTTAAGAATTTTTAAAATCATTCTTATTAATATTTTCCATTACCATGCCAGCATTAATTAGAAAAAATATTTGGAAGATGAACAAGGTTTTGCAAAGAAATTTTCTTTGATGCTGCTTCATAATTTCCTGTTTGCTGATGGCTGAACCATTTATAAAACTGGTTTTTTATTTTAGGTAAACTATACTCCGGTTCAGGTATATTTTTTTCAAAATATTCTGCGTTTTGAATATGCAGTTTCATTAAAACGATTTTACCATTTCTTATTCTTTGTTTAATGTCTTCCGGTACAATTGCAAGATTGTTCAACTCTTCCGGATCGTTTACTACAAAGGCTTTTCCTGTAATTTTTAAAAAGAAATCAGCTTCTTTTTTGAAAAAATCGAGTTGTGCAGGAAATGCTTTATCAAATTCATACATCGATTGAAATGGTGGCGGAATGCAAAACCAAACCTGCCCAAGTTCATCAGCATACAATGCATTAATAACCTGATTAGGAATTTTTAAAACGGAATTGGAACAATTAAAAAAAAGTGCGGATTGTAGTTGCAATATTTTATCCCTGATAAATAATGCAGATAAATATGAAGTCATAGAGATTTTTTCTAAGTATATCCAAATTGAATACCGCTTTTAAAAATCTGTTAAAACCCGCTCCTGTAGCCTGTTTACTAAGTAATTATTTTCCCCGTCTTTAATTTAAATAGAATTATTTGTGCAAAATTTTCCACGAAGTTTATTAATCAGCAAAGTGATTTCAGTATTTTCAATAATAATTTTTCAACACCTGTGTAACCAGAATCATCCGTTGCAGTTTCAATTTCATTCAACTCACTTAAATATGCAGAAAGCTTTTTTTCTTCATACAATTTTAAAAGGCCTGGATGCACATAGTATTTTTTACAAACTGTTCTTGTATTGCCTAAGTGTTTGCTTACGGTATCTAAAACTGAAACAATATTCTTTTTGCATTCGCTATCTGTAAGCGCATCACCAATTGACTGAAACGCAAGCAATGCTTGAATAGAACCAGCCCACGTACGAAAATCTTTTGCCGTGAAATCCATGCCAGCTGCGGCTTTGATGTAATTATTAACAAGGCCGGAATCAATAGATTTCCTGCTTCCATCAACATCATAATATTGAAATAATTCTTTACCGGGAATATCCCTGCATGCCTGAACAGTTCTCGCCAACTTTTTATTTTTCAAACTAATGTTGTGATGAATTCCTTTTTTTCCTTTGAAAGAAAAAACCATTTTATCACCATTAATAGAAACATGTTTGTCTTTTAATGTTGTTAATCCATACGATCCGTATAATTTTTCATAGCCTGCATTTCCAACTCTTATATAAGTATGTTCCATTAAACTGATTACTGTTGCTAAAACTTTTTGTTGTGTAAGTTCTTTGCCTACTAAATCTTTTTCTAATTGTTCTCTTATTTGCGGAAGCATTTTTCCAAATTCATACAAGCGATGAAATTTAGTTTCATTGCGAAGCACATTCCATAATGTATGATATCGATATTGTTTGCGGCGGCGCAAATCCAGTCCTGTAGCTTGTATGTGGCCGTTTTCCAATTGGCAAATCCAAACATTTTCCCAAGCTGGCGGGATTGCTAATTTACTTATGCGTTTGATTTCGTCTTTTTCTTTGAGCGGTTTATCGTTTAAGATATAGGTAAAGCCTTTTCCTTTTTTTATCCTATTAATGCCCGGCTCACCATCTTTTACATAAACAAGATTTACAACAGATGCAGCTCTTTCATAATCATGATCTGCTTTTAAGAATTGTTTGTGCGATAAATGAGGAACAACATCTTCTGCCATATTAATCAGTTTAAAATTTTTATTGTCATTTATTATTAATAAAATTTTGTACCACAATTTTTATCCGGCATTCATTAATAAAATTTCTTCGGTTTTTAATTCAAAAAATTTTGAGGCATTTTATTTGAATTGAATTTTGCATGAAAAATAATATTGCCATCAAATATTTGTGTTTGATTTTATTAATGCTATCATGCAACACAAAAAAATTAAATAAAGGATCTTACAGTGGGTCTGTAAATACAAGTGGTTACCAGGATGACTCATTGCCTGAACCGTATGCAACAAAATCTGTAAAAAATTTTAGCCTCGTACAAGGTTGGAAAGATGACCGCAAACCTGTTGCCCCGGCGGGTTTCAGCGTTACGCGTTTTGCAGATAAACTCGATCATCCAAGATGGATTTATGTTGCTGACAACGGCGATGTTTTTGTTGCGGAATCGAATACAGTATTAAAAGGTGTTTTAAAAGTTGGTGCAAAAATTTCGCGTAAAATAAAAACAGAACATGAAGGAACAAGTGCAAATAAAATTATTTTATTAAGAGATGAAGATAAAAATGGCGTGTACGAAAAGCAATATGTTTTTATGGAAGGCTTGAATCAGCCTTTCGGAATGTTGATAATCGGAAATCATTTTTACGTTGGCAATACCGATGGATTAATGAAGTATGATTATACGCTTGGAGATACATCAATTACAAAAGCAGGAAAACAAATTGTTTCGTTGCCAGCGGGAAAATATAACAGGCACTGGACGAGAAATATAATTACAAATGCTGCGAAAGATAAAATTTATATCGGTGTTGGTTCGGGAACCAATGTGGCTGAACAAGGTTTGGCAAATGAAGTAAGGCGCGCAAATATTATTGAAGTCAACCTCGATGGGAGCGATGAAAAGATTTATGCTGCCGGCTTAAGAAACCCTGTGGGCATGGGTTGGGCACCAGGAACAAAAACATTGTGGGCCGCAGTGAATGAGCGCGATGAATTGGGTGATGAACTTGTACCGGATTATTTAACAGGCGTAAAAGAAAATGGTTTTTATGGCTGGCCATATTCGTATTACGGGCAACATGAAGATCCGCGGATGAAAGATAATATGAATGAAGCATTGGTAAAATCTGCCATTGTTCCAGATGTGCCATTGGGCGCACATACTGCATCGCTTGGATTGGTTTTTTATGATAAAAAATCTTTTCCAAAAAAATATCATAATGGTGCATTTATAACACAACATGGATCATGGAACAGATCTGTTTTATCTGGCTATAAAGTAATATTTGTTCCCTTTGATAATGGAAAGCCGTCGGGAAAGCCGGAAGATTTTTTAAGCGGTTTTGTAAGTGATTTATCAAAAAGCGAAGTGCTTGGAAGGCCTGTTGGCATTGCAGTATTAGAAGATGGATCAATGCTTGTGGCTGATGATGCAAGCAATATTATATGGCGCGTGCAAGCGGATTAAAATTGTTTTAAGTAAAAATTCTTATAATTATTTATCGCGATTATACTTATTAATAAATTATAGAAATTTATTAATGACAATTTCTACACAACTAAAGTATGTTGTTCAATTTTTTTAAGCAAATCTTTTAACTCAAATGGTTTTGCTAAAAAATCATTTGCACCGGCTTCCATTGCGGAGCGTTCTATTTCACGGCTTGCGGATATCAATACAATCGGAATATTACTGGTGAGCTGTTGCTTTTTTAAATACTTGCAAATATCCCTTCCATCGGTTCCCGACATCCAAATATCTAATAATAATAAATCGGGAAAACCTGTTTCCATAGTAAGCAGCGATGTTGCATCTGGTGTTGTTTGCACTTCGTAACCTTCAAATTCAAGCAACAAGCCAACTGAATCCAATATCGCAGGATCATCATCAGCAATCATAATTTTTTTTGCAGTATTCATTTTTTTCAAATTGATCTAAAG
>Ga0206963_10364_pt1 | contig 10931 bp, 5 predicted proteins | sample Alteio_BWOrgHeat_28_FD_152958 | JGI IMG/M metagenome (GOLD analysis project Ga0206963, IMG submission 152958) | Enriched cells from forest soil in Barre Woods Harvard Forest LTER site, Petersham, Massachusetts, United States -... | ecosystem: Environmental > Terrestrial > Soil > Temperate forest >... | reverse complement strand
CTGGTATGCCGATCCAAGCTTGCTTCAACTGTTCTCCTTCCCGCTGGTCAGCGGCGATGCGGCGACGGCCCTGGTCCGGCCCGATGGCCTGTTGCTGACGCAACAGACGGCCCGGCGGTACTTTGGGACCGAAGACGTGGTCGGCAGGACCATTCGCATGAACGATACCGTCCTGTTCACCGTGACGGGCGTATTGAAAGACCTCCCCGCCAATTCTCATCTTCAGTTCGAGATACTGTTGCCGATGTCCTATGATGCCCGCTACGATCAGGAGATCATTCAACATCATTACGACGACCTGGATTTCTATACCTATATTCAGCTGGATGACAAGACCGATGCTTCTCCGGCTGCGTTGGCGAACATGGGCCGGCAGATCGGCGTCATCAACCACAAAGGGGAACCGACGTTCGAAGCCAATTTCGGGTTGCAGCCTTTATCGCGTATCCATTTGTACTCGCGATCCCTGCTGTATGATATCGGGCCGCAGGGCAATATCGTCGATGTGCGCATCTTTTCCATCGTAGCCATTTTTATCCTCTTAATCGCCTGTATCAACTTTATGAACCTCGCGACGGCCCGCTCGGCCCGGCGGGCCCGCGAAGTAGGCGTCCGCAAGGTCATCGGCGCCCGGCGCGGCCAGTTAATCGGTCAGTTCCTCGGCGAATCCTTCCTGGTCAGTTTCCTGGCGTTGTTGCTGGGGCTGGTGCTGGTGGCGCTGGCCCTCCCCGCCTTCAATGGGGTACTCCATACCTCGCTGAACCTGCCGCTAGGCAATGCCTGGTTCATCGGCGGATTGATGGGAGTGTTGTTGTTGACAAGTGTGGTTGCCGGCAGCTATCCCGCTTTTTTTCTTTCGTCTTTCCGTCCTATCCTGGTATTGAAAACCATGCTGGCGAAGACCGGCAGCCGCAGCGGCTTTTTTCGCAACGGGCTGGTCGTATTCCAATTTGTGATTGCCGTGGTCTTGATCACCGGGACGATGGTTGTCTATAGCCAGCTGAAGTTTATCCGCAACAGGGACCTCGGGTACGATAAAACGAACCTCCTGTATCTTCCGCTCAAAGGGGAGCTGGGGCGCCGGCTCGACGCGTTGACGGCTGATCTCCGCAACAATCCCCGTTTGAGCCGTTATTCCGTGCTGTCCGAGGTGCCGGTCAATGTTAGTATGGGGACGGCCGGCGTGCACTGGGCAGGAAAGGCGCCGGATACGCATCCGATGTTTACCGTGATGGGCGTCGACGAACATTTCCTGGATCTTTTTAAGATCCGGCTGGCGACGGGACGGGGATTTTCTCCCACCTTTCCCACCGACACGCTGAACTATATCGTCAATGAAAAGGCCTTGCAGCTCCTGGGCTGGAATGTCGCTTCGGCCATCGGCAAGCCGTTGAAGGTGTTGGACTACGACGGCAAGATCATCGGGGTCGTCAAAGACTTTAATTTCAAACCCGTACAGTCGGCCATCGATCCGCTGATCCTGCTTTATAATCCCGGCGCCGGGAAGGAATGGCTGCGGCAGGATGTCGTGATCAATGTGCCGCCGGCGGATATGGTGGCCGCAGTTGCCGATCTCCAAACGATCTGGAATAAACTGAACCCCGCTTATGCGTTCGAATATCATTTCGTCGATCAGCAACTGGCGCAGTCCTATCTGGCCGAGCAAACCTTGGGCATCCTGTTCAACAGCTTTGCCGTAATCGCCATCTTCATCTCCTGTTTGGGACTCACCGGACTGGCTGCCTTTACCGCGGAACAACGGAAGAAAGAGATCGGCATCCGCAAGGTATTGGGTGCCAATGTCGCGGGGATCGTCTCCCTCCTCTCCACCGGTTTTCTGAAACTGGTGTTGATCGCCGTCGTGATCGCATCGCCGATCGCCTGGTATGCTATGCATCGATGGCTGGAGGATTTCGCCTATCGGATATCCCTTAGCGTTTGGATCTTTGCGCTGGCCGGCGGACTGGCCCTGCTGATCGCCTTCCTCACGGTCAGCTTCCAGGCGGTCAAAGCCGCCAGGGCCAATCCGGTGAACAGTTTGCACGCGGAGTAAACGATCGTAAAATGGACATCATTGATTCAATTATAGAAGCAAACTGCATCCCATGATCAAAAACTATTTTCTCGTCGCCTGGCGCAACATGATCCGCAACAAGGCTTTTTCGGTCATCAATATCCTGGGCCTCGCCCTGGGCATGACCTGCAGCCTGTTCATCTTTCTCTGGATCCGGGACGAACGCGGCGTCGACGGCTTTCATAAGAATGGCCCGCAGCTCTACCAGGTATATGAACGCGATTATTTCGACGGCAAGGTGCATGCCGACTACCCGACCCAGGGCCTGCTGGCCGAAGAGCTGAAAAAGACAATCCCGGAAGTACAATATGCCAGCGGTTTCGAATGGAATTCGATCAATACCTTCGAAGCGCAGAACAAGATCCTCAAGATGAGCGGTTCCTTCGCCGGAGGCGATTTCTTTACGATGTTCAGCTACCCGCTGCTGCAAGGGACCCCGCAGACGGCCCTCAACAGCCTGGAAGGGATCGCCATCTCCCGCAAAATGGCCGAGCTGTTCTTCGGTAGCCCAGCAGCGGCCATGGGCAAGGCCATCCGTTTTGAAAACAGCGACAATTTCCAGGTATCGGCGGTGTTCGAAAACCTGCCCGCCAATTCCTCCCTGCAGTTCGATTTTCTGCGGAGCTGGCTGGCCTTCAAAAAAGAAAATGAGGACTGGATCCACAACTGGGGCAACACCGATGGGCCCACATTTGTCCAGCTTCGCCCCGACGCGAATCCGGCAAAAGTAAGCGCCGAAATAAAAGAGTTCATTTACCGCTACCAGCAGAGATCCAAAGCCTTTAAAGTCGAGCTCGACCTGCAACCCTTCCCGGAAAAATATCTCCATTCTACTTTTAAGAACGGCCGGATCGACGGCGGCCGGATCGAATACGTCCACCTTTTCACCATGGTGGCCGTATTCATCTTGCTGATTGCCTGCATTAATTTTATGAACCTGGCCACCGCCCGCTCGACCAAACGCGCAAAGGAAGTAGGCGTCCGAAAAGTCATCGGCGCCGCCCGGCCGGCATTGATCGCGCAATTCATGGGCGAAGCGCTCCTACTGACCTTCTTCTCGATCTTCATCGCGGTTTCGCTGACGGCTCTTCTGCTCCCCGCCTTCAATACCCTTACAGGGAAGCAACTATCCCTGCCCGTTCACCAGCCTGTTTTCTGGCTCGCCATGCTGGGCTTATTGCTGCTGTCGGGGTTCGTATCCGGCAGCTACCCCGCCATCTTTCTATCGGCCCTGAAGCCCATCCGGGTGCTGAAAGGTGCGTTGAAACCCGGCGGCGGAGCAAGCTTCTTCCGCAAGGCGCTGGTCGTTTTTCAATTTGGACTTTCGATGGTCTTCCTCGTCGGCATGATCGTCATCTACCGGCAGCTGGATTTCGTTCAACGGATTAACCTGGGATTCGACCGGAACAACCTGGTCTATATCCCGCTGGAAGGCGAATTGAGCCAGAAATATGAGCTGTTCAAACAGGAGGCGGAAGAATTGCCGGCAATCATGCAGGTCTCCAAGCTTCGGCAGCCGCCGACCTCGATGTTTACCCATACCGGCGATATCAGATGGGTAGGAAAAGACCCCAATGTGGTAGTTTCCTTCGTTCAATCGGACGTGGGCTACGACTTCGTAAAGACCATGGACCTGAAGCTGGCCGGGGGACGCGATTTCTCCCCGGCCTATCCAACCGATTCTGCGGGTTTTATCCTGAATGAAACCGCCGTTAAAAAGATCGGCTATACCGACCCCATCGGCAAAACCATGTGGTGGGGCCAGCACCCGGGGAAGATCATCGGCGTCCTGAAGGATTTCCATTTTACCTCCCTGCACCAGCCGATCGAACCGCTGATCATCCATATGAATGAACAACGTACTTCGGGAACCATCCTGGTGAGGCTTCGGGCGGGCAGAGACAAAGAAGGATTGGCCAGCCTGGAGAAATTATGCCGGGAGCTAAACCCGGCCTTCCCCTTCAGCTACCAGTTTTCAGACGCGGAATACAACAAATCCTACCGGGGCGAACAGCTGGTCGGTAAACTGGCCAACTACTTTGCTTTTCTGGCCGTGTTCATTTCCTGCCTGGGACTGCTGGGCCTGGCTACATTTACCGCCGAGCAGCGGACCCGGGAGATCGGCGTACGCAAGGTGCTGGGAGCCAGCGTACCTGGAATCGTCTCCTTACTATCAAAAGATTTTTTGGCGCTGGTCCTGATCGCCATCGTGATCGCTTCGCCGATAGCCTGGTATTCTGTGTATAGCTGGCTGCAGGGCTTTGCTTACAGGACTCCGATCAGTTGGTGGATCTTTGCGGCCGCCGGTGTTTCCGCCCTGCTGATCGCCTTCCTTACCGTCAGCTTTCAGGCGGTTCGGGCGGCTTCTGTGAATCCCGTCGACAGTTTGCGAAGTGAGTAACCTACAGCGATCTACTTCTTCTTCCCGGAGAAAAAACGCAGCATCCTGCTCACCATCTTGTCATTGGCGCCCAACTTCCCTTTGAGCGAGGTATAGGCCGATACAAGGGCATTGTCCAGCTTCACCAGCAGCTTGTTGCTGCCATCTCCGGGCCTCGCCTGATAATAGGTAGCCCGGCGATAAGGGTTCTCTTCGACCGTATAATAATAAAGAGCGATAGACCTGCGGTAAGTACCCTCCGGACAGGTCATCGGCAGCGGATGGCCATGATAGGAATCGGCATCCGTATTGAAAATAACACAGCGATTAAAGATAGGCGTTACACTTTCCTCGCAGGCTTTCATTTTTTTGTCCCATAGCTCCAGTTTACCGCCCCATTCCTCTTTCCACTCCTCATTCAGGTATACCAGCACGTTGACACGCCGCTGCCAGTTACGATGGTGCGGGTGCACGGTGAAGTCGGCATGGATATTCAGAAAGCCGCCGCGGGTGGACTGGTGAATGCCGCCCCCCTCGAGGCCGTCGTCCTTTTGCAGGCTCTTAATGCCGGTAATTGCGCTAAGCCATTCCAGGAAGGCGGGGGAATTAAGTTCATTGATCGTCCCCCTGATCGCTGCAGGCAGCAGGTCGATCTTGTTCAATCCCCGTTTATCTTCGTTATAGTGTTTGTAGTTAATCCACCCGTCGGTCTCATTCAACTTATTGAACTCGGCAATACATTCCTCCAGCACGCCGGGGTCGAGGAAATTTTCCAGCACAATATGCGGATAGGGTTTTGCCGATTGGTATTTTTTGGCCAGTTCAGGAAGCTGCGCTGTCCATTTGCTATAATCAAAGACTTGGGTAGTGGTTGTCACTCTTGGATTTATTTGGTTGGCCCTCCGGCCTGTTATAAAATTTGGCCTCCGGTCCAACCATAGCCAATTATTGGCCTTCGGCCTGCGGACCTCCTGTCCGCGAAGAGGCAAAGGTACGGAGTTTTTATAATCTGCCTGCAGCGTCCGTTCAGGCTTGCTGAAAGCCCCATCCCCCGGCCGTTCCGCAGACCCGCCCCGGCGGCGCTTTAATCCCGCCTCGACTCCAGCATGAACCCGATCGTCGTACCCACATCCGGCCGGCTCCTGACATGGACTGACTGGCCATGGGCCTCGATAATATGCTTGCAGATGGCCAGCCCCAGTCCGGTTCCGCCTTTATCACGGCTCCTGGCGGCATCGGTCCGGTAAAACCGCTCGAATATCCGGAGCAGGTGCTCTTCCTCGATGCCGATCCCGTCGTCGCTGATCTCTATCAGCACATTCTTTTCGTCGATCTTATAAATGCTGGCGACAATACTGCCGCTGGCCTTGCCATACTTGGTCGCGTTTTCAACCAGGTTGATCAGCACCATCCGGATCTTTTCCTTGTCGGCAAAAACGGTAATGGGAGATTCGCAACCCTTCTTGATGGCCGTCCGGATATTCTTGCTATGCGTTTTGATGGACAGGGATTCGAAGACCTCCCGGATCAGATCCTGGATGATAAAATTCTGCTTGTATAACAACTGTTCCCCCCGCTCCAGGGTAGAGATCTCATCGAGGTCGTTCATCAGGTTCACCAGCCGTTCCACATTCTTGGCCGTATTTTCCAGGAATTTTTTCCGGATAACCGTTTCTTCCATCGCTCCGTTCAGCAGCGTATCCACATAGCCCTGGATGGCGAAAATGGGTGTCTTGAACTCATGGGCAAGATTTTGCAGGAATTCCTTCCGGTAGGCCTCATTCTTCTTCAGCAGCTCGATCTCTTCATTTCTCTTCTCCCCCCATTTCTCCACGTCTTCCCTTACCTCGTCGATACTCTTCTGCGGCAGAATATATTTGAAATAGACCTCTTCCTTTTTGGTGGCCTTGGTCTGATGGATCAGCTTGTATATGAGCTTGATCTTCCGGTAGATAAATTTCTCCAGGGTGAAAAGGATCAGCCCATAGCTGCCGGAAAAAATGATGATCAGCGAGGCGGCCCCCACGATCTTGTTGGCAGTCAGCAAATAAATGCCGGCGGAAATCGGCAGGGCCAGCAGGACGGCGGTGAGGGCGGATAATTGTTTTGGAGATAAATTTTTGGTGGAAGGCATTGACAAACAAATTACAAAAAATGCCGGCTATATGTTCAAAGATTGAATTTATAGCCTACTCCTTTTACGGTCGTAATACAATCCAGCCCAAGTTTCTGGCGGATCTTGCGGATATGCACATCGATCGTCCGGTCCCCGACGATCACCTCATTGCCCCAAACCTGGTTGAGGATCTCATTGCGCAAAAAAACCCGCCCCGGTCTGGAAGCCAGCAGATATAACAGCTCAAATTCCTTTTTTGCCAGCGTGACGTCCTTCCCGTCGACCATGACCTCGAATTTGGCAGGATCGATGCTCAGGTTCTCCACTTTCAGGACCTTGTCCTCGGGTTCCTTGTTCACCCGGCGGAAAAGGGCATTTACCCGGCTGATCAGCACCTTCGGGCTGATAGGCTTCGTTACATAGTCGTCGGCGCCCGTCTCCAGTCCCCGGATATGCGATCCTTCATCGCTCAATGCCGTCAAAAAAAGGATGAGGGTTTCTTTAAAGCTGGGCTGTGATCTCAGTATTTCACAGACTTCCACCCCATTTTTTCTGGGCATCATGATATCCAGGATGATCAGGTCCGGTCGCACGATCTTGGCCTTTCCGATCGCCTCGTCCCCATCCTTGGCCGTACTGACGTCGTACCCTTCTTTTGTCAGGTTGTATTGAATGATTTCCAGGATATCGGGCTCATCATCAGCTATCAGTATCTTCTTGCCTTTGGATTCCATTACGAAAATTTACGCAAACCTACTGGAAATAAAGATTGGCGTGGGATAATGCCGAACCTGTTCACAATTTGTTAATACATAAATAACACAAACGCCTTTCCCATTCCTACCCTAATATTACATTTTTTTATCCCTCCTGCCTTGTTTGGTCGTATTTTTGTTTGACTTCCCGAATAATATCTTATGAGTCCAATTTTACGGTCAGCGATGTGGTCTTTTACAGTGGCAGTACTTCTGGGCCTTTCTCTTTCCAGCCTGGCGCAGCCAAATTCCTATCCCTATAGGGTGGCCCAGGACCGGATGATCTGGCATGACAAGGTGGATAAGGAACAACAACGGCTGATTCTGTTGGGCGGCGGCAAGGACGATAGCGTGATCCGCCTGACCAAAGACGAGACGGTCAACCTCCAGATCACCGATGCGCTCTGCCGGCAGGTCGATGATCTGCAACAGCAGATCGAATTCGATTCAACACTGAATACCAATGGGAAGAAGCGATATTTACGCGGGCTGGAAGCGCTGCTGACAGGATTCGAAAAAGCATATTTGTCGAAAGCGATTCCCGCTTCCATGGCGCCCGACCTCGTACAGGCCTTTATCCAGGCAATGCAGCTGGACGAAAGGACACAGAGCATCGAGCCCGTCGTGGCCAGCCACCCCTATGCCGTGGGAAATATCCTGGTGGATTGCTTCCTCTACCCTTCTGCTAACCAGGGCGTTGCGCCTTCCAGACTACTCCTGACGCGCCGGTACTGCGAAATGCACCCTGGCTCGATCCTCAACTATTTGAACCTCCACCGCGGCCTGCCTTTCGAAGACAGCCTGATCATCGTCGCCGGTCATTATGACATCGGCCAGCTCTATAATTTCGCCGCCACAGGCAATGGTTTGGCCTGGCATATCCGCAACAGCAAGGATTCTCTTGTGCGTACCGTCGCCATGCTGGCGGCCAGCCGCAGCGGACGGCTCTATTTTCCCTTCCTGGACCAGCTGGTAAAAGGGAAGCTCACCCTGGAAGATATTGACAAGGTTAAAGATGATAATCTCAATTATTTCCGGTTGATGGTCCGGACCCGTCTGGACTACGCAGCCCGGGTGCTGCCCCCGCTTTTGGACACCCCTCTTGAAATGGACGCGCTGACCGAGATGCTGGAGAAAAAGAGTAAACAGGTGTTTGTCAATGAGATCAATGCGCTGCATACGGTTGAAAACCCGGCCATCCGGTTTAAGATCCTCGACCCGCTGACGCCGGAAGAGCTCTATTATCTCGTCGTGCTCAGCGAAGATGAGATCTATACGTCCAGCTACCTGGGCGTCTATGACCGGATCTTTCAGCGCATGAAACAGCCCTTTGGGGATAGCCTGCTCATGGCTGTTCACGGTGATTATTTCCGGAAATTCATCAAAATGGCAGCGGCTTATAACAAGCTGGAGCATTTCCTCGGCACGATGGATAAAGAAAACGCCGGCACCGTGATGAAATCCTTTGTCATCCACCTGGAAAAGGCAGGGGAGGAAGAAGCCGTCGACGTGGCCGATTCCTACAGCAGTATTGTCGAAAAAAGCCCTGCCCTGGCCCGCTTTATCCTCAGTGAGGTCAAGTGGAACTATGATAAAAATATAGCGGCGGGGGACAAGAAAGGGATCATTATCTATCGCCTGCTGCAGACCCTCTTCGAGTCCGCCGATACGGCCAATAAGATCGATCTGTCCGCCCGTCTTGGCATTCCGCCGATTTATACCGTTGACTATCATTCCCTGGCCGATGACAGCGGCCGGGTAGTCGAACAGGTCTTTTTCTACGGCGATAAAGACAAGGACGGCCAGAATTCCTATGAGGATTTCATGTCGCTGTTCCGCCCAGGCCATGTCAAACCGGCCACCGGTCATGTCATAGCGGCCAAAGGACATGGCCCGGCCCGGCCGGAAAGCCGGTCGGAATGGAAGATCACCGATAATCCGCAATGGACTACCATCAGCTCTATCCGCGGCAAGCCGGTTCTCATCTTTGCCAACAAACCGCTGCTTGGTGACGACGACCCCGACACCAAGGCCCAGGAAGCTGTGGCACACTATCTTGACGAACACCACCTCCAGCCCACGATCGTCATCCATCGCGGCCATAGCTATCATGTCGGATCCACTATCGAGCAGATGGCGCAGACCGCGCCGAATGCCCGTATCGTCGTGCTCGGTTCCTGCGGCGGCTATAACAACCTGAGCCAGGTCCTGAAGATCAGCGAAGACGCCCATATCATCTCCTCCAAACAGGTAGGTACAAAGACGGTGAACGAACCCATCCTGGAAGCCATCAACAACACGCTGGTGGCCGGCAGGGACATCGAATGGCTGCCCATGTGGCGGGACCTGGAAGCCCGATTTCAGAACGATCCGGCAGGGAAAGAAAAATTCGACGATTATATCCCGCCATACAAGAACTTAGGCGCTATTTTCATCAAAGCCTACCGGAAAGCAATGGAGAACGAATAACTTCTTACCTTTGTACCAGCCGTCATGTCAGCAGAGAGTAAGAAAAAAAAGATATTCGATTTCAGCCTGCTAAGGCGTGTATTCCATTACGCGGCTCCTTATAAGAGCCGCCTTTACCTCTCCGTCTTTCTGTCCGTTTTACTCGCCATCCTTTCCCCCCTGCGCCCCTTTCTGATCCAGGTGACGATCAATGACTATATCCGCAAGGGCTCGGCGCCCGGTCTTTCGATCAAGGAGAAAATGGAGGCATTGATCATCTGGATGACCGTCCTTCAGATCGGCCTGTTGCTCATTGAGACGGTCGCCCGGTTTTACTTTTCATTCGTCACGGCCTGGCTGGGGCAGACCGTCGTCAGGGACCTGCGGATCGACGTCTACAAAAAAGTACTCGGTTTGAACCTGTCCCAGTTCGACAAAACCCCCATCGGCACCCTCACTACCCGAACGATCAATGACATAGAGGCCATCAATGATATCTTCTCGGACGGACTGATCCCCATCATCGCCGACCTGCTGTCCATTGTTTCCGTCCTGCTGTTTATGTTCTTCGCCGACTGGCAGTTGACCCTCGTCTGCCTTGCACCCTTCCCTCTGCTGATCCTCGCGACCTGGCTTTTTAAGGAATCCGTCAACAGATCCTTTATCCGGGTCCGGAATGCCGTTGCCGCTCTGAACGCCTTCGTCCAGGAACACATCACCGGGATGACCATCGTGCAGGCTTTTGCCGGCGAACGGCGGGAAGCGCGCAAATTCGATAAAATCAACCGCGAACATCGCAACGCCAATATCAATGCCATCTTCGCCTATTCCATTTTTTTCCCCGTGGTCGAAATCATCCTTGCCCTCAGCACCGGTCTGCTGGTCTGGTGGGGCGCCACCGGAGTACTCCACATGCCGGAACAGGAGGCCAGGGCGCTCAGCGGCAAAATCGTTGCCTTTTTCCTCTACCTCAACCTGCTCTTCCGCCCGCTGCGGGTGATTGCGGATAAGTTCAACGTATTGCAGATGGGAATGGTAGCCAGCGAAAGAGTGTTCCGGGTGCTCGATAATCCTGACGTGACCCGGGATGAAGGCACTTACAAACCTGACCACGTAAAGGGGAAAGTAGAGTTTGATAAGGTAAATTTCGCATACACC
>Ga0206963_10363_pt1 | contig 10989 bp, 12 predicted proteins | sample Alteio_BWOrgHeat_28_FD_152958 | JGI IMG/M metagenome (GOLD analysis project Ga0206963, IMG submission 152958) | Enriched cells from forest soil in Barre Woods Harvard Forest LTER site, Petersham, Massachusetts, United States -... | ecosystem: Environmental > Terrestrial > Soil > Temperate forest >... | reverse complement strand
ATCCTAACCCTATAAAACTAACATCCTTAATCCTTTATTAAATGTAGAGAAACTGCCTACTTCCTCCTGGCCTTAATTGTACTAAGCATTCCCTCCGTTAACCCAATGTAAGTAGCTAAAAATCTTGCTTGAACCCTCTGTATTAGATATGGATACTGTTCAGCAAGCCAGTTAAACTTGTCCTCACCTTGTTGCATCCACATGGCTATCATTCGCTGTTCACTGCGCCTTAGACATCTTTCTAACAGTATCCTGCCTATAGCATTGAACTCAGGAAAGTTCCTGGTCATACGCTGGAACTCATCATAGTTAATATAGTAAAGGGTACAATCTTCAAGCGCTTGGATATATACAGCCCCAGGCTTTTGAGTAGAAAAGCTTTCCAGTGATACACATATCTCACCTTCTCTAGGAAAGGCAGATGATATATCCCTATCACCTTTCAAGTAATAGGTTCTAAGGATGCCCTGTTCTACAAAGTAGATGTTCTGGCAAATGTGCCCTGCCTTCAGGAGGAAGTCCTTTCTGGCTAAGTGCTTTTCCTTTAGAGTATCTTCTAAGTAGTCTCTGAGGTCATTGGAAAGGGGGTGGATAGCCCTTAGGTATTTGAATAGAGCGATCATACATTTAAGATTGAGTTATTTGGGAGTAACATCACCTGAGTAGGAGTAGTGCAGTTGTTTCTTCTCGTACAGTTCACTTGCCCTGTGACTTGCTTCTAAAAGCCACATAAATCTTGTGAACAAATACACATATTCTGTCATCATGTCTTCCTCGTAGTCCTGGAATAGTCCGCTGGTTATAGCTGCATGAAAAATATCTATAAGAAAGTGCCTATCCTGGTACATGCTCCTTTCTGTTGCATTAGATAGTATTAGCTCTATGGGGTTCTTTAGCATTCCTTCATTAAGGAACGCATATGCTTGTTCCCATTGTTTGTATAGCATAAGTTTAGTTTTAGAAGTGAATGCTATCTCGGTTCAATGTCCTTTGAGTATGAGTAGATAAATTGTTCATCCATGATAAGTTCACCTACCCTATAGCTGGCCTCAACTATTTGGATGACCCTTACAAAGCAATCAACATGAGCTTTCATCATATCAGCATCATAGTCTTCAAAGGTGCTACTGCTAATGGCTGCAAAGAATAAGTTGAATAGGCATTGTCTGTCATCAAAAAGGTTAGTGGCAATAGTGCTACCCCATATTACCTGGATAGGGTTGTTCCATTGTAGGTCATTAAGAAAAGCATATTCATTGTTAGACATAAGTTTGATGTTTAAAGGTTACCTGTCTATTGAGCACTGAGGCTACCCCATATTTTGTAATGTGTAATGCAGTGGTACTATTCTTCACCTACACTAAGATTGAGATGCCCACTTGCCCTTAACTGATCTATGTTGTAAACTGTCTCAACCAGTTTGATCATTTGCAGTAAATCCCACATTCGTCCAGCCTTCTTTAAAGGTTCATCTGATCTCCAATTTTCACTGCTCATTGCAAAAGAAAAGAAGTCAAAGATCAATGCCCTTGCATTGAATAAGGTGTCTTGGGCACAAAACTCTTGTATTGTCCACATAGGGTACTTCCTATCATATTCATCAAGAGTAGCGAAATGATAGTGCCAGTCTTCTTTCATGGTGTGATGTTTTATTAGTGATGAAATAGGTTTTAAACATGGTCAAAGTCTTCATGGGCTCTGCTCTTTGACCTACATCAAGTGTGGGGTAATGATACCAGTATCATTATGGGTGATGGTGGCTATACCCTACAGTTGAGAATTGTTACTGCTGGCTCCTGCCTCCCCTGCCTTGCAGTTTGGGGTGGTGGGGCTGAGAATGCCGGACAGACCTTTAAAAATCTTTATTTCTTGTCCTGCATGAAAGCACCGCCTAACCTCCGTGAGGTCATAATTTGGCCTGTATTTCGTTCCTGTGGCCTTGTGGGATAGGTGAACGGAAGGAAGGCTAATCTTTGGATAAGCCCCAAGCTGTACGCAGGAGGCAGACGAAATGGCCGAGGCTACCTGACGATGGCATTCAAATTAAAATCATTATGCTATGCCATTGGCAGATAGTAGTCGGAATGCAGATTTGCGAAGGGAGGCAAAACCATGACAGATACCGTAGCATTGCTTTTGTGTATAGCTATCTGGCGGGGTTTTATTTCATGGCTACAAATACTGCATACCTATGGACCTGATTTAGTTGGGCATTGCGTAATGCTTAAATAAAATTCGCCTGATTGGCTTTGTCCTGAGGCATAAAAGACGGGGATAGCCTAATCTCTCCTTTTCGACCGGGGGTAAAAAAGAGGATACCCATGCTCCCCCTATATGTTGACTCATTTATAGGTGTCCATTCTCTTGCGATAAGTATAGGCGGTATCCAGAAAAAGCTTTTTGAAATGACAATACGGCAGATTACCTAATCGGCTGGCCCTTGCAATAATACCTTTACTGCCTTTACTAGATTTATTTGGTTTATGCGGATGACACTTTTTACATCACCCATAAAAAATCTTCATACCTTTTTATAGGTAGAAAGTAAAATAGCCCGAGCTTGTCGTTAGAGACAGAACCCGAGCTACTTTTTATTTCCAGACGACCTGCTATTTATTGAGTCGCTTCCAATCCGGACTACTTAGTAAAGCTAGTCAAGCTATTCCAGGAGTCTGTATTTACCCTTACTAATGTTCTTAATTTTGCACTTTACTTCAGGTTTTTTTAAGATAGCAAAAAAAGTTTGTCTGCTAAATTTTGCGTTAGCTCCTTCAAATAGATGCTTTATGTCGCTGATATCAATCTCCTTACATTTCTTCTGTTCGGATATCGATTGAAATTCGTCCAACACCAAGTTTAAATTAGTGTCGTCATATCTGCCATCTTGCTCTCGTAATAACGAGTATTCTGATGCTTTTCCAACGATTTTCACTAGTCTATTTTCTGTGATCTCAAACTTATCAACGGTATCAAGCATGTCATTACCATGCCTTGACCATGCTAATTTTATATATCGGCCATTAGTCGCAGTGCGATTTACGTCAATTACAAAATCAGCCTCAGAGCCGTAAATTCTACTGCCGCTCATTGAAGAACCGGTTTGGATGCCTTCATTTGACGATTTCGTAGTATGATTAATCACAAAAAGCGTAATCTTATGCTTCTTTACCAATCCTTGCAATTTCATCATTATTCGCTTTGCAATCTTCTCGTCTGCATTACTCTCATTTGTAAGCCTATTCAGAGAATCAATACAAACATAAGACGCATGGCTATCCGCGATAGCTTTGTCCAAAATATCCCAATGTTCCTCACTTGTGATATGAGACGGCATAGAAGGGTTTGATACCATGAAATTCTGCTTTGCAGCCAAAAAAAATTCTTTAGTATCTTTAAAGGCTGACAATTGCTTGCCATTTCTTTCATATCTATATACTTTACCACCTTCTTCGAACGAAATAAATAGGCATTTCTGGCTTGAATAATTCAGCGGATATCCAAGAAATTCTTTAGCCCCTCCGGCGATATGTAAAAACAAGGTTTCCCCATATGCGGTTTTTCCAGATTTTGGAGGTCCAAAGATAAAACCTACCGTATTTTCTTTCACCCCAGGTATAACAAATACCTGCTCGGGCAGATCCTTTATCCATTCAAGAGCTTCTCCAAGTGAAACAATAGTCCTTTTAGGTTCCAAGTTGCTGACGGTACTTTCTTCATCTTCGTTATCGTTTCGAACTTCAGCTTGTTCTTCAGGACTGGACATATCGTCCTCTTCGTCTTGACGGTGTATAAAATTCTCACCCTCGGATTTGTCGAGGCTTTCTTGAGAATTGAAAAAATACTTTTTCATTATAAATGTTTTTTACTTCATTTTGTCTGAATTTAATCTGAAAAATTAATTAATCATTTACCAAATAATATTGGAAATTACCCTTAAACCGTAATCCTATTATGTGATGTTCACATTTTACAGCCGTTCAGCAGGCCGCTGAACCAAATAAGGACGTCAAGTTAGATCGAATGAAGCGTTGATCTTTTGACTTTAAGCAAGATAGAAACTATTAGAACCATATTCTAAAAAATACACATCAGGCATATAGGCTAACTTATCAATGAATCTGCTTAACAGTTGACGTAGCCAATCTCAGCCATAAAAAATCCCCTATTTAAAACCGATAGAATGCAGCAATAAATATGCCGGTTATAAAAGCTGACAGAATTTCTTTAAACACGCTCTATTTGTCATTGAAAGTATATGTATAGTCAAAATGGCCGTCGCCTGGACTCTTTAATTGCAAAACTCCATCAGTCAAAACGGCCTGTTCAATTTTTTCATCATCTATCTTTATAAGCCAGTCTGCATCGTCAATTCCATCCTGCTTATCTATAGAAGTTATTTTGAATTTCTTAATTTCAGCCTTCTGACTATCTTCAAAAATTATGTAGTTAGGATTAATTTCTATCCATCGTGGATTCATTTCAAATGGGAGAATAATATCTTCAGGTTTAAATTCAAGTCTGCCCGTTTGCACCTGGGCTGCGTATGACATTGAATCATACAACTCATATGGCGTCAATTGTTCGCCCCGAGCAGATTTTTCAACTGCTATATCAAAAGAGTCTTTCAGTTCTTTTAATAGTTTGTAAAACTGAGCTTGCTCTTCATTAATTTTCTTGTCTATGACATTTACAGATGTAGACCGGTAGGTCTTGAACCGTGCATGTTCGCACGACATAAGAACCATGCAGAAGGATAATATAATTTCTAAAGATTTCGCTTTCATTTTTATGTTTGTTGCCGTAGCAGGTCATAAATTGAAAAACCTAGTTGCTAATGAAACATCTCCGCTTACCAACTCTGTAAATACCTCGTATCTGCTATCTTTTAAAGTGATTGTATAGAAATCTGTTAGAATTATAGTACCATCCGGTGAATAGCTAGGGCTATTGGGATCATAACCAATAAGCCGCTTTGACCATCCGTTCGAGAAAAATTTAGTCGGTTCTGATGTTACTATTTTTATACTCGACAATACCTTTGCAGATTCGCAATCCTTTTCAATTATATTGGCTCCGCTATCAATAAAAAAAATTACGCATCCCTTCGACACATCGCCTGTAGTTGACGTACCGTTTCTACCTCCAATAAATATTTGAAGGTATTCTGTCTTAATGGTTGGCGGGATATTTTGCGAACGCAGGTTAAAAGAGAGAGAAAGCAAAATAATCGGGAATTGAATACTTCTTTTCATAATGGCTTTGGTTTGAAGGTTAATAAATCAAAGATAGGGCAATTAGGAATGCGGCCCCAAAAGACCGCACCCTTCTTTTAATTTTATCGCAAATTGTCAGGGCTTCGAAAACCCAGGTGATTTTTCAAGAATCTCCTTCTTCGCTTCCGTCTGGCGCTTTCTCTTTTTATACCGTTCAGTCATGGCCTCCGATTTATGACCGTACATATACTGAATATCCTTTAGCTCTAAACCCGCATCAGTCTTATCGTCTGTCCCGGTGTGCTTGGCGGCATATAGGTATTTATTGATCCCTAGCCCTGTCGGTGGCTCGTCAATGACCAGTTTCTTCCATAGCTTAGTTATCGTATCCCTTTTTACAGGTGTCGTATTAGGGGTTAAATAATCCTTTACCATGCTTCCGTAAACTCTCTTGCCGTTCTCAACTCTTGGTTGACTTCTACCGCCTTTAAATGGCGAACCAAAGAGAAGGTAATCCCCAGGAACGCTATCGAGGTTCATGCCTTCCAATAATGCGTGCAAATGTGGGTTAATGGGCACCTTCCGGACGTTTTTAGTCTTACTATTCTCAGCGCCTTCCTCCGGGCTAATTGTTATGATAAGCTCATCCAGATCGATATTTTTTACCTTCAAAGCTAAGACCTCCTTTGGCCTTATGCCAGTATGATAAATAACGGACATCACAATAAATAGCCGTGGATGTACTGTAAGAAGATGCTTGGCAATTCTTTCTTTCTCATCCTCTGTGTAATCCTGATAGAGATCAGATTCAGGCACCTCCCTGTCCTTGTAGTCAAGCAGCGGGTTAACGCTAAGAATCCGATAATTAACCAATTCACTAAACATGCTTCGGATTACACTTACATGCTTATTGTAATTGTGATTTGTAAAATCTCTCTCTTTGGCGCATTCATCAATAAGGGACAAGCAGACTCCCCTATCAAATTCAACGAGCGGCAAGAAATCATAACCATTTTTTGAAGCAACTTCTCCGATAAAATCCAGCATACTTCTATAACCCAATTTAGACTTAGATGCCAGCTTCTTTTTTGAGAGGGCAAAGCTCATCGCCTCTTTAAAATACATGGTCTTTTTGGCCTGTATTGGCTTTATATGACGTACCTTAAACTCGGGGTCAACTATTGGGTTCCAGCCGTTTTCCAGCCATTCTTTATACAACTGGCATAGCTTTTCGGCCTGTGCCATACGGTCGCTTTTGTCCTTTATCCGGTTAATACCTTCGCGGTATTTGCGTAAGTATTCCTTTCCCTCATGAGTAAATCGGAAGTAAATAAACCAGTCTTTGGTGTTGGAAATGGAAATTTCAGGGACGGTATATGTCCCTTTAATGGTGGTGGATTGTTCCATTGCTTTCCTGTTTGTTCCGGATTCTGTTCCGGATTTGCTTGGAATTTTGCGGAAAGCATTGATAACATAATGAAAATAGCCCTCTTACGAAGGCTATTACTTTACTAGGCGGAGAGGAAGGGATTCGAACCCTTGATACCCTTTCGAGTATACACACTTTCCAGGCGTGCTCCTTCAACCACTCGGACACCTCTCCTGATTAAAATATCTCAATGCATTTCTCCCCTTTCGCGCATGCCGCGACCTACACTACCCTCCGCCGCGACTATTTCTAATTGGGGCGAATTCGCCATAATTAATTAACCGAGTCCGCCAAAGACACACATCCCCATGCTCCGACATTTTCAAAACCCGCCGCCGTCACACCACCATCCACAGCCGCGAAACGCTCTCAGCCGCCACACCGCTCACGGCGCCGCCTCACCACCCACGGCCGCGATGCGGCCCTGCCGCACCACCCGCCACACCAACGCCATACGGCCCCGCGCGAGGGCTGCAAAAGTACATTATCCCACCTTACCTTCCGAATATTTTTTGAGCATTTTCCGTCGTCACCCGCGCCACTTCCTCCACTGAAACCCCCTTCACTTCAGCCAGTTTCTCCGCCACAAAGTGCAAATAACTGCTCTCATTGCGCTTCCCCCGAAATGGAACGGGTGACAAATAAGGCGCATCCGTCTCCAGCACCAGGTGCTCCAGCGGGATCTCACGGATCGCATCCGGCAACCCGGAATTCTTATACGTCAGCACCCCCCCGATCCCCAACAAAAAACCCAGGTCTGCAATCTCCCGGGCACTGCGGTCATCCCCGCCAAAGCAATGGAATATGCCCCTTAATCCCCCCCGCTGATGCTCCCTCACGACCTTGATGCTCTCCGCCATCGACTCGCGGCAATGGATCACGATCGGGATCCGGTACTGAAGCGCCCACTCGATCTGCAGGTGAAACGCCTCATACTGCTGACACTCAAAGGTCCGGTCCCAATAGAAATCCAGCCCGATCTCGCCTACCGCCGCCCAGGGGCGGCGGCCAAGGTCTTCCTCTACCAACCGGAGCTCCGTCGTATAATCCTCCTTCACCGAACAAGGGTGCAGACCCGTCATCCCGATACAAACACCGGGATGCTTTGCCTCCAGGGCCAGCAGCGCCGCCCGGGAACCACTGTCCACCATCGGCAGATAGAACTTCTCAACCCCTTCTTTCTCAGCCCGCTGTATAGACTCGTCCCGGTCACGGTCAAATTCCTTGCTATACAAATGACAATGTGTGTCGATCATTTTCATTCGGAATTTACGTCTCTTCAAAGGTCGAATGCAGTCGCCTTCGGCTCGTGTCATTGGACAAATATCCCCAAAAGCCCTGATTTTTAAAATCACTTAATACACCATAAAACATACCACAAACTGGTAAATTGGCCATTTCCAGCAGATTCGTCAGTCGGGCTGACGAAATTACTTTGCATAAATCAAAAAAAGATTTACCTTTAAATCAGTTTTCATAGGGTACGGATTAAAAACGGGCCAGGGTGTCTACCCAGGCCCAATTTTATTTCCCACCGAATCCTTCCACCCTACCCCACCCTTTCTTACTGTAATGGCCTCAAAGCGCCACCCCAAATCCGAAAAATGATCCAACACCGCCGGTAACGCCTCGCGTAACCGCTCAAACGCCTTTTCACTATCATGAAAGACGACGATCGACCCCGGTCGCGCAAAGCGGGTCACATGACGGGCACATTGCGCCCCCGTCAACGCGCGGTCAAAATCCGCGCTTAACACATCCCACATGACAATATGGTAGTTGAAAGGCGCCGACCGCAACAGAGAAGACTGCAGCGCGCCGATCCGGCCATAAGGCGGCCGGAATAAATCGGAATCTATCCACCGGGCGGCCTCCCGGACATTCTCCAGGTAAAGTTTGTCGTCCACCTTCCACCCATTGAGATGATTCTGCGTATGGTTGCCGACCCGGTGCCCTTCCAGCAAAAGCCGGCGATAAATCTGCGGATAGGCCTCTACGTTTTTACCGATACAAAAAAAAGTCGCCCGGGCATCCTTTTTTTTCAACTCATCCAGCACAAAGGGCGTAGCCTCCGGATGAGGGCCATCGTCAAAGCTCAAGTGCAGCACCTTCCCCTCCGCCGGCATCTGCCATACCAGGCCCGGGTACAGTTTCTTCAGCCACCAGGGCGTCCTTGTCAGATAGAACATAACAGTAAAGTTACGGAGTGTCTTTATAAAACGTATTCACATGAATTACCCTGCCGCCTTCTTTGAAAATCTTTCCATTATCCTTTACAAACGCCTCCTGGCTCTTCTCATCCTTCAATAACTTATCCGCATACCGCTTCACCGCCGCATCTTTCAGCGTCACCGGCGCACCCGACTGCATCGCCTCATCGATATACCCGCGCAGCAACGGTTCTAATTGATGATAAAAAAGATCGGTCCCGTCAAAAATATCGCTTCCGATCACGTTTTCCCCCGACACCGCCACAAACCCAACGATCGTGCTGTCCGAATGCCGGAAATGATCCATAAAAAAATGGAAATATTCATCGCTCGCCAACACATATTTCTTGTCCTGCCAGCGCGACAAATAGGAAAGACTGTTGTTCTTAAACTTCCCCCCCTGTAACTCCCGGTCCACCTCCCGCCAGATCAGCACCTGGTTATGCGTGGAATCCATCACCTTACGGAGACCAATATTGGCATAATTGCCATAGCCGAATTTCTTCTCCTTCTCACTCCACCTCCCCTCTTCCACACACATCACCGGCACATACTGATCCTTGTCCGAAGGATTCAGGATCGTATCCCGCACGATCATCCGGTCCTGACGGCCACCGGAAATGATCTCGCCGCCGCCGATATAAACCGATTTTTTCGAGTGGGTATTAAACCGCAGCCAGTGTACATTCTCAAACGACGTCGTCCCCCGCTCCGTCACCGACACCAGACCCTTGCTCAGGGCCTCGCTCAGCGGGACCACATCCCCCATCCCCGACGGCATGCCGCCACCGGCCTTCCGCCGTATCGGGATAATCTTCAGATTTTTAAACTGCCAGGCGCTGTCATAATCCACGTACAAAGTCTCATACGTCAGCTGAGCCGAAGCAGACAGCAGGGAAAGCAGCAGGCAGGTGGTCAGGAAAGCTCTCACGATCGGATAACGTGCAAATCAACTATTTAGTACATCATTTAACCGGCATTTGAACCCTATTCACCTTCTCTTGCGACGCTCCGTTCAACGGCAACAATTCTATTCCACTTCTCCGACTCGCCATTTCCGAGGTTGTATATACAACCTCCACAAAATCCAAAAAGCATGTTAGCCGCGGGGAAAAGGAGCCTCATCCGTGCTCCCTTCTCCGCTGCGCTCGTTCCTCGGTTGCCCTCCGCGCGGTTTCCTTACCTTTGCCCCCTATGAGCAAAAAGCCAAGACTGCGATTTGCCCCCAGCCCCACCGGGGGACTACACTTAGGAGGCGTCCGGACCGTTCTCTATAACTACTTATTTGCCCGCCAGCATGGCGGCGACTTCATCCTCCGGATCGAAGACACCGACCAAAGCCGCTATGTACCCGGCGCCGAAGAATATATCGTCGATTCCCTCCGCTGGTGCGGACTCGAACCCGACGAAGGCCCCCACAAAGGCGGCCCCTTCGGCCCCTACCGCCAAAGCGAGCGAAAAGCCCTCGGCCTCTACGAAAAATACGCCCGCCGGCTGGTCGCCGACGGCCATGCCTACTATGCCTTCGACACCCCCGAAGAGCTGGACCAGATGCGCGAAAAATATAAGACCCCCGAAAATCCCAGCCCCCAGTACAATCACACGCTCCGTAAAAAGATGCGCAACTCGCTGCACCTCCTGCCCGAAGCGACCGAACAGCTGCTGGCCGCCGGCACCCCCTACACCATCCGGATCAAAATGGAGCCCGGCCAGGAGATCCGCTTCACGGACATGATCCGGGGCGAAGTCAGCTTTTCCACCGATGGCGTGGACGACAAGGTGCTGCTCAAGGCCGACGGCATGCCCACCTACCATCTGGCCGTCGTCGTAGACGACCACCTCATGGAGATCACCCACGCCTTCCGCGGCGAAGAATGGCTCCCCAGCGCCCCCGTTCATATTTTACTTTGGCGTCATCTGTTCGGACTGGACAAAATGCCCCAATGGGCGCACCTGCCGCTGATCCTGAAACCCGACGGTCATGGGAAGCTCAGTAAACGCGACGGCGACCGCCTCGGCTTCCCCGTCTTTGCCATGAACTGGACCGACCCCAAAACCGGGGAGGCCGCCACCGGCTTCCGCGAAACCGGCTTCCTCCCCCAGGCCTTTGTCAATCTGCTCGCGATGTTGGGCTGGA
>Ga0206963_10362_pt1 | contig 11043 bp, 10 predicted proteins | sample Alteio_BWOrgHeat_28_FD_152958 | JGI IMG/M metagenome (GOLD analysis project Ga0206963, IMG submission 152958) | Enriched cells from forest soil in Barre Woods Harvard Forest LTER site, Petersham, Massachusetts, United States -... | ecosystem: Environmental > Terrestrial > Soil > Temperate forest >... | reverse complement strand
CGACCCGACGCGTAAAAGTGTCCAAAGACGGGCATCAGTACACTTCGGTTTATTATTATCCGGAATATTATCACGCCACCCTGCGGGTTCACGACAAGGTGGTAAAATCGCATAGCCTGCTGATCGAATCCGATGGATGGCTCCCGCTGGTGGAGCAAAACCCGGTACCCGTCTATTTTAAAAAAGAAGAGGCCATTCACGATGGCAAGATCAGCCTGTCCCTCGACCAGATCCGGGGAAAAAATATCCCCCTTCAGCCATCGCCCCCATACGTCTGGTTCGCCAATGTTCGGGATTTCGGGGAGATTTATACGGACCATTTTGTTTTTGAGACATCGCTGAAAAATGACTACTCCGAAGGCTCCGCTGCCTGCCAGCTCACCCGCGTCTTCCTGCTTTGCGAAGGATCCGCCATCTGGGTGCCCCTATGTGCAAAAGGTTGTATTTCCACCGTCGATCTTTATTTCACCTATTTCTATACATCCGGCAAAAGAGAAGACCTGTCCGCTTTCGGAGTTAATTTCAATGATTATGTAAAGCTCCGCATCGAATCGGATAGCGGCCGGGCGAAGATCCTGGTCAATGACCGCCTGGCCTATACCGTTCCCCGGCATATCATCCGGAGCAAGATCGTCGGCATCGATTTCCGTTTCCAGGGCACCGGCTCCGTCGATTACGTGTACCTTTCCAACGGAAAGGTATCCTACCGCGACGACTTCAATGCCGCGAAAGAACTGCCATCTTCTTTTTCGTCTCCTCCGGATAAATAGTGATGTAGTGACTGCGCACGAGATCCGCAACAGGGTCCCGCTGTCCCTGCGTCAGCATCGTGATCGCCCCCGAAGCCCGGGCAGGCATATGACAGTCAATGCAGTTATCGATCAGGAATTGTTTATCTACTACCACTCCGGCCCCACGCCCGCCACCCGCGGTACTAACTCCACGCGCACCACCCGAAGCACCAACCCCCGCATGCATCCCGACCATGTCGCCACCCCCATGACAATTCATACACCGCGTCGCAAAAACCGTAAGACTGTCCCGCTCCTTTACATGCGGATTATGACAGCTGCCGCACTCCAGCGTCTTCGACCGCAAAAAACATTTACTGGCCACCAGCAGCTCATATTGATTCCCATGCACATCCGTATTCTCAGGTCCCTTCACCATACGCGGGTCCGCAAAAAAATAATTCGTCAGCGTATCCCCCGGCTTGAAATAAAAAACAGAACGCAGCTGCCCCGAATGCGCGCCGGAATGACACTCCGCGCAGACATCCAGCCGCTGCTGCCGGCTCAGCGCCGAAAACCGCACAATATATCTCGCCGTCACATCCTCCCGATGATCGGCCTGCCAGGCAGCATGCAACGCACCGGGACCATGACACCGCTCACAGTCGATGCCATATACAATCCGGGCCCGGTCATACTGCGGCGTCCCATGAAAAGCGTCCGTATGGATCATCGGCTTCGTCCCGATAAAAGAGCTGTGACACTCGAAGCAACCCACATCGACAGCCCGGCCGAACCAGATACTGTCCACCGGGTAATGCGGACTGTTAGCCCAACTGTGTTCGGTAAGAAAATAAGAGACAGGAAGCTGAAATACCCCATCTCCCTTCCAATACAAATAAGTCTGCGCCTTTCGTCCCGAGCCTACGGCAATATCGAAACGATGCGCTTCCTGCCCGTAAGCAGTAACGGCTACCTGGAAAAGCCCGCTATCCCGCCGCTCTAAGACCACCTTCCGCCCCGGCCCATATACAAATTCATTACCCGGCGACGTAAATGGCCCGGCCACCGCATTCCCATCAGCCACCCGGGAAGTCAGCGCATGCGCCGCATGAAGATAAGAGCTCCCGATATCCTTATGACAACCCAGACAAACGGTCATCCCCGCATACCCTGCCCCCCGCGGATCTCCCGATTCACCCGGCCCCGGCTGCATACAACGCGAACACAGGATCACAGCACCGGCAACCAGGAGAATAACGAAGGACAAGCGTTTGTAAGACAAGTACATGCTTTATTAGTATTATGAAGATAGGAATGACAATTTTAATCATTTGATTAAAAAACTTGTTTAAATCAAAAACGCAGCTTACTTTTGGGTCATGGCAAAAGGAAAAACAAAGCCAGCGAAAGAGGCAACGACGGAAGAAAAGATCAAGGCCGCCGCCCGTAAAATCTTTACCCAAAAAGGGTACGCTGCCGCCCGGACCAGGGACATCGCAGAAGAGGCCGGCATCAACCTCGCCCTGCTCAACTATTATTTCCGCAGCAAGGAACGGCTGTTCGAACTGGTCATGAAGGAAAATATCCAGCTCTTCGTCGGCAACCTGGCGGAAAATATCGGCAATAACCCCCACCGCCCCTTCATAGAACAACTGGAATATATCTGTAGCAGCTACGTGGACATGCTATTGGAATACCCAAACCTGCCCTTCTTCATCATGAATATCATACAATCCGGAGGTGGGAATGTGGACATTAACGACCCCCTCTTCAGCAGCGTCGCCAAACTGAGGGGCGTCTTCATCTACGGTCTCAAAGAAGAAATGGAAAAAGGACGGATCAAACCAATCCATCCCCTTCATTTCATCGCCAATATGATGAGCCTGATCATCTTCCCCTTTATTGCCAAGCCCCTGCTCATGACCCGTGTAGGCATCACCGACAATAAAGAATTCGAGAGCCTCATGCAGGAACGGAAAAAGCTGATCCCCGAATGGATCCGTTCTATGCTGAAAAAATAAGCGCTTTTGTTTTGCCCTGTGGTTAATCAAATTTGCCCTGTGGTTAATCAAATGATTAAAATAAAATAATAAACAAAATGATTAATACGCCCAAACCTGCAACAGCCATTTGGACGGTCTTCCTGGCCTGCTGTCTGCCCGTCGGCAGCCTGTTCGCACAGGACCCTGGACAGCTTACCATCGAACGATGTTACCAGCTGGCTACGGCCAACTACCCGCTGACCCGCCAACGGGAGCTGATCGAAAAGACGCGTGACTATACCATCGCCAATATCGCCAAAGGCGTCTACCCCCAGGTGGATGTAAACGGAACGGCCACCTACCAATCGACCGTGACGAGCCTGAGCCTGCCGCCCAGTAGCGGCATCCCCCTCAACATCACCTTGCCCAAGGACCAATACAAGGTCTATGGCGAGGTTTCACAAACATTGACCGGCTTTGGTATCAACAAACAACAACGCACCATCAGCCGGACGGATGCCGAGCTCCAACAGGCCAACCTCAATACCGACCTGTACCAGCTAAAGGACCGGGTCAACCAATTGTATTTCGGCGCACTGCTGATCACCGGACAGCTCGAACAGAACCAACTGGCGGAGCAGGATATCCAGACAGGTATAAACAATGTCCGGGCAGCGATCGCCAACGGGACGGATTTCAACAGCAGCCTCAACAAACTGAAAGCGGAACTGCTAAAGACAGAACAGCACAGCATCGAGCTCGCTGCCTCGCGGGCGGCCTGGCTTGACATGCTCAGCCTTTTTATCAACCAGCCCGTGGATAGTACGACCCAACTCGAACGGCCGGAAATACCGGCGGCCACCGACTCCATCAACCGCCCCGAACTACATGCCTATGACCTGCAGCTGCAATCCTATGCAGAGCAGCTGCGGCTGACCCGCCTCAACCTTTATCCGCAGCTAAGCGCCTTTTTCCAGGGTGGCCTGGGTAAACCCAACCCCCTGAACTTTCTTTCTACCGAACTATCCTCCTATTATCTGACAGGTCTGCGGCTGACCTGGACCATTGGCAATACCTATACCTACCGGAAGGAAAAGCTCATCAGCGCCAACAACCAGGAGCTGGTAAAAACCCAGCGCAACACCTTTCTCTTTAACACGACGCAGACGATGCACCAGGAAAATGCGGATATCCGCAAATACCGGCAGCTGATAAAGACGGACGATGAAATTGTCAGGCTAAGAGAATCGGTACGGACCAGCTCAGCCGTTCAACTGCAAAATGGGGTGATCACCGCCAATGACTATGTCCTCGACGTCAGCGCAGCGAACCAGGCCCGGCAGGACCGCGTAGTACACGAGATCCAGCTGCTCCTGACCCAATACAATTACAAAACCACATCCGGCAATTGATACAAAACCACTTCCGGCAACTGACAAAACTGTATATACAATGAAAAAGTTGAGCCTTTTAACTCTTAGCATCGCCCTCCTGGCCGCCTCCTGTAACCAGCACAAGATCGATACGGACGCCTCCGGCGTTTTTGAGTCGGACGAAGTGATCGTATCGGCGGAGCAAAACGGCAAGCTGCTGTCCTTCCCCATCCAGGAAGGTGACACGTTGGCAAAAGGTGCCCTCGTCGGCAATATCGACATGTCCAATACGGTACTGCAGAGGCAACAGGTCCAGGCGACAATCGCAGCCCTGCACGAAAAGACAACCAACCCGCTCCCACAAACCGAACTCGTAAAGCGCCAATTGGCAGTAGAAGAAGCACAGCTGGTCCAGCAGCAGCGCGAAAAGACAAGGACGGAGAACCTCCTGAAAGCCGACGCGGCGACGCAAAAACAGCTGGACGACATCAACTCTGCGATCGACGTGCTGCAAAAACAGATCGCCGTAAGCAAACAGCAGATCGCGCTGGACGACTCCAATATCGCCACGCAAAACCGGACCATCTATAGCGAACAGGCGCCGCTGGAGAAATCGGCAGCACAGATCCAGGACCTCATCAATAAGGGGCAGGTCGTCAATCCCATAAAGGGGACGGTGCTCACCAAATATGCCCTGCAAGGCGAGATGACGACCATGGGCAAGGCCCTGTACAAGATCGCCAATTTGGACACGGTCATCTTACGCGCTTATATCACCGGTTCGCAGCTGACACAGGTAAAATTGGGCCAGGCCGTCAAAGTCTACGCCGACCAGGGGTCGGATCAATACCGGGAATACCCGGGCCAACTGTACTGGATATCCGACAAATCGGAATTCACGCCAAAGACCATTCAGACAAAGGACGAACGCGCCAACCTGGTCTATGCGGTGAAGATCCACGTAAAAAACGACGGCTATCTCAAATTAGGCATGTACGGCGAAGTAAAATTCCCGGAAATGAAAAAATTCTAACCATGATCAGCCTCGACAAAATAACAAAGACCTATAACAAGGGACAGGTAGAAGCCGTAAAAGAGGTCAGCCTGGAAATAAAGCCCGGGGAGCTCTTTGGGCTCATCGGCCCCGACGGCGCCGGCAAGACCACCATCTTCCGGATCCTGACGACGCTCCTGCTGGCGGATAAGGGGACGGCGACGGTGAACGGCTTCGATGTTGTAAAAGACTATGCGAAGATCCGCAGCAGCGTAGGTTATATGCCGGGCAGGTTCAGTCTCTACCAGGACCTGACCATCGAAGAAAACCTGCAATTCTTCGCAACCGTCTTCGGAACGAGCATCCGCGAAAATTATAACCTGATCAAAGATATCTACCAGCAGATAGAACCTTTCAAGGACCGCAGGGCAGGACGACTATCGGGAGGCATGAAACAAAAACTGGCTTTGTGTTGCGCGCTGATTCATAAGCCCGCGGTCCTTTTTCTCGACGAACCGACAACTGGAGTCGATGTGGTGTCCCGCAAGGAATTTTGGGAGATGCTCGGGCGGCTAAAGGCCGAAGGGATCACCATCCTCGTATCCACCCCCTATATGGACGAGGCCCGGCGCTGCGACCGGATCGCGTTGATGCAAAAGGGCAGCGTCTTATCGGTAAACGATCCGGAAGGCATTATCCGCGGCTTCCCCGGCGACCTCTACGGGGTGCAGGCGGCGAACACCCACCTGCTGCTGCGCGAGCTGCGGAGCTATAGCGGGACAGACACCTGTTTCGCTTTTGGCGATGCGCTCCACGTCACCTTCAAGGGAGACCAGCCCACCGCCGCCAACGACCGCCCCGCAGACAACAGTGCTGCTGCCGCCCTCCTGCCCTACCTGAACTCGAAGGGATTGAACGACGCCCGGCTCGAAAAGATCACACCCGGCATCGAAGATTGTTTTATTCACCTTTTAAAAGATTAACCATGGAAACGGTGATCCGGACGGAACGGCTGACCAAACGATTCGGCGACTTTATCGCGGCCAACGAACTCAGCTTCGAAGTGGGGAAAGGAGAGATCTTTGGCTTCCTCGGCGCCAACGGCGCCGGCAAGACCACGGCGATGCGGATGCTCTGCGGTCTGCTGGCGCCCACATCGGGGAAGGCCAGCATCGCGGGCTTCGATGTCTATACGCAAACGGAAAAGATCAAGCGCAACATCGGCTACATGAGCCAGAAATTTTCGCTATACGACGACCTCACCGTCAGCGAGAACATCCGCTTCTACGGCGGCATCTACCATATGAACAGACCGGCCATAAAGGAAAAAACAACCCTGTTACTCGAAGAACTCGGACTCCGGAACGAAGCAAAGACCCTCGTCCGCGAACTGCCCCTGGGCTGGAAGCAGAAGCTCTCCTTTTCGGTATCCATCGTCCACGACCCCGGGATCGTATTCCTCGACGAGCCCACCGGCGGCGTAGATCCGGTGACACGCCGGCAGTTTTGGGACCTTATCTATGCGGCAGCCGACAGAGGCGTCACCATCTTCGTCACGACACACTATATGGACGAGGCCGAATACTGCAACAGGGTCTCGATCATGGTGGACGGGGTCATCGCAGCGCTCGACAGCCCCGCGGGTCTGAAGCAACAATACGGCAGCGACTCGATGGAAGACGTTTTTTATGAACTGGCCCGCAAGGCCAAACGTAAAGCAGACTAAAATGAAACAACTATCCACTTTCATCCGCAAGGAATTCCTGCACGTCTTCCGCGACCGGAAAACGCTGCTGATGCTGTTCGGGCTGCCGATCGCACAGATCGTGCTGTTCGGCTTCGCCTTGTCCAACGAGATCAAGGACTCGCGCATCGCCCTGTTGGACTATTCCAAGGACGCGGTAACGACAAGGCTGATCGGAAAGATCGAGGCCAGTCACTACTTCGACATCCGCCGGAACCTCGCCAGCGGCGAACAGCTGAACGCCGCCTTCAAACGGGGAGATATCAAGATGGCCGTGATCTTTCCACAAAATTTCGGCGACGACCTCATCCACGCCGGAAAGGCTACCGTGCAGGTGATCGCCGATGCTTCGGACCCCAACCAGGCGACGACCATCACCAACTACTTCGAATCGATCGTCACCGATTACAACGCCGAACTGTCGCAGAATGCACAACAACCGCTGCAGATCCGGCCCGAGCTGCAAATGCTCTATAATCCGGAGTTGCGGGGCGCGCCCAATTTCGTCCCGGGCGTAATGGCCCTGGTACTGATGCTGGTATGTACCATGATGACATCGGTCGCCATCGTACGCGAAAAGGAACTTGGCACGATGGAGATCCTGCTGGTCTCCCCTTTCAAGCCTATCTATATCATCATCTCAAAATTAGCCCCCAACCTGGTCATCTCGATCGTCAATCTTTTTATCATCCTGGCGCTAAGCGATATCTTCCTCGACCTCCCCGTAAAGGGCAGCGTGGCCCTGCTGGTAGGCTGCAGCATCTTGTTCATTCTCACTTCCCTGTCGATCGGGCTATTGCTGTCCATCAACGCAAAAACACAACAGGCCGCGATGATGGGCTCGCTGATGGGAATGATGCTGCCGACCATGCTGCTGACCGGCTTTCTCTTCCCCATTGAGAATATGCCGGTGGCCCTCCAGGTGCTGTCCAACCTCGTGCCCTCCCGGTGGTATTTCATTATCGTCAAACGGGTGATGCTAAAAGGGCTGGGCTTTAGTTCCGTCTGGAAAGAGACGCTGATCCTGACCGGCATGTGCCTGTTCCTTTTCGGCATCAGCTTACGCAACTTCAAAATCAGGTTACAATGAAGACATTACGATTTCTATTGGAAAAAGAGTTCCGCCAGCTTCTTCGCAACCGGCAGCTGATGCGGACCCTGCTCCTGGCGCCGCTGATCCAGCTGATCCTGCTGCCCATGGCTGCCGACTATACCGTAAAGAACATCGCCATCGCCGTAACGGATAACGACCATTCGCCTTCTTCACAACGGCTGATCGCCAAGATCACCGCCTCGGGGTATTTCCGGCTCGCCGGCTATACCGCCTCCTACCCCCAGGCGCTGAAAATGGTGGAAGAAGACAAGGCCGACCTGGCCTTGCAAATACCCGCGCACTTTGAGCGCGACCTTGTCCGCGAGAATGCAAAACAGGTCTATGTCGCCATCAATGCCATCGAAGGGACAAAAGCCAATCTTGGGGGTGCCTATCTCCGGAGCATCGTCAGCGACTTTAACGACGACCTGCGCGTGCAGTGGGCCGTGATCGACGACGCACCCCAGGTGACCGTCGCCTCATCCAACTGGTATAATCCCTTCCTACGCTTCCCCCTGTATATGGTCCCCGCCATCCTTGTGACGCTGGTGACCGCCATGGTAGCCATGCAAAGCGCCTTCAATATCGTCCAGGAAAAAGAAAGCGGTACCATCGAACAGATCAATGTGACCCCGATCCGAAAACATATCTTTATCATCGGCAAAATGATCCCCTTCCTCGTGCTGGGCATCGTCCTCTTCACGATGGGCCTGCTGGTAGGTCGGCTGCTCTACGGCATCGTACCCGTGGGGAGCCTGCTGGTGCTCTATGTATCGCTGGTCGTCTACCTCTTCGCCATGCTGGGGCTGGGCCTCTTGCTGGCCACCTATTCAAACACCCAGATGCAGGCCATGTCCCTGTCCTTCTTTTTCATCAACATCTTCAATATGATGAGCGGGGTCTTCACGTCGGTCGACAGCATGCCGGGCTGGGCCCAGGCCATCGTGGCCACCTTTCCGCCAAGTCATTTTATCAAGATCATGCGGACCGTCGTCCTGAAAGGCAGCGGCTTCAGCGATATCATGCCCCAGCTTTGGGCCATGGCCGCAATCGGGCTATTCCTGAATACCTGGGCAGTACTCAACTACCGGAAAACGGCGTGACCCCTACAACGACACCCCCCTTTTCCACGGGATAAAATCATCCTGCACATGCCGCACCGCCGCAATCTCGATCTCCCCGCCGGCCACACCGATCACATAATCCAATATCCGCTCCCCCGCCTGCCGGATCGTCTCCTTCCCCTCGATCACCGTACCCGTATTGATATCGATGATATCCCGCATCCGCTCGAACAGGGCCGTATTGCTCGCAATCTTCACCACCGGCGCAATGGGATTGCCCGTCGGCGTTCCAAGCCCGGTCGTAAACAAAACGATATTGGCGCCCGCAGCCACTTCCGCCGTCGTCGATTCCACATCATTGCCCGGCGTACACAAAAGATTCAACCCGGGCCGGCTTACCTTCTCGGGATAATCCAGCACCGCCGTTACCGGTGAAGTCCCCCCCCTTCTTGGCCGCACCCGCCTACTTGATCGCATCGGTGATCAGCCCGTCCCGGATATTCCCCGGCGAAGGATTCATATCGAAACCCGAACCAACCGCCTTGGCCCGCTCATTATACGTCCGCATCAAAAAAGAAAATCGCTCCGCCGTCTCCACATCCAGACAGCGGTCGCTAAGATTCTGTTCCACCCCGCACAGCTCGGGGAATTCGGACAAGATCACCGAACCACCCAAGGCAACCAGCAGATCTGACGTATAGCCAATCGCCGGATTGGCGGAAATGCCGGAGAATCCATCCGAACCGCCGCATTCCAGGCCGATACATAATTTGCTCAACGGAGCCGGCTGTCTTTCCTGCCGGTTGGCCAGGATCAGCCCCGCAAAAGTTTGCTTGATCGCCAGCGACAAAAAATCCGACTCCTTACCCACCTTCTGCTGCTCCAGGATATACATCGGCTTGGCAAAATCAGGCGACCGCCGCCGGATCTCCTCCTCCAGGATGCTCACCTGCGCATTCTGACAACCCAGGCTCAGCACCGTTGCTCCGGCCACATTGGGGTGCGTGATATACCCCGCCAGCAAACCACACAATGCCTGCGCATCCTGCCGGGTGCCGCCGCAGCCGCCGTCATGCGTCAGGAACTTGATGCCATCGATGTTCGGAAAAAGCCGCTTGCCGGCATTACCCCCATATTCGGCATGAAGATCCGCCTTCAATATCTCCTCCACACTCTTGCCGGTCTTGTACAGTTCGATCAGCTGCTGTGACTGCAGCTGGTACGACCGGTTGCGGCCATACCCGAGATCGGTGACCAGCGCCTGCTGCAACACGTCCAGGTTCCTGTTCTCACAAAACACCATCGGGATGACCACCCAGTAGTTGGCCGTCCCCACACTGCCATCGGCCCGGTGATACCCCTTAAAGTGACGGCCGGCAAACGCGGATACATCCGGCATCACCCAATCCGTATGCCGATCGCCGACTGTAAAATCATTGGCGGCATGTTTGATATTGGAAGTGCTGATCAGCCCCCCCTTTTTGATCGGTTGCTGCGCTTTGCCGACCAGCACCCCATACATGGTGACCGAATCACCGGGAGCCAGATCGACCACCGCAAACTTATGCTTGGCCTTGACATTTTCCTGAATAAGATATTCCTGGCCTTCAAAAGAAACAACGGTCCCCTTTTCCAGGTTGCTCAGCGCCACCAGCACATTATCCGCCGGATGGACTCTCAATACCCTTGCTTGTGTGCTCATAAAACACTTTTTTGTAATAATATAAATTCGGCTTACAAGCCGCATGGCTCCTTCCCGATTACAACCGACCCCTGCTCGTTCCGGCTTACAACCGCCCCCGGCTCATCCCGGCCAACGCAGTAGCGGCGCCTTTATCCATCAAAATACCCAGCTGCTCAAATACAGCGGCCTCAAATCCCTTCAATGTGGTCAGATCGGCGCCCCACAAGGACATATTCCCCAGCGCGCCTTTCACCACTTCCGCAGGCGAACGCCCTTGCCATAATTCAAAATAATACCCCGCCTTATCGTCCCAGCCTTCTTTCTTCTCCGACCGCATGAACAGCAGATACCCGGCAAAACCCAACGCAATATGAG
>Ga0206963_10361_pt1 | contig 11081 bp, 9 predicted proteins | sample Alteio_BWOrgHeat_28_FD_152958 | JGI IMG/M metagenome (GOLD analysis project Ga0206963, IMG submission 152958) | Enriched cells from forest soil in Barre Woods Harvard Forest LTER site, Petersham, Massachusetts, United States -... | ecosystem: Environmental > Terrestrial > Soil > Temperate forest >... | reverse complement strand
AAGCCGTTCCAGGGGGTCTGGAATATTGTCCGGTTTAACTGGCATTTTTACCTGTTGGTATTGATGTTAGGGGTGATTTTGCTGGCGCTGAAGATGGTGACCGTGCCTTTGATCTTGTTTGTGATCCTTGCTGAAACGTTATTGGTCTCGTACTATATTTATGACCTGTCCGGTTTGTACAAGATGGCCTGGGCAGGGGAGGGGATAAGCGGCGCCGTGATCGTTAATATCCACGCCGGTTTCGATGAAACGAGCGAGTTGCTGAAATCCAGGTTTTCCGGGTCGCAGCTGTTGGTATACGATTTTTATGATGAGCGAAAACACACCGAAATTTCCATCAAAAGGGCCAGACAGGCTTACCCGGCTTTTGCCGGCACCCGATCGATCGAGACTGCTGCGGTTCCCTTGCGGGACCGTGAGGCAGACCGGATCTTTGTTATTCTGGCGGCCCATGAGATCAGGGACCCGGCGGAAAGAGCGGTGTTCTTCTCGGAGTTGAAGCGGGGATTAAAGGATAACGGCCGGGTCTTTGTGACGGAGCATTTGAGAGACCTGCCGAATTTCCTGGCCTATAATATCGGATTTTTTCATTTTATACCCCGGCGTTCGTGGTACAAGGCATTTGCAGGAGCAGGACTTGTTGTCGCGGGAGAGGTAAGGATCAACCCATTTGTCAGGACTTTTATTCTTGAAAAATATGGAACTTCAGCTTAAGATCGCGGGTGGTCTGTTGATCATGCTATCCCTGGTCCATTTGTCTTTTCCACGCCGGTTTAACTGGAAGAAGGAGTTTGCTCCGGTTAGCCTGATCAACCGGGAAATGATGTATATCCATACGTTCTTTATCGCGCTGATGTTATTCCTCATAGGGGTATTGTGTATAACGTCTTCGAATGATCTTTTGCATACCCCGCTGGGCAATACGATTGCGCTGGGCTTTGGTATCTTTTTTGCGATCCGGCTGCTGTTGCAGTTCTTTGGCTATTCACCCGAGCATTGGAAGGGGAAGCCGTTCGAGACGGTTGTACACGTACTGATTTCCATTTTGTGGATTTATTTATCCCTGGTTTTTTTGATGATATTTTATTCGAAGCGGTGATTGTAGACTTTTAATGCCTGTTTGGCGTGATGGTTGGCGCTGACCAGCGTAATGATGGATGCAGTCAGAAAGCCGACTGCGGCGGCCGTAAAAATATAGGCTCCGGCCAGGCTGTGATGCTGATAGATAAATGCCGGCTGACCGTTGACGAAACCCGTCGTCTCTCCGGCATGTTTATTATTTTCTGCATATTCGATCGTGGCGCCGATGGAGGAGAGGGCGAAACCGCCAAAGGTGGACCAACCCCAGATCACATTATTTTTGGCCAGGGAATATTCGTTTGCGGAGGGTTGATAGCTTAATAGCCTTTGCTGAACATCTTCGGGTGTCTGTAATTTGCCGCCGATCGTGTATAGATAAAAGGTATGCCTGCCTTCGCCGGCCGGGATCACCTTTATCATACTGTCGGGTTGCGGATGGGAGGAAGGCTGAGGGTGGGCGGAAGCGGTATCCTGGGCGTGAATGAGCTGGGATAAAAACAGTGCGGACAGCGTAAGGGAAAGGAGCTTTTTCATAATCGGTTATTTTAGGGATGAAGAAATTCATCTACCCTAAGATATCCGGATATCGCCCGGGTTTAGCCGAAGGATGACCAATTAATCACCTTTTAACCGGGGCTTAATTCGCTTTTAATGCAGGTTGCGGTCGCCCTTTAACGCAGCCTCCCCGCCGCGCCTGCAGCGCAGCCGGGAAGAGTGAATTTTTATTTATAGATTGAGGAAAATACAGTCATGAGCAAAACGGTGTGGACACTGGTAATATCACTTGGCCTTGCGTTCACCGTCGCGATCTGTATTGGTATCCGAATGGGCAAGTCCTTTGTGGAAAGGATAAAAAGGACGAAGGTTCCACAGGACCTGCTACTCCGACTCGTAAGTGACAAGCGTTGAGGGCTTTTACAATTTCCCTACCATATCTTCGGGTCTGACCCATTCGTCGAATTGCTCCGGCGTGACATAGCCCAGTTTTACCGCCATTTCTTTGAGGGTCGTACCTTCCTTGTGCGCCTTCTGGGCGATCTCGGCGGACTTGTAATAGCCGATCTTTGTGTTGAGGGCGGTGACGAGCATTAAGGAATTATCGACATGTTTTTTGATATTGGCTTCGATCGGTTCGATGCCCTTGGCGCAATGGACGTTGAAGCTGTTGCAGCCATCGCCGATCAAGCGGGCGGAATGCAGGAAATTATAAATGATGACGGGCTTGAAGACGTTGAGCTCGAAATGACCGGTGGCGCCGCCGATATTGATGGCGACGTCGTTGCCCATTACCTGTGCGGCGATCATGGTCAGCGCCTCGCATTGGGTGGGGTTGACCTTACCGGGCATGATCGATGAACCCGGCTCGTTGTCGGGGATATGGAGCTCGCCGATGCCGCTGCGCGGGCCGGAAGACAGCATCCGGATGTCGTTGGCGATCTTCATCAGGCTGACGGCAACGGTCTTGAGCGCGCCATGGGATTCCACGATGGCGTCATGGGCGGCGAGGGCTTCGAATTTGTTGGCGGCGGTCACAAAGGGCAGCCCGGTGAGTTCCGCGATATTCCTTGCTACGTTTTCCGGGTAGCCGGGCGGCGTATTGATGCCGGTGCCGACGGCTGTGCCGCCGAGAGCCAGCTCGGCGAGATGCGCGAGGGTGTTGCGGATGGCCCGCAGGCCGTGATCCAACTGGCTGACATAGCCGCTCAATTCCTGACCGACGGTGAGGGGGGTGGCATCCATAAAATGGGTGCGGCCGATCTTTACGACGGTCATGTATTGCCTGCTCTTCGCGGCCAGGGTGTCGCGGAGGGCTTCGATGCCGGGGATCGTGGTTTTTAGCAGCATCTGATAAGCGGCGATGTGCATGGCCGTGGGGAAGGTGTCGTTGGAGGACTGGGATTTATTGACATCGTCATTGGGATGCAGGGTCTTTTCCTTATCGGTCAGCTTGCCGCCATTCAGGACATGGGCGCGGTAGGCGATGACTTCGTTGACGTTCATATTGCTTTGCGTGCCGCTGCCCGTCTGCCAGACGACGAGCGGGAATTCAGCGGCGAGCTTTCCTTCGAGGATCTCGTCACAGACCCGGCCGATGAGGTCGGATTTTTCTTTTGGCAGCACTCCTGCCGCGAGGTTGGTGAGGGCGGCGGCTTTTTTCAGATAGGCGAAGGCGCGGATGATCTCCTTTGGCATTTTATTGATATCCTGCGCGATGGGGAAGTTTTCCACGCTGCGTTGGGTTTGGGCTCCGTAGTAGGCGTCGATGGGTACTTTTACTTCGCCCATGGTATCTTTTTCGATTCGGTATTCCATTCTTTTCGTTTTTGGCGGCTTATTGCATTTTTGGCGGCGTAAAGGTAGGTGATTTTGCCAAAGCCTCATGGAATCCCGACCAGCAGACCGGCACTCAAGCCAACCGATTGCTGATGCTGCCCGCCAAAGTCATACTCGTAAGCGGGTTCAAGATACCAGCCGAATCGATGTTTTGCAGAGGGCCAAAACATAAAATCCAATGCGATTTCGCCGCCGACGGAGTTTGTTGTTAAATTATGATCGTTGGCATGGGTCCAGGCCAACCCAATCCCAAACATAAACTCTGCTTTTGGAGAGAATGTCCAGGGTTTCTTGAACAAAAGGTCTATATCCCATTCTCTTAAGTGAGCGCCAAAAGCAGGTGAAACGCCCAATTCAAGTTCCAGCCAGTTTTCTATTGGGGTAACCTCGACCGCGGCGCTGTAACCGAAACTCCATCCGCCGCCTCTGAAATTCCAGTTAGTAGCTCCGCCAAGCTCAGCGACTGCAACAGGTTCTTTCTCACCCGCACTATCCTTTGAGGTGCTCTGCCCGATGGGATTAACATTCTGCGCGATTGCAATGACATTCTGCGCGATTGCATTGATCGTAAAGGAAAGCAATACTATTATGGATAAAAAGGACTTCATGCCCCATAAAATATACAATATCATCTATACTATAAAATCTTTTAGCCAATCCGGCTGCCATGGCGGGCGGTTACCGAAATTTGAGTAGATTGCCGCGGTTAATTTATAAAAATTATTATTTATATGCGATCGACGATGATGATTGGACGGTTTTTGCTTTTTGTTTTTGTTCTTTCTTTTGGCGGCGGACGGGGTTTGGCGCAGGTCGGCGCTGGGAAGCAGGTCGGCGCGGGGAAGCAGGACAGCGGCACGCGCATGGACGGCAGGTATGTATGGAAACGGGACAGCTCCGCGGGGTACGCCTACCGCTATGTCACGAACGATCCGATGCAGACCCGTGTGTATACGCTGTCCAATGGGCTGACGGTGCTGCTGAGCGTCAATCATAAGGAGCCCAGGGTGGCGGTGCGGATAGCGGTGAGGGCCGGGAGCAATACCGATCCCAGGGATCATACGGGTCTTGCGCATTACCTGGAACACCTGTTGTTCAAAGGCACCGACCGGTTTGGCACCCTGGACTGGGCAAAAGAAAAGCCTTACCTGGACAAGATCGACGGGTTGTATGAGGAGTACAACTCCACGAAAGATCCCGTGCGGCGCAAAGCCATCTATCACCGGATCGACAGTGTCTCCGGGCTGGCTTCCCATTATGCCATCGCCAATGAATATGACAAGATGATGGCCGATATCGGAGCGCAGGGCTCTAACGCCCATACCTGGGTGGAGGAGACGGTGTATGAAGAGGATATCCCTTCGGGGGCGATGGATAAATTCCTGGCGGTGCAGGCCGAACGCTACCGGGACCCGATCTTCCGGCTGTTCCATACGGAGCTGGAGGCGGTGTATGAAGAGAAGAACCGTGGTCTGGATAACGACGGGGTGAAGATGAATGAGGCCATGAATGCCACTCTTTTCCCTACCACGAATTATGGTCAGCAAACGACTATCGGGACGATCGCCGATCTGAAGAACCCTTCGCTGAAGGCCATCCGGGCCTATTACCATCGATTCTATGTGCCCAACAATATGGCGGTGATCATGGCCGGGGACTTTGACCCGGACGAGCTGATCAAAAAGGTCGACCGGGCTTTTGCCTATATGCAGCCAAAGCCGGTGCAATTGTATACTCCGGCGCCGGAGCGGGATCTGACGGCCCCGGTTGTAAAGACGATTTATGGCCCCAGCGCGGAGAATGTCCGGATCGCCTTCCGGACCCCCGCCGTCAATACCCGCGATGCGGTGGTGCTGGATCTTATTGCCAGCATTTTTTCCAATGACAAGGCCGGTCTGCTGGATCTCAACCTGAACAAACAGCAGCGGTTGCAGGGGTCGCAGGCGGAGCTGGAACAATACAAGGATTATGGCGTGCTGGTATTTGTCGGCTCGCCGCGCCAGGGGCAGAGCCTGGAGCAGGTGCGGGATCTGCTGCAAGGGCAGATCGCGTTGCTGAAGAAAGGTGATTTTGACGACAGCCTGGTGAAGGCGATCGTTGCGAACGGCAAGCTGTCGCTGCTGGAAGGCTTGCAAAAGAATGAGGCGCGTGCGGTGGCGCTGATGGAAGGCTTTATCCAGCATCGGGATACGCTGTGGGACAAGGATGTGGCCGAGCTGGACGAGCAGGCGGGGGTCAGCAAGCAGGAGATCGTTTCGGTAGCCAATAAATATCTGAAAGACAACTATGTGCTGTTGTACAAACGGAAGGGCGAGGACAAGAGCATCGTCAAGGTGGACAAGCCGCCGATCACGCCGGTGGAGACGAATGCCGGCAAGCAGTCGCCCTTTGTAAAAGCCGTGCAAGCCATGCCGGTCACGCCGGTGAGTCCGCAGTGGCTGGATTTCAACACCGGTATCGTTCGGTCGAAAGCGGGGATTGCCGATGTGCTGTATGTGCCCAACAAGGAGAATGAGCTGTTCCACCTGTATTACCGGCTGGACATGGGCAGCTGGAACAACCGGCTGCTGCCGATGGCGGCGCAGTATCTGCAATACCTGGGGACGGCGAAGCATCCGACGGATGAGATCAGCAGGGCGTTCTATTCTATCGCTTGTGCTTTCAGCGTCAATGCGACGACGGAGACGACGACGATCAGCATCACCGGTTTGCAGGAGAACTTTGGCCGGGCCGTGTCGCTGTTCGAGGATGTGATCCGTAACTGTCTGCCCGATTCAGGGGCGCTGATGGCCTTGAAGGACCGGCTGCTGAAGTCGCGGGCAAACAATAAGCTAAACAAGCAGGCGATCATGCAGGGGCTGATCAACTATGCGCGGTATGGAGCGAAAAATCCGTTTAATTCGGGGCTCACGGGTGATGAGATCCAGGCGATGAAACCGGAAGATCTGACGGGTATCCTGCATTCGCTGCTGGATTATCCGCATACGATCATTTATTATGGTCCGTTGGCGGTGGATTCGTTTACAAAAACGATTACGGCGCTGCATCGTCTCCCGGCCGCCTTTACTGCCTATCCGGAGAAAGTGCGGTTCCCTTATGCCGAACAGTCATCGAGCCAGGTGTTGTTTGCCGATTATGATATGGTGCAGGCCGAGATCTGCTGGATTCACAATTCGGGGGGGTATGACGTGCGGAAGGAGACGGTGGTGGATCTGTTCGACAACTATTTTGGCGGCGGGATGGGGTCGGTCGTTTTCCAGACGCTGCGGGAGTCGAAGGCCCTGGCTTATTCGACATTTGCCGGCTATGAAACGCCGGCGAAGAAGGAGGACCCGTTTTATATTGTGGCGTATATCGGTTGTCAGGCGGATAAGATGAACGAAGCTATTGACGGTATGAATGCTTTGTTGAATGACCTGCCCGTGTCGGAGAAAGGTTTTGAGCTGGCGAGAACGAGTGAGAAAAAGGATATCGAGACGCAGCGGTATACGGGGGATGAAATTATTTTTGCCTGGCTGGGCGCCAGACAGAAGGGGTTGGACTATGACGAGCGTAAACCGGAGTATGCGGCGCTGGATGGGATGACCATGAACGACGTGAAGCAGTTCCATCAGCAGGAGATAGCCGGGAAGGCGTATACGTATTGTGTGGTGGCGTCGGAGAAGAAGATAAAGATGGAGGATTTGAAGAAGAAGGGGGTGGTGAAAGTGTTGAGCTTACAGGAGATATTCGGGTATTGAGGAAGTTAGCGCAAGCCGTCTTTCCATTGTTGCAAGAGTCGCCGCTGTTTTGTATTTGCCGCGGGGTCTTCGGTAAGGGTGATCAGCGGCGTCGAATAGCCAGTTATATAAACCGGAACGATTTTCGTTCCGGTTTCCTTTTTCAGACGCAGGAGCGCCGTATCGCCGATGTGGAGCCTGTTCATTGCCGTCTGAAAATCCGACCGGGTATGCATCGGCAGGCCGTTGATAGCGGTAATGATATCCCCGGTATGGATACCGGCCATCGCCCAGCAGCTATTGGGGTTGGTGATACCAATACGCAGGCTGGTATCGTCGCGGAGGATCCAGGAGAATACCCGGGTGTCGGGTAGCGGACGGCCTTGTCGGTCGATGGCTGATGGCTGGTCGTGTTGAAGTCGAAGACCCAACCGGCTGAGGAAGGAGGCGAAATCGATGGGTTTGCCCTGGTAGAGATAGTCCTCAAAGAAAGTATGCGCCTCCTTACATCCGCAGACGGCAGTCACCTCGTTTTCGATATCGGTATCCCGGAAAGGTTCCTGGCCGCCATGATGCCGGTAGACCCTGCGCATCACGTCGTCGAAGCAATACTGTCCATTCGTTGCGTCTCTTATCAGCATGTCCATGCAGGTAGCCAGCAGCTCGCCCTGCAGATGGGTGCTGGCGGAATAATCCCCCAGGGGACCCGGCTGTACATAATCCGCCAGGCTCACCCGTCCCGGAGGGAGTACGCTGTTGCCGGTATCCCTGTAGTAACGGGTGATGAGATTGGTCAGATGTGCGAGGCGGGTGGAGTCGTCGACCGGCATTCCTGTTTTGCGGCCAATGAGGTCGGTATAGAACATCGTCACCCCCTCGTTGAACCAGAGGCCGGTAGTTAGTTGTTGCGGGCCGTAATTGAGCTCGGTGAAACCCGAAGGCCGGATGGACATCCCATTCCAGGAATGAAAGAGTTCATGAGCTATCTCTCCATAGATGTCCGGTCGTGCAGACGACAGATCGGCCGCGGTCGCTCCGATGGTGACGGAATTGCCATGTTCGAGCGCGCCTGCGCTGGCATCTTCGAGGAGGAAACTATAGTGGCGGTAGGGGAAGCTATTGAATATGCCCACGGTCTGGCGGACGATCTTTTGAATATTGGCGACCAGCGCGATGCTGTCGAAGGACAGGGTAGGCGTCATGGACAGGTAGGCCACCTCGTGAGGCGTACCGTCGACGACAAAATGCCAGCTGTGCAACCGGCCCACGAGGATGGGGGCGTCCAGCAATTGAAGGGCGGAAGAGACGAGGAAGTCCAGGGGCGGTTCGGATGCGGCCGGAGCGGGCATGGGATCGAGCCCCGTAGCAGCCTCCCAGCCATAGGGCAGCTGGAGTGTGAGACGACAGGGGGTATGCGTATCCTCAACGAGGTACATAAAGGAGTGCAGGTCGCCGACCAGACCTCCGACGGGGCTGAGGAAGGGCCGCTGCGAAAAATGGGGGGGCGGCAGCGGTAGTAGCCGTATCCTGTAGGAGACGAGCGCCTCCTCGCCGGAAGTGGTGATGGACCAGACGGCGCTGTCCTCGCGCGTGAAAGAAGCGGGGGCCTCCGCGTGGAAATCCGTGACGAAACGCCAGTAGCGGTCATCGTATTCGTGATGCGTGGCCATGGCCAGCCGGAAGCGGTGAGGTGCATGGTACACCCGGATGGATACCGTATAGCCGGAGAGATCGTTGGCGTCGATCCGCAAAGTATAGTGGAGTACAGGCGAGGCCGGGGTCTTCGTTTGTGCAACAACAGGCAGCGTTCCTGCCAGCTGCAGGACGAAGGTTAGCAACAGGATCCTGAGACGGTCCATGAAGGAAAGGAAATTTAATTAAATGTATGTGATTTTTTGGACCTTCCGGCGAATAATAGGGTATGGAACAGGCCGATTTTCTCCAGCTGATCCAGGATAACAAAGGTATCCTGTTCAAAATCAGTAACTCCTATTGTCGTAACCGGGACGACCGGGAGGATCTGATGCAGGAGATGATCTATCAGCTGTGGAAATCGGGTGAGACCTTCGATGTTAATTATAAATTTTCAACCTGGATGTACCGGATCGCCTTGAATGTAGCCATCTCCTTTTATCGTCAGCAGCGCCGGAGCGGATTGCATATCGCCTTTGGCGGGGATCTGCACCTGATGGAGCTGGAAGACCGGTCCGACGGGCGCGGGGGGATCGAAGAGAAGATCGATCTGTTACAGCAGTTTATCCGTGACCTGGCCGAGCTGGACAAGGCGCTGATGATCCTTTACCTGGAAGAAAAGACCTATCGGGAGATCGCCGAGATCCTGGGTATCACGGAGACGAATGTGGCGACGAAGCTGAGCCGGATCAAGGGGAGGCTAAAACAACAATTTATCAAATCAAATGAATTTTTATGAGTGCGGATGAATTTCAGGAAATCTGGAAGGCTTATGATGCGAAGCTGGAGCGATCGCTGCAATTGAATCTGCAACTGCTGAAAGAGGTGCAGTCGCAGAAGGCGAGATCGGTTCTTCGGTCCTTTATCGCTTCCCGCGTGATCGGGATTGTGATCGGCATCCTTTATCTGCTATTGCTGGGCGTTGGGTTCTGGTATGTGCGGACACAGCCGGTGATGGCGATATCTTTCGTTGTCTTTATCGCCTGTACGGCTATTGCGATCGGGGAGTATATCCGGGAGGTCAGCGTTATCCAGGGGATCAGTTACGGGGACAATATCGTCGATACCCAACGGAAGCTGGCAGGTATTCAGAGCTCGATCGTCGGGATGCTCAGGCTCTCCTGGGCGCAGCTTCCTTTTTGGGCGACTTTTTTTGTCAGCAACGAGCTGCTGCGAAAAGGGGGCAGGGGGTTTCTGATGGTCGAGATCCCCATCGTCCTGGTCCTGACGATAGCGGCGGTGATCCTTTACAAAAACATCACCATCAAAAATGCGCAGAAGAAAAAATGGGTGAACGCATTGATCAAGGGATCAGGGATAAAATCGGTTTCCAGGGCGATGGATTTTATGAAAGAAATAGAGGATTTTAAAAAGGATGGATAAGGGGGCGCGCCGGGGGGCGGATGGTTTAAAATATTTTCCTTTTTCATTCGTCTTCCTCAATAGAGTAACTCTATTGTTCATTTTTAAAAAGGAAAAACATGTACTACAATCAGTCATGGGCCGCAAAAGGCCATCAAGGCCGCTACGGCCATCATCAAGGGGGCAGGGAACGGCACCTGCAAACCCGGTCAATGGAAAGAGCCGCCGTTAACATTTACCGGACGGATAACAGTTATGAGATACTGGTATTCGCGCCGGGCAGGATCAAGGAACATTTCCAGCTGGGAATCAATGGAAATGAGCTTACGGTTTCCTACACTCCGCCCGAAGGCTTCCCCAGACCGGAGTGGGTTTTGCGGGAATACAGCCGCGGCGGGTTTGTCCGGACCTTTGCGCTGGATGAGTCGGTCGATCCGGCGGGTATCCAGGCCAAATACGAAGACGGGGTCTTGCAGATATCCCTGCCCCTGGTCCCGGGCAAGGAAAGGAAGCTGCTGGAAATACCCATTAGCTAAGAATTATCCGCTGTCTGCCGGAGGCAGGTTTTCTGCTGAAGGCAAACTGTCTCGCGGCGGCAGCTGCAACCAGGTGGCATCTCCGGATGTCACCTGGTTTTTTTGTTTGTCCTATCTTGCAGGATGCAAAAAGAGGCCGATCGCTATTATATTGTCCATAAGCCGTATGATATGGTGTCTCAGTTTGTGAGCTCGCACCGGGTGAGGGTGTTGGGGGACCTGGGTTTTGATTTCCCGGCGGGGACGCATCCCATCGGGCGGCTGGATAATGATTCGGAAGGTTTGCTGATCCTGACGACCGACCGGCGGGTGACTAAGTTGTTATTCCAGGGGAAGGTTCCGCACCGGCGTACCTACC
>Ga0206963_10334_pt1 | contig 11087 bp, 13 predicted proteins | sample Alteio_BWOrgHeat_28_FD_152958 | JGI IMG/M metagenome (GOLD analysis project Ga0206963, IMG submission 152958) | Enriched cells from forest soil in Barre Woods Harvard Forest LTER site, Petersham, Massachusetts, United States -... | ecosystem: Environmental > Terrestrial > Soil > Temperate forest >... | reverse complement strand
GCCTTGTTCAATAAGTCTGCACTGCCTTTGTTATGATCAGTCGGTCGCAAACGAATGCCGGATGTGCAAATACATATTTTTCAAATACCATTAACCATTAAACCCCGATCCACATGCCTCACCGAGTATTGGCCGAAGACTGGACAGATTATGATAACAAAAAAATAAGGGACAAGAGAGACGCGAATTTTTTCTCCTGCGAAGAAGATTGGGAAGTTGAATACCTGGTCAGAAAGATAAGAAAATACAAACCAAACAAAACCGACCTGGAAATCAGACAGGCGATTGCTCATTGCTGTCGTGCGATTCCAGGCAACAAACCACGGAAATCATTTGTCGAATGTGTGATGGATAGGCTTTAATTTCTAAACCGTTTATCATGGCCGAGGATCAGAAAAAAATTTCATGGTACATCTATAGCATTCTTTTATTAATAGTCGGCATGTTGATATTAGGAGGGCTGATGCTGATCATATGTTCAGAAACACAGTATGAGAAATCTATAGTATACACTGAAAGACTACTGAATGATTCGTCCCAGAAAAATAAGGCATTCGTATCGCCAAGTTATAGTTTGACCAAGGATGGTTATTCAGCAGCTCTTCTTTATTTTACTCTGGCGATTGGTGTGATACTCCTGACGATTCTTCTTCCAAGACTTCAAAGTATTAATATTGGCGCAAGTGGTGTCAGTTTAAACCTTAAGGATTTACCCGAGAAACTGGATGACATCATCAAGCAGAATAATGCTTTGCAGTCGGATTCTGTTGGTGAGGGAGGCTACAAAAAGAAATCTATCGGAATTGCCCCGGAAAATATCAGAAAAAATTTTTCAAATTTGTCTGATGCGCAGTATGAAGATGACCCGCAAAAAGGTAAATGGGGTGGATTGTCAGAAACCAATGACAGAAAATTAACGGCGGAAGTTTTTCCTTCAAATATTCCTGGATTATATAGAGTATTTCTAACAGTTAAGAGTACAAAAACAGCTTCACCTTTAAAAGGAGTTGTAAAATTTCATTTGCATAACACATTCCGGAACCCTGATCCGATAATCGCTGCTGTAGATAACAAAGCCGTTCTGAAATTAAACCGTGTATATGGAGCCTTTACCGTGGGTGCCGAGGCAGATAATGGCGCAACCAAACTCGAACTGGATCTGTCGCAGATTAAAACTTTCCCAAATGATTTTCTAGAAAAATAAATTCCTCATAAAAATACGAACAAAATGGCACAAAAAAATAAAATTAGAACGCCGATAACAGCAGCTGCGAAACCTAAAACCGCAAAACCAAAAAGAAAAAAAGCTGCTTCCAGAAAAACATCATTCAACATGACTGCTGATCGGTTCGATCTTGGCGATAAATCTATTACTATTATTGGAAACTTCTCAAACTCAGATAATAATAACGTGGTTTTGGATGTCTATCGTCCCAATCCGGATCCATATGATTTTACCAGAACTTTTCCTGGCGACTTTAATCAGTTGGTTGATCAGCTGGTATCAGGAGATCCATATAACATTGATATTTCTGTTACAAATACTGGGACATCTTTTGACTTGACTATTACAGGTGATTTTAGAAACTCGCCAATAACCGATAAAGTCACTGATACATTTAAACGTTTGGGATATATTATAATTATGAATTAAGAATCAATGATCAAAAAAATATGAAGAAGTTAATAGGAGTCATCTGCTTCGTTTTTATTATTTTGGATTTTTCACTAGGTCAGCAGACTTCGGATGCAACTGTTGCTCATGCTCAACAAACAGTAGACGAGACAGATAAGTTGAAGACGGGAAATACGAAGGAAATACAGAATAACTTTTTACAAACCAGCTTGAATAATATTTTCGGGCCGAATAATTCATTTAGCGTTAATCCTTCATTATTTGCTATTGACTCGCTTTTTATTAAGAAATCCAGAAACGTGGATCCTGCAACTTTCAGGAAACAGAGACTACTCCGAAATATACAGCTGGTAGATAGCATAAGTATAAATAATCCGGACAATAGTTTAAGTAAGTTGGGGTTTTCTAAATTGTCTTTCGGTATTTCGATCGCTTTGAAAAATAACAAAGATATCCGATATGGCACGTTCGCAAATGATCCTCAATATCTCGCATTGAATACTAGAGTAATGGGTATAATTAAAATTATAAAGAATAAAATCGGTCAAAAGGCTTACTACACTGCTTTAAAAGATCATTCTAATGTTGAAGCGCATAATATAGAATATGAAAAAGATTCTATTGTACAAGCTATACTATCCGCATTTTGGATAAAATACGATTCCAGTTTGTTAACTAGGGAAATAAAAGATCAGATTGATTCATTATCACCAGAAGATGCCATTCTTTTTAAAACTGATACGGTCGGGAATATGGCAAAAATATTGGCTGCGAGATACGCACAAAAAGCACTCTGGACAATTTATCCGGCTTATGCTTATGATGTGACAAATAAACAATCTAGTTATCTTTTGACTTCTGAATACACCAAGGGCATCAGGAAAAACAAAGAAAAAGCTCCTTGGGAACTGGATTTAAAAGCGTCAATATTAGTCGGTAAGGATACTACAATCACCGGAAGTAATCTTCAAAATCAGTTGCTGACAATCAGCGCTGGCGTAAACTTTATTCTTCATAGAGACGAAAGCCAGGCTTCCACAATGGAACTAAAACCGTATTTCCAGAATAATTATCAGTTAGGCCATGTTCAGGAAGGAGGTCATCGTGATTCCGTCACAATCAATGTAATCTACCGGATCAAAATTTTTGATACCTTCTGGATTCCGCTGACGATTTCATATGACGTGAATAAAAAAGATCATCCGTTATTCGGATTCATCTCCTTCGCATTAAGCCTGGACAGTGGAAATGGAAGTGGAAGTTCAAAAAAAAGTAAAAGCTGATTTACCGGGACTTTATTGAATTGAATTATATTCGGGTACTTCAAAACTATTTATCCGGGGTTCTTTTCATATCTGACCCGGAAGATTGATTCATTATAGGTACAAGTTATCCACATTAGCGTATATAATAGGCTGATAATCAATCAAACCTAGTATTAGAAACAAGTTTCATGGAATTAAGCAATAGCTTAATTTTGCCATAATTAACCAATAGCTTAATTTTGATCAGGAAATGTTATATCATGGCAACTTCAAATGACGGAAGACGTCATGTATGCATTGACCGGGAACTTCTGCCGGAGTTTAAGTCTTATATGAATCAGTCACCACGGCATAAGAAAAAGCTGGCCTTCATCATTGAATTACTGATGGGAGGACACAGAAACCCGGAGTTATATGATAAAGAAGAAATCAATAGTAAATGCAAAGGTGTGACGGCAATGAAATTATTCAAGGGACAGGAAAACGACCGCATTTACTGCAAAGAACAAACCATCGCAGGAGGCATTTTTATTATTGTAGCAGCATATATTCATGAGAGAAAAAAAACACAGAAGATAAGTCAGCGAGAAATTACAATCATCGAAAAAATCGCGCAATATGAATACGAAATTCAAAAACTTCAAGGTTGAGCCGGCATTCGACGAATTGTTTTCCTTTTCCAGCGAAGCGGAGAAAATTGAACACAGGGCGCAAATGATCTCCTTTCGCATTCTGAGTGAAGTGCAGAAGATCTGTGATGAGCAGAACATAAAAATGAAGGAGCTGGCCGCGCTGGTGAATACTTCCGCCAGTTATATCACGCAGTTGTTCCGGGGAAATAAACAGGTCAACACGGCCTTTATGGCCAGGTTTGAGGAAGCAATGGATATGGTTTTTGATATCAGCCTGCAAAAGGAAAAAGAACAGCATGATGAACTGTCCAAAAGCCAGCTCTCGGCAGATACAATTAAAAAATCAATGCAGGTGAATCCTGCTTATGTTTATTACAGTGCAGTGAAGGGTAACAGTCAGGATAAGACCGGAGAGCTTTTGAAAAAAATGTCGGACAATAACACCGTCTTGAACAAGGTAAAACAGATAGCCTAATGAAACCTGTTCCATCAGTACTGAAGATTTTGGATTTTGCCGTGACAAAGATGGATTTTGAATTTGTTACATCAAAAGCCGCGGGGATAAAAATAAAAGGCTTCCCTGATTTTGATAACTATGAGATTGATCTTGATTTTAATGTGTTTAAAGAGGACTATTTACAGGTTGTCATGTCCGTAGATATAAATAATATAGAAAAACCTTTGCCCGGATATAGAATTTCTGCCAGGGTGGCTACTGTCTTTGAATTCGGGGATATCAGTGCCCTCACGGCGGATCAGAAAAAAAGTATCGAAGGATTTTCAACAGTGTACATGGCGCTCAACAACCTGCGGGGAATAATTTCCGGATTCACGGCGAACGCACCTTTCGGCAGGTATACATTGCCGTCGATCGACCTGAATGACCTGATAAAAAGAAAACAGCAGACAGTGAAGCAGGAAATAACAGAAAAAACAACAGTTAAATTAAAAACCAAAGCAGCGAAAAATGCATAATATTTTTTAAAGAGAAAGGCCCCGGCAGTTCTGGTAAAACCGTCAGGGCCGAGGGATACAGTCCGATGAGGTACTGCTCCCGAAGTGACTTTGCATCTCAAAGATAATGGTTGGATTCAAATTGCCAACTTTTAATTAACCGGCTACCGGCTTTCTTTCAGACCCCCACTTTCTCCTCCTCGTCCGGCTATACACTTCCTACTCCGAAAAATATTGGAAGAGTCTTTCAAATACAATAGAGAACTATTGTAAAAGCACCTTATATGATATACATATTAAAGTACTGCCACCCTATTTTTTCTGGATAATTATTAAGGAGAAAAACATTTTTATAAAAAATATTTCAAAACCAATTATTAAAACTTTACAGTTATGGCTAATCCACAAATAAAATATTACCCCGTTTGTAATGGGGATCAGACTTTAATTACTTTATCTGACAATACGACAATTTTAATTGATTGCAATATCCGTGAATCCGCAAAAGGAGATGAGGACAAAGAGCTGTACGATGTTCATGATGATCTCCTTAAATCCTTGCAGAAGGATGCGAAAGGCATACCCTTCGTAGACGTTTTCATCCTTACGCATGGTGATCAGGATCATTGCAGGGGATTTGAGGCGAATTTTTATCAGGGCGATCCAAAAAAGTATTCAGAGGCTGACAAAAAGAAAAAGCTAATACGGGTAGATGCAATGTGGTTTTCGCCGATGATTGCGGAAGAAAATACTAATCCGGATGAAGATGCATACCAGCGTGAAGCTGAAAGGCGTTTGGCATTGCACAGAAAGAAAGACAATTCAAAGGACGATCCAGGAAACAGAATTCGTATTGTAGGATACGACGGCAACACTGATTATAAGGATCTGGATCACCTTAGATCAATTCCCGGTGATATCGTTAAACGATTTAATGATCGGGATCAGGATAAGTTTTCGGTCTTTATACATTCTCCATTTAAGAAAATTCTGAACTCAGATGCAGAGGACAAGAAAAACACTTCCAGTATAGTGATTCAGGCAAGGTTCAAGGATTCCAGGTTCGATACTAATTATATTACGCTTGCAATATTCGGTGGTGATTCGGATCATATCGCCTGGGCGACCATCCTAAAAGAAACCAAGAAATCAGGAAAAGATAAAAAAGAACAAGCGCTAAACTGGGATATTTTCCTGGCGCCTCATCATTGTTCTTGGTCTTTTTTTAATGACCGGCCACAAGAAGACAATCCTGAGCCCAAACAAACTTCACTGGAAGTTTTAGATTATAAACTGGGAAGTAATCCAAAGATTATCGCTTCCTGCAAAAAAATTGTAGCCGAAAAACCCAATCCACCGCATTATGCGGCCAAAAAATTGTATGTCAAGAAAGTAGGAGAGGCAAACTTTTTGAATACTAGCACATACGAGATCAAGGATAAAACACCGCAGCCAATTATTTTTGAAATTACAAAACAGGGCCCTATGAAACCAAAAGTAGCCGAAGGTACTGCCAAGGTTGTCGGAGGTGGTGGCCTGGGCGTAGTAAATTCAACCTCAGACTATGGAAATGGAACTGTTTAGTAATACGCTGCCCTTTTATGACGTCCCAATAAATAATAATTTATTGTTGGACACATTAAATACGCTGATGGAAAAAGTTGGCGCATCGTTTCGGATAGTTAAATGGAGCGACGATTTTGCAGCGGTACCGGTTAAATTGGAGATCGATTTGCCAACGCACGGCAATTTCCGGGATATTGATATCAGGAAAGAAGAGCATGTGTTACTGGTTTTCGATATCCATAACTATCCTTCAAAAGCTCCAAAAGTATTTTCGGACAGGATGGATTTTCCCAAAGATAAACTGGCCCATCTGTATGTGGCAGTTAAAGGATTTCCACCGGCATTTTGTTATGTTAAAGGAGACAGAGATTCCTGGTATGCAAATAAGCGTATAGATGATTTACTAATCAGAATCAGCAATTGGCTGAGGGATGCAGCTTCAGGCGAACTGACTGAAAATGGTGAACAATTCGAACCTCTAAGGCTGGAAGCTTATTCGGGGACCATTATTTATGATTACGATCTTTTGGCTACCATTGTCCATAAAAAGAAATCATTCATCAATGGTCAGAATTTTGCAATTGGATTATTTAACCGTGATAAAACAGAAAAAAAAATATCCTTCATTCTGAATAAAATGCTAACGGATGAGAACACTGAAGAAATTCTCAAAGAATATTTTAAAGAGAAAGTTAAAGATAAGGAAGCGGCGGATAAAATATTTCATCACTTTGGGTATATATTATGGAGTGATTCTGAAAAATCATTCCCGGACTATGAGATCGACCTGCCTTCTTCATGGTCAGAATTCAAAACCTTTTGTGATTTATATGAGATTGATTATACTTCATTAGAAGTATTTATTTCCACATATGATTTTAACTATTCGAAATACTTTCCGGTAATCGTTGGGATCAGAAGGCCATTAAATCTGATCGGATTTTCATCGAATATTGAATTCGTAAACTTTCGATTTCAGATTGGTACACCAGATGTAAATGATGGTAAGATATCAGATACTGTTGCAATCGCATATCAGGTGCATAATCAACCTTTAACTACTGTTAAGGCTAAAATTATTTCAGGATTTCAGGTGCCTGCCCATGCGCGCAAACTTGTATTTGGGTGTGGGGCCCTCGGTTCAAAAATTGTAATGCATTTTGCCAGATCTGGTGAAACGGAATTTACCCTGGTTGATCCGGATGAACTGTCTCCCCACAACTTTGTTCGTCATGCATTGGATGGTGGCTATGTGGGAAAGAACAAAGCGGAGGCACTCGAAGAATCGATTAATCGTGTCTTTCCACATGAGAACATAGGTATTATTGCGGGACCGTCGTTTAAAGATGGCTTATTCGAACAAGAGAGTACATTTGAAAAATATCCATGGATTTTTAATTTTACCGCATCTGAAGCTCTTTTCAACAGACTGGTGATGGCAGAAAATATGTCGTTGAGTCAAATATGCAGTGGCAGCATTTCAGATTTTGGGAATTTAGGTATTTTACTCAAAGAAGGCCAAAACAGAAATCCAAGGATAGATGATTTAAGGGCTTATTTATATAGTTTATATAAAAATAATTCCTTTATTTCCGATTGGCTTGGCCGTGAACAGGCGGTATATAATGACAAAAATCTAACGGTTATAATCGGTGTGGGCTGTAATTCTGAAACAACCGTTCTTTCAGATGACAAAGTTTCTTCTCATGCAGCCTATTTTACGGGGGCGATAAGACATCTTATGAACAGTGATAATCCTTCAGGCAGAATATATTTAAATCGGATCATCGACGACAGTGATCAATATCAAACGACTACCAACATACTTTCTGTCAAGCCATTCGAAGTCATGAATGCTGAAAATGACCAAAGCTGGTCAATACGGTTTAAGTCTGGTATTTTGGACAATGTGAAAAAACAAATGAGAGATGCCAGACACCGTGAAACAGGTGGTATTTTAACCGGTACGGTAAACTACAAAAATAAGACAATCCATGTTGTCGATTTAGTTTCAGCGCCTCCGGACAGTTCGGCAAATAGTGTTTGCTTTCACAGAGGTTGCAACGGCCTGCCGGAAATCATTGATAGAATCAATTTTGAATCAGGAGGACAGATCGGTTATGTGGGAGAGTGGCATTCACATCCACGAGGGCCGGAACAACCAAGTGATACGGATATGCATAGCGTTGCAAGATTCAAAAAGGAACTCGCACACCTGGTCACTCCGTTGCCGGTATTTTTAATGATTGTCACACCTAAAGCAATTTTACCTTTTGTATATTAAAATCAATTGAAATATGGCAACTGAGATAAACCTGAAAAATAAAAATGTCATTCCATTATGGCTTCTATTTGTGTTTAACGTACTTGTTTTATTAATATCCTATTTATCCATTCACCTGGATACTTTTTTAAATAATTATAAAGCGCTCATAACTTTTCGTAGTTCTGGAATATTGATAGCACCCGTGGTCCTTTTTATTATTCTTGGTTTATTGTCTAGCAACCAGAAAGCATTTTTGGTTTTTTGGCGTTTTAAAGACATTTTGCCGGGATGCAGAGCTTTCACATTGCATGCTTTAAATGATCCGCGGGTAAATATGAAAAGATTGGAAATGTTACATGGCCCATTGCCAACAGCTGGCCGAGACCAAAACCAGCTTTGGTACAAAATATATAAAAAGCATAGTTCTGATCTAGTCATCATGAAGAGTCATAAAGATTTTTTACTCGCCAGGGATATGTCGGCCATTAGTTTTTTATTTTTGATTTTTGCAGGCTTCCCGATGCTTTATTTTGGAAAATCGCCCAATAGTTACTTTTACCTTATTTTTTTATTTGTTCAATATTTGATCTTCGTCCGAATTGCTCAAAATCATGGAAAGAGGTTTGTTACAAATGTGTTGGCGCTTGAATCAACTTATTAATTACTAACTTTTAACTCAAAACGTGAAAAATGTTAAATCCAGAATCAGTAATAGAATGTAATTCATTGGTCGTGGTTATATTATCATGGGATTTATTTTCTGAAAATGAAAGAGAAGATATTCTATTGTGGGCAAAAGATATTTGCAAAGAAGGATATGAAGAGGCGGAAATATTTCAACAAAATATATCAATGGAGATGAAGGATCAGTTCATAAACTATTGCTATATGCTTTCTATGAATCAAATGGAACGTTTGTGGTGGAAAGTGAGCCCTTTATTATTTGGAAAACAGCAAAAATTTGTAATCTTTAAATAAAGCAAGAGATCAAGCATTTTCCATGCTGAATAACGGATAACCGAAACATTGTAAACGAGTACCCTGCAAAATCTGAATCCTCAATCGTAAACACTAGTTCACAAAACGTGAACTATTTCACTTACTTTCAGGTGCATCACCTCCCTCCACAATAATCCGAAACGCTGTCCAAACCCACATCCTTACTATAACTAAGCGACAAGATTTATATGAATGCGAAAAAAGCAGTTCACAAAACGTGAACTTTTTCACTTAATTTCAGGCGCATTCCCCCCAACCCCGAAACCTCATAATCGAAATCCTCCATGCGCCCCCTCCCATATACAATCATAAAATCACGCCAACAATACGAGTCGTACCAAAGCATCCTCGAATACCTGACCACCAGCAAAAAGAAAACAAGGGACATGCGGGACACCATCGAACTCCTGAACCTGCTCACCGAAAAATGGCAAAACGACCAGAATAAAAAACTCCCCGAAACGGACCCCGTCAGCCTCCTGCAACACCTCCTGCAAAAAAATAATCTCAGGGCATCCGACCTCGCGGCGGAACTCGAAATCAGCAAAAGCCTGATCTCGGATATACTGCATTTCAGAAAAGGATTTTCAAAAACCCTCACACGAAAACTCTCAATACGATTCAAAGTGCCGGAAGAACTCTTTAATAAGCCTTACAAATTGAAGCCCTGATCTCCCTCCAATCTTTTCCCCACTCGACTGAATATTTCCCCGTTAATTATTTTTTCTTATAACTTTAGTCTACATAAAAACACTTAGCTCAAAACTATCCGCCCTTGACCCTGCCCAACAACGATACCGGTTTTCAGCCCGAAAAGGATCCCCGCGCTGCCTCCATTACATCCGACCGTCTCCTCTTCGCGCGCATCGCCGACTCTGACGAACAGGCCTTCGGAACAATCTTCGATAAATATAAAGCGGTCCTCTACCCGTATATCCTGGACCTGGTCAAAACGGAAGCGGATGCCAAAGAAATTATCCAGGAAACCTTCCTCAAAGTCTGGCTCAAACGTGCGACCCTAAAAGAAATCGAAAACCCGGGGGGCTGGCTCTATACCGTGGCGGCCAACGAAGCGTCCCTGCATTTCAGAAAAGAAGCGCGCTATGAAAAACGTCTGCAAAAAGTCGCCGCAAACGCCGCCGACCCCGCGGGCTCCGACCCCAACCTCGCCGACATCCACGAAAAATTCGATACGCGCGAAGTCAAAACCCTCATCGCCGATGCGGTGAAAAAAATGCCGCTGCGCCGCCGCCAGGTCTTCCAGATGGCGAGGCTAGAAGGCTATACCCGCAGGGAAATCGCGGAAACCCTGGGCATTTCGGAGAACACCGTGCGCAACCGCCTCACCGAAGCGACGGAATTCATCCAGGACTATATCACGAAAAACAGATCGCTCTACCTGCCGGCGCTGCTGATCGCCGTGCTCGCGGGGATCTAAGCTATGACCGCTCCATAAATTAAATCCAATCCGGGGGGTACAAATGATTCCTGGGTGGTATCTGTAACTAGTTATGGCATCCAATTCAGACTTCAGAACGCTTTTATTGCAGATTATTTCGGGCGAAATCTCCCGGGAGGATAAAGCGAGGTTTTATGAAATGATCGCCGACGATAACCAGGCCGAAGAATTCCAAACGGCCTTTACACAACTGGGGGAGGAAAGAAGGGATATCTATGCGGGCTATGAATTCAGGGCCGAAGAGTGGGAGGCCATGAAGCAAAGGATCCTGAAAGGAACGACAATTTTAGAAAACGATCCGATCAATGCA
>Ga0206963_10358_pt1 | contig 11182 bp, 8 predicted proteins | sample Alteio_BWOrgHeat_28_FD_152958 | JGI IMG/M metagenome (GOLD analysis project Ga0206963, IMG submission 152958) | Enriched cells from forest soil in Barre Woods Harvard Forest LTER site, Petersham, Massachusetts, United States -... | ecosystem: Environmental > Terrestrial > Soil > Temperate forest >... | reverse complement strand
ATAGCATTAATTCTGTTGGGTAAAAAATAAACTGATTTTATTATTAATAAAGATTGAATAATTTTTTGTTACCAGCATTTGTTTTTCATAGCATCATCGTTGCGTCGCACCATTCATCTTTAAGTTATATATTGATCTTTGGGTTTAATTTTTGATCAAACTAATAAACAACTGCTTTCAAAATAAATAATCATTATGAGAATTTTTAGATTGACTTTATTAATCGTTTTTATTTCATTAAAACTTGCTGCACAAACTTATCAGCCGACATGGGAATCGCTTGATACGCGGCCTGTTCCGCAATGGTATAAAGATGTGAAGTTTGGAATTTTTATTCATTGGGGCGTGTATGCTGTGCCTGCGTTTGGCGTTAAAGGAACATACTCGGAATGGTATGAACATGCGATGAACAGCGGCGATACAGCAACAATAAATTATCATAAAAAAAAGTTTGGTGATAAAATATATTATCAGCTGGTTGATAATTTTAAAGCAGAATTATTTAACCCGGATGAGTGGGCGCAGGTGTTTGAAAAGTCTGGCGCAAAATATATTGTCCTCACTTCAAAACATCATGATGGCTTTGCAAACTGGCCAAGTAAAGAAGCGAGCCGCGATTGGGGATTTCCCTGGAATGCAGCAGAGGCGGGCCCTCACAGAGATTTGCTCGGCGACTTATTTACAGCCGTTCGCAAAATAAGTGTGCATGCGGGCATGTATTATTCGTTGTACGAATGGTATAATCCGTTGTGGTTGAAGGATAGAAAAAATTATTCGGAAGCGCACATGTGGCCGCAAATAAAAGATCTCATTAATACTTATAAGCCCGATGTTTTTTGGACAGATGGCGATTGGGATGCAAGCGATAGTTTATGGAAGAGCAAAGAAATTTTAGCGTGGATGTATAATGAAAGCCCCGTGAAAGATAAAGTTGTAACGTATGATCGTTGGGGAAGTGGTATTCGTTTTCATCATGGCGGTGTTTACACGCCGGAGTATCAGCCTGATTTGGATTTTGAAGATCATTATTGGGAAGAAAGCCGTGGCATGGGCTATTCGTATGGTTATAACCGTGAAGAAGATGCGTGGGATTATAATTCTGCGCAATCACTCGTGTTGCAATTGATTGACAAAGTTAGCCGCGGTGGAAATTTTTTATTAGATATTGGCCCTGATGAACATGGAAAAATTCCACCAATAATGCAAGAGCGTTTGTTGCAAATTGGCGACTGGTTAAAAATAAATGGCGAAGCAATTTATAATACAAGAAGATGGAGAACAGCATCGCAATGGAGTGATGGAAAAAAAGATTATAAACCAAAAGATGGCGGCGGAGATATTCTTTTAAAATTAACGATTGATCCAGACCCTGGTTATGCTGTTAAGGAATGTTTTTTTACATATAATGCAACTTTAAATAATTTGTATGCGATACTTCCGCAATGGCCATCGAACGGAAAATTTATTATTCATGATTTGCCATTGAAAGCTGATACAAAAATTGAATTGCTTGAAACGCATGAAACTTTGCAATGGAAACAAGAAGGCAATGATATTGTAATTCAACTACCTGTTTTTAATCCGAATAAAATAAAAGGCAACTATGCATATGCGCTGAAATTCAGTAATACCGGCGCTTTTGCGGCAAAGCCAAAGATTAATGTAAGTTATACCGATCATGGAATGAAGCCTGTTATTAATATTACGTCAAATGATGAAAGTGAAATTTATTATACGTTGGATGGAACTGTTCCAACAAAAAATTCAACACGTTATATAAAACCTTTTACTGCAAATTCTTCGGGCACACTTTCTGTCCGTGCATTTAAAAATAATGTGCTGGATGGAAATATTTCAACAACACCTATTCATGTGTACGACTGGAAAAAAAGTATTAATGCAGAAAATGTGCAGCAGGGATTGCAATTAAAAAAATTCAATTTGCAATCTCCACGATCAACTGATGAAATGAAAAATGCAGTTGCTGATAAAACAATTATCGCATCAAACATTTCTATTAATGATACGCTGCACAGAGAAAATACCGGATTAATGTACGACGGTTATATAAAAATTCCTGCCGATGGCATGTACATTTTTTATTTATCGTCAGATGATGGAAGTAAATTATTAATCGACAAAGAAACAGTAATTAATAACGATGGTTTACACGGCGGCGATGAAGCGAACGGAAAAATTGCTTTGAAAAAAGGGTATCATCATATAAAACTTTTGTACTTCAATGCCACTGGTGGCGCGGGTTTGCAACTGTTATATGGTTTGGAAGGAAGCGAAAAGAAAGAAATTCCACCAACTTTATTTTATCATTAATGTCGTGAATGATGAATCGTGAATCGTGAAAGCTTATTGATTCATCATAATTTATTTCACCATTCACCACTGACCATTCACCATTCAACCATTCACGAAAAACAAACATTATGAAAAAATTATTTCTCGGCTTATCGGCTATATTAATAAATTATTTTGTTGTTGCACAAACGGCTGTTAATATTATTCCGCAGCCAAATGAGATGGTTATTAATAAAGGCAATTTTATTTTCTCATCATGCACGCGTTTACAATTTGATGTTTCTTTAAAAGATGCAGTGGAACCATTAATAACGAAACTTTCAAATGCCGCTGGAATTGATTTGTTATCGAAATCAAACTGCACTAAAAAAACATTAATAGCAATCGCAATTGATAAAACAATTTTGAATGATGAAGGTTATCAATTGAATATAATTGCCAATGAAATTTCTTTAAAAGCAAAAACTGCTGCCGGTATTTTTTATGGTGTGCAAACGATTTTACAATTATTGCCAGCAGCAATTGAAAGTGACTCTTTGCAAAAAAATATGCAATGGTCAGTTCCATGTGTTGCCATAAAAGACCAGCCACGCTTCGGTTACAGGGGAATTATGCTTGACGTTGCACGAAATTACATGCCTTTGGAATTTATAAAAAAGCTGGTCGATTTATTATCAATGCAAAAAATGAACCGCCTGCATTTACATTTAACCGACGGGCAAGGCTGGCGTTTTGAAAGTAAAAAATATCCTGAATTAAATAAAATCGGATCATACAGAAAAGGCACTTCGCTCAATACAACATACGATTATAACTCACGCCCGGCAGATACTTTAAATGGCGGTTATTACACGCAGGAGCAATTAAAAGAATTGGTAAAATATGCATCATCAAAATTTATAACCATCATCCCTGAAATTGAAATGCCCGCGCATAGCGAGGCTGCGCTTGCTTCTTATCCGCAGCTTGCATGTTTGGACAGCAACGGAAATGCATTTCCTTATCCGCAAAAAATACAAAATGAATATTGCACAAAAGATGAAACGTTTAAATTTTTAGAAGATATTCTGGAAGAAGTAATGGATGTTTTTCCATCAAAATATATTCACATTGCGGGCGACGAAGCATCAAAAGAAAACTGGAAAAAATGCAAGTATGATCAGCAACGGATGAAAGAAGAAGGATTAAAAAATGTGGATGAATTGCAAAGTTATTTTATAAAACGCATCGAAAAATTTGTAAACAACAAAGGCCGGTTTATTATTGGATGGGATGAAATCCTGCAGGGTGGCCTCGCTCCGAATGCAACAGTAATGAGCTGGACAGGAATTGATGGTGGCATAAAAGCTGCGCAACAACATCACAATGTTATTATGACGCCCGAAGCATATTGCTATTTCGATCGCTATCAATCTGATGCGCCCGGCGAGCAAGTTGCATTTTGTTGCATGGTAACATTGCCGAAAGTATATAGTTATGATCCGGTTCCTGCTGAGTTGAAGGACGATGAAAAAAAATACATTCAGGGTGCGCAGGGAAATTTATGGACAGAATATATTCCTGTTCCATCAAAAGCGGAGTATATGATTTTTCCGCGCGCAGTGGCGCTTGCAGAGGTTGACTGGACGGAAACCTCAAACAAAAATTACGAAGCATTTACAGAAAGGCTGATACATTATTTGCAACGGTTAAATTATTATCACGTCAATTATAGCAGGCATTTGTTTGATATAAAACTCAGCACTTCTTTAATTAATAAAAAGGTGGTGGTTGTGCTTGGCGGAGTTCCAAAAAATCATATTATACATTATACGTTGGATGGAAGTACGCCAACGGAACAATCACCGGTTTATACAAAACCAATTTCCATTAATGAAAGTGCAACTATTATTGCAGCTGTTTTACAAAACGGAACAGTGCTTGATCAACTAAAAAAATCATTCAATTTGCATAAAGCAGTTGGCATGCCTGTAACGCTGCAAGCCGCGCCGGATAAGGATTACAACAAAGGCGGCAATAGCGCGTGGGTAAATGGTTGCCTTGGCAATGATGAACAATTCAGTGATGATGAATGGCTTGGTTGGGAAGGAAAACCATTTGACGGAACAATCGATTTTGGAACTGCAACAACAACAGATTCTTTGCAAACACGTTTTTTCCAAAAGGCAAACAGTTGGGTTTGGGTTGCAAAAAAAGTAACTGTTCAAACTTCTGATGATGGAAAAATTTTTAAAACCATTGCTGAAAAAAATGTTCCCATTCCATCACATGATAACGCTGCGCCGTTTAGTATTTCATGGCCAAAAAATACGTCAAGATATTTAAGAGTTATTGCAGAACCGTTGGGAAAAATCCCCGCAGGCAATACCGGCGCTGGCGATGAAGCGTGGTTGTTTGTTGATGAAGTAAGTGTGTATTAAATTTTTGTACTTAGCATTTGTTTATTAATTAAACATCGTTGCGTCGCACACTTGTACGTCCGGTTCTTTATTCATCTTTTTATTAATAAACTATTTGCAGCAAAAATTTTCCATAAGTTTTTTAATAAGAAAATGATTAATAAAATCATTAATAATGTTTTCAGTAATTGTTATTAATAACTATGCTGAATTAATTTTTTATTAATTAATTATTACAGAAAAATTCAGGTCATTTCATTAATAGCGAAATCATTAATAAAATTTTTCAATCAATTTATTAATTGAAAAATGATTAATAAAATATTCAATCAGCATTATTAATAATCATACTGCCTTCTGAAAATATTCAATCTTACTCCTAATGTAAACAGCCCGGAAGAGTTCACAACTGATGTTGGTGAATGCATATATTTTACAGCATAATAACGGTATTGCGCAGATGCATCAATGTATAAATTTTCTTTTATTTCATAAGAAACATTAGCGGACATATTAATGCAGTTTGCCAAATTTCCGGAACCAATTTTATAACCATAATCGCCAGCAGAGCGGGTTTCGTAGTTTAAAAAAATGTTGCTGCCATAATTTTGGCCGGCAGAATCAATGCCTTGCCTGTAATAAATCAGCTTGCCTTCAATGTTCCATTTTGGTGATGGCTGATAACGGCCAATAACAATCAATTCATCAAAATTTGCCCCGAGTGGGTGCGCCATCGGCTGATTATAATTTGAATAGTTTGAAACCGTATCATTATGCGAATATGTAAACGGTCGCACAATATTTCCTTCAATTTGGAAGTCAAGATTTTTTACATCAAACGCATTAATATATTTCAAGCCCAATTGCAGGCCTTGTTTATTTGCCCAAAACCCGCGGCCATAATGGAGCACCTGATTGGTGATAAATTCATTAATAAGAATTTGTCCGTAAAACTGAACTGCATGCCCGATGTTCGCTTTAAAATCAAAACCAACAGTTGTTTTATCCGGGCTGCCATTTTGTTGCTGCGCAGAAACTAAAAATATTACAGGATTTAAATAAGAAAAATCATAATGATCTGCACGGCTAAACATTACATTTTCATACAAACCAAGATTAATTGACGGCGTTACATTTACACTTAAATGATGAATAACCGCATATTTTTTCGGGTATTTATAATCGCCCGTTGCATGCTGATTCACCAGTTCCATGTATATGTTTTGGTAATTTAATTTCCAGATGCGCGTATTAAATTTCAAAAATAAATACGGCGCAGAATAATCACTTAAAAATAAACTGCGGTAACCATTGCCAATAAAATTTTTATCATAACCAAATTGAAAATCGAAATATTTCCACGCATTAAAATAAATGGAAGCGCGGTTTTCAAAATAATCAAACGCCGTTTTTTTAAAAGATTTATAATAACCAAATCCCGGAACAGCTTTGAAACCGCTGTTGGCAACCCTGTCCTGAAAGTAAGTTGGGCCACGTTCCTGGTTGTCTGTTAATAATGCAGAGAAACCCAATTTCCCGGCAATCATCCCGCGCATCGTTAATCCTTTTGAATTTAAAAAAACGCGTTCGCTGTTGCCGCTTTCAATAGATTGCGTTTGTTGAATCACGGGATCAATTGCAAGAAAAAAATCTTTTTCATTTACTTCATAAAAATTTGCTTTGTGTTTATAAAAAGTTTTCAGCAACGATTTTTTGCTAAGAAAACTATCTGTATTTCCATGAACCCATTCAATATTGTTCATTAATAAATCATTCAGATTGTATTGATCAATTTTTGAAAGGCGATAATAATAATCGTACGGATAAAATTTATGCAGCGAATCAGATAGTTCTGCAACGCCAACTGCAATTTTTCTGCTAAGCGGTTTAATGGTTTCAATATTTAAATCAGGATTTGTTTGCAGCAAAATTTCCATGCGCTCCAAAAAATGTTCAGACTTGGAACCTTCAGGTAAAAAAGTAGATTGAGAAAAACTGATTGCAGGAATAAATAAAATAATCGAAAGCCTTATAATGATTTTAATAAATTGCGACATGTTAGTGTTTTTGGTTCTCAATTTTAAACTATGCAAACATACCTGATAAAAAATATTTCCATCGTTAATGAAGGCCGCACAATTGCTGGCGACGTGCTTATCAAAAACGGGCGGATTGAAAAAGTTGCGGCAAATATACAACCTGCCATGTTTGCTAACGAACTGAACGGAGAAGGCCTGCATTTATTGCCCGGCGCGATAGATGATCAGGTACATTTTCGCGAACCGGGATTAACGCACAAAGCAACAATTTATACAGAAGCAAAAGCCGCAATTGCAGGCGGGGTCACGAGTTTCATGGAAATGCCCAATACTGTTCCGCCGGCTTTTACGCAGGAATTGTTGGAAAATAAATATAAGATTGCGGCAAAAAGTTCGCTCGCAAATTATTCTTTTTACATGGGCACATCCAATGATAATGCGGATGAAGTTTTAAAAACAAATGACAAGAAAAATGAAGTTTGCGGGATAAAAATTTTTATGGGTTCATCAACCGGAAATTTATTGGTTGATAATTATTTGACGCTCGATAAATTATTTCGCGAATGCGAATTATTAATCGCCACACATTGTGAAGATGAAAAAATTATAAAAAGAAATTTAGAAATTTTACAACAACAAAACCGCGAATTGGTTCCTTCTGATCATCCGATTATACGAAATGATGAAGCCTGTTTTGAATCGTCTTTAAAAGCAATTCAATTTGCGCAAAAACATAATAGCAGGCTGCATGTTTTTCATTTATCTACAGAAAAAGAAATGCAGTTGTTCAGTAATATGGTCCCTTTAAAAGATAAAAGAATTACCACCGAAGTTTGCGTTCATCATTTGCATTTCACAAGCAATGATTATGCGCAATTGGGAAATTTAATAAAATGCAACCCGGCCATTAAAGCGCCACACAACCGCGAAGCATTGTGGAAAGCCTTGCTGGACGACCGTTTGGACTTAATAGCAACAGACCACGCGCCGCACACATGGGCAGAAAAAGATGAACCTTATATAAAAGCGCATGCAGGTTTGCCATTGGTACAGCATTCTGTTTTATTAATGCTGCATTATGTAAAAGAGAAAAAAATTACGATAGAAAAAATGGTTGAAAAAATGAGCCACGCAGTAGCAACCTGTTTTCAAATTACAGAAAGAGGTTTTATACGCGAAGGTTATTTTGCCGATTTGGTAATGGTTGATTTGAATGAAAAAACAACTGTTTCAAAAGAAAACATTTTATACAAATGCGGCTGGAGCCCGCTTGAAAATTTCACATTTCCCGCGTCCATAAAAAATACTTTTGTAAATGGCCATTTGGTTTATGGAAATGGTGTGTTTGATGAATCTCAGTTTGGACAAAGATTGTTATTCAACCGTTAGTTTATTAAAATCCAATGTCCAAAAAACAAAATCCAATAAGGAACAAGGGACAAGATTCAAGGAACAAGAAACAAGAATGAAATCCGAATTTTAAAAACAAAATAAAAAACAAGAGACAAGAAATAATAAAAAATCAATTATTAAAAATCACAAACATCACTATTAATAAACAGCTTAAAACTTATCACTTAAAACTTATAACTTATAACTTATAACTCATCACCCATAACTCATAACTTTTCCCATCTTGCAAATCGACAAAACCACATACGACGATCTTTCGCTTTTCAGCCGTGAAGAAGAATATTCTATTTTTCATAAAATAAATTTTACGCGCACGCGCATTGGGCGCGATTGGTTGCTGGAATATTTTAATAAACCGTTCAGCGATTTAAAATCTATTAATGAAACGCAAAAAATTTTGTCGCTCATTTTGCAGCATGAAGAAAAATGGCCGAACGCAATAAGCAACGGAACCATCATGGTGATGGAACGTTTTTATGAAACAGCGCTTGATGAAATTCCTGCTGATTCGAACGTTATTAATGCAAATGTTTACAGAATTTTTCATAATCCCGATTATTCAATTATCAGGTATTCGGTTCAGCATTTTTCGGACTTTATTAATGGGATGAATATTATTATCGACTTGTTTGATAAAGACGATTGCCCGGAATTATTACAGTCATTATTGGATCGCGCAAAGTTTTTATTAAGCCATGAAGTTGCACAATCATTAAACAAAAAAAAATCAAACCTTAAAAGTTTAAGTGCGCAGGTAGTTTATTATGGCTATTATCTGCGCAACCGTTTTAAAAGTTTTGCACTCGAGTTGATTAATATTTATGGAATGCTTGATGCCTGGTATTCTATGGCCGTTGCTACAAAAAAATTACGATTTACATTTCCAATTTTTTCAGATCAAAAGCAACCTGTTGTTGATGCAAAATCTTTGTATCATATTTTATTGCCAACGCCAATTGCGTATGATGTGCAAATGAATGAACAAACAAATTTTATTTTTTTAACCGGCGCAAATATGGGCGGCAAAAGCACTTTCATTAAAGCCGTTGGTGTTTCTGTTTTTCTCGCGCATCTGGGAATGGGCGTTCCTGCAAAGCAAATGCGGTTGAGTTTGTTTGATGGAATATTGAGCAACATTAATGTGGTTGATAATATTTCAAAAGGAGAAAGTTATTTTTTTAATGAAGTGCAACGCATAAAAAATACGATTTTAAAAATTGATGATGGCCGCAAATGGTTGGTATTAATAGATGAATTATTTAAAGGAACCAATGTGCAGGACGCGATGAAATGCTCGTCGACAGTGATAAAGGGATTAATAAAAATTCACAGTTCTTTGTTTATTCTTTCCACGCATTTGTATGAAATTGGTGAAGAGCTGAAACAATATCCAAACATTTCTTTCAAATATTTTGAAACGGAAGTAAAAGATGATCAGCTTGAATTTAGTTATCAATTAAAAGATGGCATTAGCAATGATCGCCTCGGTTATTTAATTTTGAAAAGAGAGAAAGTGGTTGAAATGCTGGAGAAACTTTAAAACAAACTGATTTGCTCCGGTTTCTTATTTTTATTTGCAGCTTCAAGCGCCTGTTTTCTTTGTTCGGCAATTTGCGCTTGGTACATGCGTTCCCATTCTTCCACATTTATTTCGTTGATAATATACCATCCCCATTCACCATAATTTTTTTTGAAATCACTTGCATATTCAGCAATATGCAATTTTATAAAATGTACAAAATGTTCGTCTGTTTCATATTGCAAAACCCTTTCCATCGGCACGTAATTGTAACCATATGGAATTCCATCTTCGGGCATCACGCCATACTTTGGGCCTGTGCGCGTGGTGGATTCAAAAACAAAACGTGCGGTTGATTCTGTGTCGTATAAAAGAAGATAATGATTAGGAAATTCAATATTGCGGAAAATAAATAAAAAATATTTTGCCCTGTTGTTAACTAAATCCATGATGCTGTTTTTTTATCAACGATTTCCATTTGATGCAACGTGAATTGCAGGCTTTGTATGATGAAACATATGTGATAAATTTCGTTGCTGATGCTTCGGCCTTTCCTGTCTTTTAAAAATTTATCCAAGACCTGATAACCACCGATGTAAAATTCGTAAACTTCTTTTGATACCGGCTCAAACCATTGTGTTTTATTAATAAAAAGTTTTCCACTTGTCCACACCAGTTTATCAACTATTTCATCTCCATTTCCTTTTAAATCAATTTTTGCGCGGTCTTTTAAATCATCATTCTTCAGTAAATGCGCCTCAATTAATTTATTGCCAATATCACTTAATTCTTCAAATATTTTTTTATCAGGAGTGAATGGGATTCGTGGAAAATCCATTTTTAAAAATTCTGCATATTTCTTTCGATAAATTGTGCAATGTAAAATCGCATAAATATATCCCAGGATTTTTTCTAGAGAATATTTATTCTTATAAAGGTCATTAATAAATTCGCGAAATTTATTTGAATAATTTTCAACTTTCATTTCATTATAAAGAAATAATGGAAAGCATGCATTATTTCCTCTTCTGAATAAATTATAATCTTCTATTTTATCCCCACAAAAAATAAGTGTCCATTCTTCATCTCCTAATGCCAGCCCTTGTCTTCCTATAAACAATGCAATATTGGGTTTGAGCATATGGCGCATTATTTCTGTTCTTGGCATGCTATGAAATCCTTTTGTAATACCCGTGTAATAAGTATATCTAAAATCAAAAGGGCGATATAAATAGGATATGATATTTGTTTCACCCGCATTAATTTTCCGGATATCTTCCTGAGCTAATTTTATTTTCCAATCTCTGCTATCAGGACCCAAATTAAAATGTATTCTTGCATCTTCTTCAGTTAATGAAGTGAATTTTTTAATACGTTCAACTAAATTTTTCTTATCGAAACTTATACTTAGATCATCCCTGCTTGTAGCAACTCCTACACCTTGATTTATAAAAACATCCTGTATTTTAAATCCAGTTTCATATTTGCTTTTTAAAAAA
>Ga0206963_10357_pt1 | contig 11196 bp, 10 predicted proteins | sample Alteio_BWOrgHeat_28_FD_152958 | JGI IMG/M metagenome (GOLD analysis project Ga0206963, IMG submission 152958) | Enriched cells from forest soil in Barre Woods Harvard Forest LTER site, Petersham, Massachusetts, United States -... | ecosystem: Environmental > Terrestrial > Soil > Temperate forest >... | reverse complement strand
GAGCCACAAGTTAACGCGATGGCTCTTAGTGGCAGCACCATCTATGCGGCAACCGAATATGGGCTCGGGATATCGACCGACGGCGGTCAGAGTTTCACCTTGGTCACGACGGCTGGTGGCCTAGCCGGCAATACCCTGCCCGCGGTGGCGGTCGGGGATAGCTTGCTGGCAGCGGGGTCGTTCTATGGGCTATCGCTTTCGCGGGACGGCGGGAATACCTTTATCAACTTTACCACGAAAAATGGAATTGGTGGAAACTGGATTAACGCCCTCGCGATCCATAAGGGCGTGATTTACGCCGGCACGTTTAGTGGCTTTTCGGATGCAATATTGACGATGAAGCCGAGAGCAGGAGGTTAAGTGGGTTTCTCATCAACAACCTACGACCTACTCGTTAGTGAAGCTGCCAGTCTTGTCACCGGTCCACCTACTATATAGAATTTCATGATTATAATCAGCTGTCGACTATGAGCTGTCCGGCTAGATGCGAAATGGAAAGACCGACTTCGACTAAAAATTCGACTAGACTCCTCAGAAAAAATAAAACCCGCTATGGAAGCGGGTTTTACTAATTAAAGCGACTTTCGAACCTAACGGTATAATGAACAACCATCATCAGCTTTACTGATAATGAATCAGCTATTTTGACCCTGCCAGCGTTTCGAAATGATTAAAAAAGACTGATAATTCAGTTAAAAATAGCTATATTTGCATGAATTATCAGTTATTGTTATGCCCGGTAAAAAAACGATCCTTCTCCCCGGTCCGGAAAAGATACTTAAAGAGTTGGGAGTCAATGTAAAACTGGCGCGGAAGCGTCGGAAGTTGTCGCGTGACCAAGTGGCGGAGCGGGCGGGAATCGCACGTTCTACACTGCAGTTAATGGAGGACGGAAATCCGGGGGTGGCAATGAGTAATTATTTACAAGTGCTTTTCGTGCTGGGGTTAGAGAAAGACTTACTGCAGGTAGCGGCGGATGATCCACTGGGGAGGAAATTGCAGGATGCCGGCTTATTGAATAAAAAGAAACCAAATGGCAAAGGAAATTGAGGTGTATGCGGATTGGATCGGACTGGAAGGCCCGGTTTATATCGGGCGGCTGACTGCTCAACCGATCCGTGGGAAGGAAGTGTTCTCATTCAACTATAATTCGGAATGGCTGAGGACGAGTGGGGCGTTGGTGCTTGACCCGGACTTACAATTATATAGCGGTCCGCAATATGTGAAAGAGCAGAAGCCGAATTTTGGGTTGTTCACCGATTCCGCGCCAGACCGGTGGGGCCGGGTGCTGATGCAGCGGCGGGAGGCTTTACAGGCGAAGAAAGAGCAGAGAAGGCCAAAGACGTTAGTAGAAAGCGACTATTTGTTGGGCGTTTTCGATACATACAGGTTGGGGGCATTGCGGTTTAAGCTGGATTCTGACGGAGCTTTTTTGGACACTCAGGCCGGGATGGCGGCTCCGCCGATGACGTCACTGCGGACGCTTGAGGAGGCGAGTTTGCGGTTGGAACAGGAGGATGCTACGGATGATCCGGCATTTGGTATTTGGCTGAACCAGTTGTTGTCACCAGGGGCGAGCCTGGGTGGTGCGCGGCCGAAGGCCAGTGTGATTGATCCCGGTGGGCAGCTTTGGATTGCGAAGTTTCCGAGTGGAGGAGATGACAGGGATATCGGCGGGTGGGAGGCGATTGCGGGTGAACTCGCGAGACGGGCGGGCGTGAATGTAGCAGATGGGCAGGCGAGGCGGCTGACGAAGGATCATCATACTTATTTGACGCGAAGGTTCGACCGGGATGGTGAGGGTCGAATCCATTTTGCGTCGGCGATGACGTTGCTTGGGCGGACGGACGGAGCGGATACCACATCCACTTCTTATTTGGATCTGGCTGAATGTATTTTGAGGGTTGGAGCCCGGGCAGGTGCGGATCTTGAAGAGCTTTGGCGACGGATCGTCTTTAATATGTGCATCAGCAATACTGACGATCATTTGCGTAACCATGGCTTTTTGCTGACGCCGAGAGGCTGGCTGCTGTCGCCGGCATATGATCTGAATCCAGTTCCGGATACGCATGGGTTGACACTGAACATTGACGAGACGAGCAATGAGTTGGACTTGGAGCTGGCGCGGAACGTGGCGGGGAGGTTCCGGGTGAAAGTTGATCGGAGTATACAGATCATTGAGGAGGTGACAAGGGCGGTGAGTGGGTGGCCGGAACTGGCGGTGAAGATGGGGATTCAGCGCGCTGAGCGGGAAAGGATGGAGGGCGCATTTATGAAAACGAAAAACACCTGATTTCCTGACAGACTTCCCAACGAGATGAGATTTATTAAACTTTCGAAACCAAAAATAAAGGATCTCATGAGCAGAAAAATAATACCAATTGGGATTTCTTTAGTTTGTTGCTCGGGCTTTCTGCTACTGGTTTTAGCCCCAGGCGGATGCGCTTTTAACCTGCTTCCTTATGAAATTCATGAATCTATGTCTAGGGGAGGAAAAGGCGAATCTCAATTTATTACGATCTTTGATGTTCTATTTTCAATAGGCATTTTTCTTCTAGTCCTTTGGATTAACAAAAAGTGGCTGGAGGTAAAGGCCTGAATTATTTATTGAAATAGCATTTTGGCACAGTTTAATTAACGCTCCCACTTGTTGCCGTTCAGCGGCACTGCGATACAATTCTCGAACAGTTTCATTTTGATTTAAGGCGACTTCTTTGTATGGCTTCCTTCTGGTCAAAGCAAGCTCTTCCCATCCGCTGAACAAAAAACCCCAGCAAAACTGGGGTTTCGATACGATAACTTGCGGACTGGACGGGACTCGAACCCGCGACCTCCGCCGTGACAGGGCGGCATTCTAACCAACTGAACTACCAATCCAACCTCCGATTTGGGCTTTGCCGGACCTTTTTGGGGCCAGCGGCGGGGCCGTTTTTCGGGATGGCAAAGATAGGGGGTTTTTCGTTTTTTTCCAATGGGAAAACAAAACTTTAAAAGAAAAAGCAGGTTCCCTTAATTTTACACACTTATACAATCTACTTAGACTACCAAATTACTATGCCGCAAGCCAAAAATCGACAGTTCCTGGATTTCGAGAAACCGATTAAAGAATTGTTTGATGAGATCGAAAAGCTCAAACAGACTGCCGAGAAGACCAAGGTGGACCTTAGCGACTCTATCCGCAAACTGGAGGACCAGGTGCTTGAAAAGCGCCGGGAAATCACCCAGCATCTGTCCCCCTGGCAAAAGGTGCAGCTCAGCCGCCACCCCGACAGGCCTTATACCATGAAGTATATCGACAAGATGTGTACCAATTTCGTCGAATTGTTCGGGGACCGGAATGTAAAAGACGACAAAGCCATGGTGGGTGGATTTGCCCAGCTGGACGGCCGTACGGTCATGATGATCGGGCAGCAAAAAGGTACGAATACAAAGCTGCGGCAGCTGCGTAATTTCGGCATGGCCAACCCGGAGGGATATAGAAAAGCGCTGCGGCTGATGAAGCTGGCGGAGAAGTTTGACAAGCCTATCATTACTCTCATCGATACGCCGGGCGCTTACCCGGGTATGGAGGCGGAAGAAAGAGGACAGGGGGAGGCGATCGCCCGCAATATCTACGAGATGATGCGGCTGCAAGTGCCGGTCATCTGCGTCATCATCGGTGAAGGCGCTTCGGGGGGAGCCCTGGGGATCGGAGTCGGCGATAGGGTATATATGCTGGAGAATTCCTGGTATACGGTTATCTCCCCCGAAAACTGCAGCTCTATCCTTTGGCGCAGCTGGGACCAGAAAGAAAAAGCCGCCGAAGAATTGAGGCTCACCCCTGACAATATGTATAAGTTCGGACTGATCGATAGCATCGTCCCGGAACCACTGGGCGGAGCCCACTGGGATTATAACGAGGCGGCAGGTCTGCTGAAGCCAAAGCTGATCGAGACATTACAGGAGCTTGGCCAGCTTTCGTCCCAGGAACGCATTGACAAGCGGATCGAGAAGTTCGGCAAGATGGGCTTCTGGAACGAGGTGCCGGCCTGAGTCACAACGACGTAAAAGCACCGCAGAAAACGTTCCTGAAGCGATACAGGCCGATTTCAACATCATTGACCGGGTAGAACCCGGTTGTCATTTATTACCGCTTAACAACATATAGCAATGGCTCTTAAAGAACAGCTCCGCGGAACCGGAGTAGCTTTGATTACACCCTTCCAATCGGATACCAGCGTGGACTACGCAGCGCTGGAAAAAGTCATCAATTTTGTTATCGCCGGCGGCGTGGAGTACGTCGTCACTTTGGGGACCACCGGGGAAACCCCGACCCTGTCGAAGGAAGAAAAGAAACAGATCGCGCTGTACACCTTCGAAAAAGTGGCCGGCCGGGTGCCGGTCGTCGTTGGCATCGGCGGCAATAATACAGCCGAACTCCTCCAGGAACTGGCTACTTTCCCGCTCGACAAGGCCACAGCCGTGCTGAGCGCCAGCCCCAATTACAGCAAACCCTCGCAAGAAGGACTATTCCAGCATTATGCAGCCCTGGCCGCAGCCTCGCCCAAACCCCTCCTTCTGTACAATGTTCCGGGCAGGACGGGACGGAACCTAAGCGCTGCCACTACAATCCGGCTGGCACGTGAAGTCGGGAATATTGCCGGCATCAAAGAAGCCAGCGGCGATATGGCCCAGTGTATGGAGATCCTGAGGGACAAACCGGAGGACTTCCTCGTGGTCAGCGGTGACGATGCGCTGGCCTTACCTCAGATCGCCTGCGGTATGGAAGGGGTCATCAGCGTAGCCGCCAATGGTTTCCCGAAGGAGTTCAGCAACATGGTCCGTCTGGCGCTAAAAAGCGACTTTAAAGGCGCAAAAGCGCTTAATGACGGGCTTATCGCCGCCTATGAACTGATGTTCTCCGAAAATAATCCCGCGGGGGTAAAAGCCGCCATGGCCGAGCTGCGGCTGATCGGCAATTACCTGCGTCTGCCGGTGGTACCGCTGAGCCAGGGCTTGCAGGTCAAGTGGAAGGAGTACCTGGGGAAGAAATAGGGCGAAGAAGTCAGATCTTATACGTCACCCCTTCGACGGCCAGTTCGGTATTGGGAAACACCTCGCGGGCCTCCTGTTCGAAGGCATGTAATTTTTCATATTTGGAGCTGAAATGACCGATGAGCAGGCGCTGCACACCTGCCTGCAGGGCGATAGTGGCTGCCTGGGTGGTGGTGCTGTGGAAGCGTTGTCCGGCCTGGACTTCCAGGTCTTTCAGATAGGTGGTCTCATGATAGAGCAGATCGACGCCATGGACATATCCGGCTATCCGCTCGTCAAACATCGTGTCGGCGGCGTAGGCATAGGATTTGGCTTTGTTGGCGGGCTCTGTCACCCACTGATTCTCGACGACGGTACCGTCCTTTTTGAGATAACTTTCCCCCCATTTCAGCCGATCGAAAAAGGAAGAAGGAACGTCATGCTGACGCGCTTTCTCGGGATTGATCCGGCGAAAGGGACGGACTTCGCGGAAGATAAAACCCCAGCATTCGATACGATGGACCACCGGAAAACAGCTGACCTCGAATTTCGTCTCACGGAGGAGAACGCACGGAGATTCGGGCGCGTTTTGCCCGAGCCGATGGAAATGCAGGGGATAGGGAAGATGGATATCCGCTACTTTCAGCTGCAGGCAGATGATATCCTCCAGTGCAGCGGGTGCATGGATGTGAAGATCCTGGGTACGTCCCAGCAAGCCCATGCTGGTCAGCAGGCCGATCAGCCCAAAGTAGTGATCGCCGTGTAAGTGGGAAATGAAGATGTGATTGATCTTGCTGCGACGGATCTTGTATTTGGCCATCTGCATCTGGGTGCCTTCACCGCAATCGACAAGAAAGATCTGATCCTCCATGGTGACCACCTGGGCGGTCGGATGACGATCAAAAGCAGGTAGAGCTGAGTTGTTGCCTAAAATGGTGACGGCCAGCATTACGCGATTTTAAGTTATAGGTTCCGAGTAAAGACGGCGGATGTAGATCATCTGCTGCTTTACCCTGGAAATTTACAGGGTGAACGATCCGATGCCGGTGCCAACAGGATAGCAAATAAAGGCCTTGGCCGTGGGGTCACAGCGAATATAGGTGTAACGTCAATCGGAAGCGTTGAATTGTGTAATTTATTTCTCAAATAGGGAGCGGGCGAACCAGGGAGTGGGTGGATAGGGAGCAGGCGGATCAGGGAGCAGAGGCGGATAATGACCGGCTGGACGCAAGGGGCTGCCGAACAGATTGAGGTGGATGAGCAGCGGATAGGAGGTCTCGTTTGCCCCAACCAGGCCCAAAAGGGCCTTTTGATGATTTGCACGCGATCCGGCTGCATAAACCGGGAATTTGGTGTAATTGGCTGACTTTCTGTCTTGTTGTCTCAACCAGGTGAGTCAATCGTGCAGGGGTATTTCCTGCCGGCCAGGAGTGGCGGAAAGGACGGGGCGGGTTGGAGGACAGGACCAGACAGGCCGGCGAGGGGTTACAGATCGGGGCCGTTTAGCAGCTCCCTTTCGACTTCTTCCAGCTGAACGATGTCCCAGGCCTCGCTCTCAGTCGGGGTTACATTCATCAGTTCCAGGAAGCCGTTGTCCTCCAGGTACTGTTCTACGGCCGGTGTGAGCTCACAGATGACGAAAGAAGCGCTGTTGTCATAAAAGGCCTGCTGGATTTTTACCAGGCAGTCAGCAGCAGCTTCCTCCACCTCCGGGATGTCTTTTAATATGAGAACCACGTTTTTAACGTCCTTCTCCAGGAGCGGCAGGAGGTCTTTTTCCAGCTCTTCTGTCATATTAGCAGCGAGAGCCGGTTCAAGGATGGTAATGGCATGAAATTTCTCTCTGGTATCAATTTTGACTTGCATAATCTCAATTAAAGATACTTAAAGATATTAACGGCCGTTAATAAAGTAGCAGAAACAGAAGTCAAAAATATTCGTTATTATTGTATAACGCTCAATAACTTAAAAATGGATAATAATTTTTCAGCCCAGGTTAAGGAGATTATATCATTCAGCAGGGAGGAGGCTTTGCGTCTGGGGAACGATTTTATCGGTACGGAGCACTTATTGCTGGGTTTGATTCGTGAGGGTGATAATACAGCTGTCCGCATTTTGAAGAGTTTCAACGTGGATCTGTACGAATTACGGAAGGAGGTGGAAATGGCAGTTAAGGATAAGACCGGTAAAAACATCGCTAATATCAATAGTCTGCCGCTGACCAAACAGGCGGAGAAAGTGATACGAGTGACGGTTCTGGAAGCCAAAGCGCTTAAAAGCCCAACCGTAGAGACTGAACATCTGATGCTCTCCATCCTTAAAAACAAGGAAAATATCGCCACCCAGATCCTGAACCAATTCGACGTAGACTATGATCTTTTCAGGAATGAATTGGGGGTTGTGAAAAGCAATGATGTCCGCAGCGAGTACGCGGAGGAAAATGACGACGATTTTGACGAGGAGAAGAAATATTCCCAGCAGAAAGCCCGTTCAGCCGGCAATGCCAAAAGCAAGACCCCGGTACTGGACAATTTCGGCAGGGATATCACCCGCCTTGCCGAAATGGGCGCCCTTGATCCGATCGTAGGCCGGGAAGAAGAGATCGAAAGGGTGTCACAAATCCTATCCCGGCGCAAGAAGAATAACCCGATCCTGATCGGTGAGCCCGGCGTAGGTAAGACGGCCATCGTCGAAGGCCTGGCGCTCCGGATCGTGCAGCGGAAGGTGTCGAGGGTGCTTTTTGACAAACGCGTCATCTCTCTCGATCTCGCCGCCCTGGTAGCCGGTACCAAGTACCGCGGGCAGTTCGAAGAACGCATGAAAGCGATCATGAACGAGCTCGAAAAGAACCGGGACGTCATCCTCTTCATCGATGAAATCCACACCATCGTCGGCGCAGGCGGCGCCAGCGGGTCGCTGGATGCCTCCAACATCTTCAAACCTGCGCTTGCCCGCGGCGAGCTCCAGTGTATCGGCGCCTCCACCCTGGATGAGTACAGGATGTATATCGAGAAGGACGGCGCCCTTGACCGTCGATTCCAGAAGGTGATGGTGGACCCCCCCAGCGTGGACGAGACCATCATGATCCTGAACAACATTAAATCGAAATACGAAGATTATCATAACGTCACCTACTCCGACGACGCGATCGACGCCTGCGTCAAACTGAGCGACCGTTATATGACGGATCGCCTGCTGCCCGACAAGGCCATCGATGTGCTGGATGAAGTGGGAGCCCGGGTGCACCTTAAAAATATCAATGTCCCTCAGAATATCGTCGATCTCGAAAAGAAGATCGAAGACGTGAAGAACGAAAAGAACAAAGTGGTGAAGAGCCAGAAGTTCGAAGAGGCTGCCAGCCTGCGGGACACGGAGAAGAGATTGCAGGAAGAGCTGGAAAAGGCCAAGGCGGAATGGGAAGAAGAAAGCAAGCACAAACGCTACCCGATCGATGAAGAGAATATCCCCGAAGTGGTCAGCATGATGACGGGCATCCCGGTCAAGAGAATGGTCCAGGCTGAAACTGAAAAGCTGAAAAATATGTCCATCGACATGCGTAGCATGGTTGTCGGACAGGACGAAGCCATCCTTAAGATCGTAAAGGCCATCCAGCGGAACCGCGTCGGATTGAAAGATCCCAAGAAGCCCATCGGCACCTTTATCTTCCTTGGCCCTACGGGTGTGGGAAAGACAGAACTGGCCCGGGCACTGGCGCGCTATATGTTCGACTCGGAAGAAAGCCTGATCCGGATCGATATGAGCGAGTACATGGAGAAATTTACCGTGAGCCGGCTGATCGGAGCGCCTCCGGGATATGTCGGATATGAAGAAGGGGGTCAGCTGACGGAACGGGTCCGCCGCAAACCTTATTCGGTGATCCTGCTGGATGAAATCGAGAAAGCGCATCCTGATATCTACAATATCCTGCTGCAAGTGCTGGACGACGGTCAGTTGACCGATGGTCTGGGCCGGAAGGTGGACTTCAAGAACACCCTCATCATTATGACCTCCAACATCGGCGTTCGCCAGCTGAAGGACTTTGGTGACGGCGTTGGGTTTGCCACCGCTGCAAGGACACAAAATGTAGACGAGAATAATAAGGCTGTCATCGAAAAAGCGCTCAAACGGACCTTTAGTCCCGAATTTTTGAACAGGATCGACGATGTGGTCATCTTTAACGCATTGAATAAGGATCATATCTTCCAAATCATCGATATCCTGATGAAGGGTGTCCTCAAACGGCTTAGCAACCTGGGCTTTTCCCTGGAGCTGACCGAGGAAGCCAAGAACTTTATCGCAGACAAGGGTTATGACGCTCAGTTCGGCGCAAGGCCTCTTCACAGGGCCATCCAGAAATACCTGGAAGACCCGCTGGCGGAAGAGATCCTCAACATGAATATCAAAAACGGGGATATACTGGTGGCCGACCTGGATAAGGAGCTGTCGAAGATCAAGTTTTCGCTGAAGGAAAAAGCGAAGGAGAAGTCGGAGGCTTAAACAGAGCAGAGTTCATTTGTTCATTATACAAAAACGAATAGAAGCCGCCCAGTGGGTGGCTTCGTTCGTTAGCGGGATTTTGCTTTTTTTTATGCATTTTTGTAGTGAAACATGCACACCAATAAGAAGATCATTATTACCATCGACGGGTGGAGCTCTTGCGGGAAGAGCACCCTGGCCAGGCAATTGGCCAAAGAGCTGAATTATGTATATATCGACAGCGGAGCGATGTACCGGGCGATCACGCTTTATTTTATCCGCCATCATGTGGACTGGACCCAGCCCGCGGCTGTCGATGAAGCGCTTAAGAATATTACGCTGGAATTTGTCAGCAACCACAAGAACGGGCAAACGGAGATGTGGCTCAATGGCGAAAACGTCGAATATGTGATCCGGGACCTGGTTGTTGCCGAGAAGGTCAGTGAAGTGGCGGCTATCAAGGCGGTCCGGGATTTTGCCGTATTCCGGCAGCAGGAGATGGGCAGGAATAAGGGCATCGTGATGGATGGAAGGGATATCGGCACCGTCGTATTCCCCCATGCCGAATTGAAGATCTTTATGACGGCCGAGGAGGCGGTCCGGGTGCAGCGCCGGTTTAAGGAATTATATGAAAAGAACCCCAATATCACGCTGGAAGAGGTAAAGCATAACCTTGCCATGCGGGATTATATCGACTCGCACCGGGAAATCAGCCCCCTGCGACAAGCGGAGGACGCCGTTGTGCTGGATAATTCGCATCTGACGGTGCGGCACCAGCTGGAGATTGCGGAGAAATGGGTGAAGGAACGGATGAATTAAGGGGCATCCGGGTTCCAATCCGGGTTGTATACGATCTCCCACAAGTGGCCGTCCGGGTCCTGGAAATAGCCGCTGTAGCCGCCCCAGAAGGCATGATGCGCCGGTTTGGTGATTCTGGCGCCGGCTTTCCGGGCAAATTCCATCAGGGTGTCCACTTCCTCTTTTTTCCGGACATTATATCCAATAGTGAACTCGGAGGGCGATGCCGGGGTCTGCGGGATATTGGCGCCCCAGGCGAGATCTTTTCGGGGATAAAGTGACAGTTCCATGTTGTGACGGAGTTTTATAAAGATGATCTCGCCATGCTCGAATTGTTTACCGATGATGCCTTCGGTCTGAAATCCCAGGCCGTCGCGGTAAAAGGCGAGGGACTTCTCCAGGTTGTCGACACCGAGTGTCAGTACGGTAAATCGCGGTTCCATTTTACTGATTGATTTTGACCCGCCGGCTGTCAATAAAAGCAGGCAGGTGATGAAAATTGTCGGGCGCATGATTTTTAACCTAAGGTAAAAAACCCGTTGTCTTCCGGTTTGGAAAAATGCGACAAAAGGATCAAAGGGCGGAGGGCATGGATAGAAAGGAGGGCATAGATAGAACGGAGGGCATGGATAGAACAGAGGGCATCGATCCGGTATACTTTTTTATTTCATTCGAAAGATGGGCGTGATCGTAGTAACCGCATTCGAAAGCGATATCGAGCAGGTTTTTCCTGCTGTGGTCGTTCCGGATGCTGGCGAGGGCCGTCTGGTAACGGGTGAAGTTGATATATTCTTTGGGGCCGATGGCTAAATGGAGGTCGAAGAATCGCTCCAACTGGCGGATGGTGATAAAGTTCCGCTTTGCCAGTTCGCTGACCGTTATCCGGCCTTTTGCCTCATGGATGGCTGT
>Ga0206963_10356_pt1 | contig 11271 bp, 7 predicted proteins | sample Alteio_BWOrgHeat_28_FD_152958 | JGI IMG/M metagenome (GOLD analysis project Ga0206963, IMG submission 152958) | Enriched cells from forest soil in Barre Woods Harvard Forest LTER site, Petersham, Massachusetts, United States -... | ecosystem: Environmental > Terrestrial > Soil > Temperate forest >... | reverse complement strand
CAGTTGTTGAATGCCGGTAAGGAGACGAGGGAGTTTGCAGAGACTGTCCGGTATTTCGGGGCCCGGCTGGGGCCTTCTTTTCTGCAGCTGTCCGATCGCTACGGTCCGGAGCAGGCGGGTGTGCTGCAGCAGTATGTGCGTCAGCTTCCTTCCGGATTCCGGATTGCGGTGGAATTACGCAGTGAAGGTTGGTTTGGGGCTGCTGCGCGGGAGCGGGCGCTTGTCCGGGAGACGTTCGGGTTATTTGGCGAATGGGGTGTCGGTACGGTGATCACGGATGTCGCCGGCCGGAGGGATGTGCTGCATATGCGGCTGACGACGCCGGTTGCCTTTATCCGTTTTGTGACGAATGGACTCCATCCGAAAGATTATGTCAGGGCTGATGCCTGGGTCGAGAGGATCAGAACCTGGGCGGGGAAGGGGTTACGGGAAGTATATTTTTTTGTGCATAGCCCAGAGGAACTGACGTCGCCGGTGATGATGAGCTATGTCATCGGGCGGATGAATGAGCGGTGTGGGGCAGGGTTGCCGCTGCCGAATTTAGTGAATGGGGGGCAGGCGGGGAATTTGTCGTTGTTTTAAAGCGGTTCCAGGTGGATCTCGGCCATCATACAGCGCGCGGAGCCGCCGCCGTTGGTTTCGATAGTTGTCAGAGAGGAATGGAGGACGCGGTTGAAGGTGGTGAGCCGCTTGATCTGTTCGGGGCTGAGGGAGTGGTAGGCTTGTGAAGACATGACCAGTATCCGCTCGCCGGAGCGGTTGTGTACCTGGAGCATATTGCCGGCGAAGCGGTTCATCTGTTCGAGGCTGATGGGGATCAGTTCCTTGCCGGAGGAATGGATGGTGGCGGCCAGGTGGTCGCGTTGGGATTCGACGGGCAGCGAATCGAGGCAGGCGACGACATAGCGATCGGCGACGCACATCATGACATTGGTGTGATAGATCGCCTGCCCCTGGCCATCCACGGCGGTGAAGACTTCGGGTGTATAGCCTGTCTTGCCGCAAAAGTCCAGCAGGACGGCCAGGTCGGTTCGCGGCGACAGGCAGGCATAAGCGATTTTCTTTTCCCGGTCGAGGACCATGCTACCGGTGCCTTCGAGGAAAACGCCTTTTTGTTCATAGCTGCTGAAGTCCAGGGTCTGGCCGATCCGGAAGGCAATCCCAAGCTGTTGCAATACGCCGGGCTTGCGTTCCAGGCGGCGGTTGGCGGCATACATGGGATACAGGCATACGAGGCCCTGTTCATGAAAGGAGACCCAGTTGTTCGGAAAGATGGAGTCGGGGGTATAGGGCTCGGGAGTGTCCTCGATAACGGTGACGTCTATGTCGTTTTCGCGGAGCAGCTTTACGAAGTCGTTGAATTCATGCAGGGCCTGTTGTTGCGGGGCGCTGGCGGCGGGGTTGCCGGCCCCGGGGCCGGAAGGGGCGGGGGGTGTCTGGAAAGCATTATTGACGGCGGTTTCTGCGTTAAAGGTGAAGTTCACCGGCCGTATCATCAGGATGTGGGAAGTTGTTTGCATGATGTTTAGAGTGATGATCAGGTGATGGATTGCGTGGCGTCGGCGGGACGTCACAGCGCGTCCCGGTGCAAAGGCATGCTCATACAGTGGAACCCGCCGCGGGCGCGGGATAGTTCTGCGGAAGGCATCAGGATAATGGTGTCCTGCAGGTCGTCCGGATTGAGCTCGCCTTTTTCCAGCTGTCCGATCAGCTCTTCGGCATGGATAACGCTAAAGCCGCCTGCCCTGAAGGCCTCCACCGTCTTGTCATTGCGGTCATATCCCAATACGATGCCTTCTTTTAGCGCGAGCAGGTTACAGGAGTCCGTCCATTGTTCGCGGGCGTCGAAGGGGAATTCGTTATTGCCGGAATAGATGAATTTTACCTTTTCGGTACATTCCAGGTCATTTTTGCTGATATCGGTGAGCAGGTCTTCGAGGTTGTCAAAATATTCGGGGTTGCCGGGGTCTTTCCTTCGGAACTGGATGATCCTGAGCTTGTCTTCTTTTTTATTGTTTTCCAGTACCCGCTGGACCTCGTCTTCGTCTTCGTGCTTCAAGGCTTTTGAGGAGAATGTTCCCAGCAGTATCCAGACGTTCCGTTTGATCTGCGTGAAGATCGTGTCGATATGCATATAATCCCGTTTTTTCGGGATCCGGATGATCGTGATCTTTTTGACTACATTCTTTTCGAATAATACCTTGATGGCCTGGTGGGCAGCCTCCGACGAGGTGCGTTCGCTGACGCCGATCAGCAGGTGGTCCTTACTCACGACCATCACGTCACCTCCTTCCAGGGTGACTTTCCGGTCATCCCCTTCGCGGGGCAGGAGGAAATGGTGGTGCGTATCGGCCAGCTCGATGATCTTATCCTGGTATTCTTCAAACAAGGGGTGGTTAAAAAAGATGTATTTGGCCAGGAGGGCTTCCCGGGTCCGGGCTTTTTTGGCGGGCTTGTTCAGCAGCACGTAATGGTTGATGACGATACCGATATCGCGGGTAAAGATGAAATTCGGGATCGGCGCGAACAGCATCTGGTCGTCATTCATCGATCCGCTGATAAAGGTTTTGGCCAGCTGGACGGGGTCCATTTGCTGGAGCTGCTGCTGCGTATCGTAAGAGCAGGCTTCGATGGCACAGACGGAGGCCACGAGTTTTAGCTTGATCTCGTGATCGGTCAGGATATCGGCCAGCAGCCACTGCAGTTCCACTACCTTGTCGGAACGAAAGAACTGTTCATCTCCCGGTTTGTAAAAGGCGCGCCGGTTGTCGGCGTGGTCGATCTCTGCCAGCCTGCCGCGGATCTTGTCCGGGTCAAGGAAATACAACAGGATCTTGGTATAGAAATCGTATTCTTTACGCCGGATGGTGTCCAGGTGGACGATATCTTCAAAAAGCCAGTCCTGCGCCTTTGAGGGGACTACCTTGCCAAGGCCGCTATCGGGGCTATGGACCAGGACGCGGCGGAGACGTCCGACTTCGGAGGAGACGGATACGGCTATTTTCGTTTTGTGTGGGTAATTCTTTACCATTTACAAAAATACTTCTTTTGGGATAAACTCCCGAATGGGAGGAAAAGAGCGGATAGGCTAAAAATTCGTAGGTTTGGGAAAAAAAAGGGATGTTACCGATCACCGATGAGACGATCGATCTGGTCAATGACAGAATCCAGCAGATGGACGAAGAGCAGATCGGAAAAGCATGGGATGAGTTTGCCCGTGAGCAGCCGGCGCTGGTGGGGTATGTGCTGGGGGAAAGCCAGGAGCTGGTGCAGCCGGATGCGCGGGAGGATGTGGCTTATGTGCTTACCGTCATCCTGTTAAGCTTCAGGGAGTGGGTCCAGCGGCTAACGGCGATCACGGAGAAGGAGTTCGAGACGGCATTCAATGCGGAATACGATGAAATGGAGGAGATCTTCCATGAAGGATATGATGAAACGAATGCGATGGCGGTGATCGATTCGTTCTGTCAGCCCCAGCTGCTGCAATTTGCGGCGGCGACGATTTACAGTGACGATGGGGAAGACGGGGAGGAGAGTAATTTTACCGAGGAAGAGGCGGGGTTATTCATTATCATTTTCAAGACGGCGATAGGGTTGCTGCATGAGAAGGCGTCGTCGGGAGGTCGGATGAATTAGCAGAAGTATATCTTTATTTCAGAAGTTTTTCATACTTACACCGCTTAGATCTCCGTACAAAGATAAATTTTATTTGCGTAAATGAAAAAAGCTGTTTGGCTGCTATTTATTTTGTCATTAATAACCCGGCATGTTATTGGTCAAAAAAAATCTTACGAATTGCCAAATGGTACTTCTATAGTGACGTATATAACAAAAGATAGCATTTGGCTTTCGACCGATTCTAAATCTGCCACGGATATAAATGCAAAGCGAACCGGATATACTACCGTATGTAAAATAAAAGAATATCATAATGTGTTCATGGCAATGGCAGGGATACCAATGTTTATCTATAACGGCAAAACAATTTGGGACAGTTACGATGAAGTGGTGAAAGAACTAAAAACAGATACCTCTCTTATAGCATCTTATAGCGCTTTAGTAAAGAAATTAGGCGATCAAATGACGCAACTGTACGGTTCATATATACAAAACAGAAGCAATGCTGAAGTGATGGATTTATTTTCAGTCCCCAATAAGGTGTTATTACAAGCAACAATTTCCGGTTTTAATGTTAGACATAAACCTTTTCACGCTAATTGGTTGTATTATTTAAATGGCAATAGATTTAATTGGCGAATAATGTCATCTGAACAAGCTCTTATTGACGGAGATAAAATTGATCTTGTAGATCATACGGACATTTCTTTGGCGGGCGAAAAAGATTCAATTTGGAGTTTTTTACATTCCCCTATTCAGAAGGAGATTTTGCAGCCAAAATCCAGAATGGACAGATTGATTTATTTGATAAATTTAGAAGTATCCAAAGATTCAAACAATGTAGGACTCCCTATCAATGTCGTGGTTATCTATAAAAACGGCCATAAATGGCTTACTAAAAATAATGTCTGCAAATTAGTGGGACGATATTAGATTTCCAGAAGAATTTAAGATAATAAGACTCCTTTTGGTACATCAAATGCGTATGAATCTCCTGATAACTGCATTTTTGCCAAATTAATTGGATGCAACCTCTTACTACAGCCAACGGTAAAAACGGACAGTGAAACAATAAAAACCACCAAAACAGGCCAAAAATCCCACCGGTCCCAACACGTATATAGTTACCAGGGAAAAAAACTACCAACTGTTAGTTTACTAAGCAACTTTCTCCTATTTTTGGGCATCAAAATTTTGCCCATATGCATTTTCAATTATCGGAAGAACACTTGATGATTCAGAAGGCCGCCCGTGACTTCGCGCGCAGCGAATGTCTGCCGGGGGTAATAGAACGGGATGAGCACCAGAAATTTCCAACCGAACAGGTACTCAAGCTGGCGGAGCTGGGCTTTATGGGGATGATGGTGGACCCTGCTTATGGCGGGGCGGGGATGGATACGGTAAGCTATGTGCTGGCGATGGAAGAGATCAGCAAGATCGATGCCAGCGTGAGCGTTTGCATGAGCGTCAACAACAGCCTGGTCTGCTGGGGACTGGATACGTATGGCACCGATGCGCAAAAGCGGAAATATCTCACTCCGCTTGCGCAGGGAAGAAAGGATGGCGAACTGTATATCGGCGCTTTCCTGCTGAGCGAGCCCGAGGCCGGCAGCGATGCCACGTCACAACGGACGACGGCAGAAGATAAGGGGGATCATTACGTGCTGAACGGCGTGAAGAACTGGATCACCAATGGCAATTCCGCCTCTGTCTATGTGGTGATGGCTCAGACGGATATAGCTAAAGGCAGTCATGGGATCAACGCCTTTATTGTGGAGAAAAGCGCTCCGGGTGTAGTAGTCGGGGCAAAAGAGAATAAATTGGGGATCAGGGGCAGCGACACCCATAGCATTTCATTCAGTGATGTAATAGTGCCGAAGGAAAACCGGATCGGCGAGGATGGTTTCGGTTTCAAATTCGCGATGCGGGTTTTATCGGGGGGGCGCATCGGGATTGCCTCCCAGGCCCTGGGTATTGCTTCGGGCGCCTACGAGCTGGCGCTGAATTATTCAAAAGAGCGAAAGGCCTTTGGAAAGGAGATCATGCAGCACCAGGCTATTCAGTTCAAGCTGGCGGATATGGCTACGCGCATCGAAGCGTCCAGGTTGCTGTGTCTTCGCGCCGCCTGGGAAAAAGACCAGCATCTTGACTTTGCGCTCAGCTCGTCCATGGCGAAGGTCTTTGCCTCGGAAACGGCCATGTGGACGGCCACGGAAGCGGTCCAGATCCACGGTGGCTATGGTTATGTCAAGGAATATCATGTGGAAAGGCTGATGCGCGACGCCAAAATCACGCAGATCTATGAGGGCACCAGCGAGGTGCAGCGCATCGTGATCAGCCGTTCGATTCTAAAGTAGCCTTATGGCGTTCGCCGTTGAGCTCCCTGCCAAAGTTATAGGTAAAGTTGATTTTAAGCACCCTTGTCTCCGGCTTGGTGATGGCATCCTGGAAGAAGACGCCGGGTGAATAAGTCTGGATCCGCGACCGCTCCGTATTGAAAACATCCGACAGGCTGATCACGAGCGTGCCGGCATTGTTCTTTAGAAAGTCCCGCTTGAAGGCCACGTCTATTCCGCCGGAGGCCAGGGTCTTCCCTTGTGCGACTACATTTGACGCATTGTAGTTGCCCGTCAGCTGGAACGTATAGATATTGAAAAGCTTCATATCGGAATTGAGCTTGGCGAACCCGCTGAAACCTGAAGCTGACAGCCCCTGCGACAAGTTATCCGCATCGATGACCGTTTCGAAAAGATTTACGTTGGCGGTGGCGTTCCACCATTTGGTCACCGGGATCTTTGCGATGATCTCCGCTCCATAGGTATTGCTGCTGTTGGCGTTTTCAAAGGTGCTGAGCAAGGTGTCCCCGGAGAGGGGGATATTGTAAGGCGTCATCGGGTTGAGCGTATTCTTCAGGTACAAGGTGCTGTTCAGCCCCAGGTTACCGAATTGGGTATTGTACCCCAGTTCCACGAGGTTGGTGTTCTCCGGCCGGATGTGCGGGTTGCCTTCCTGGGGGTTCTGCGGGTTGGAATAATTCGTCAAAGGAGAGATCTGCCACCATTGCGGCCGGTTGAGCCGTCGCGAATAGTTCAGGTGGAGCTCGCTGTTATCGCCCGTTTTCTCGGTCAGGAACAGGCTGGGGTAGATGCCTGTCGTATGGTAGTAGAAGCTGCTGTCGATGTTCAGCAAATTACCCTTATAATTGTATTGTTCGAAGCGCAGACCTGCCATATAACTGAACTTACCCAGCTGGTTGCTAAAGCTGCCATAAGCCGCATAGGTGTTGTCGCTATAACTGTAATTATAGCTGGCGGCCGTGTCCTCGACATATGACTGTGCGGGCGCGGAATAATCCTGGAAATCATTAAAGCTGTGATTGTAATGAAGGGTTGCTTTTACCCCGCCCTCTATTTTCGCTTTTCCGTCCCGGAAGGGGTCGATGAAGTCGGATTGGAGGGTAAGGCGATGTGCCTGACCTTTCCCCCGGTATTGCTGTACGAAAGGGCTGCCGAGGGCCGCTCCATTCTTGTCGAGATATTGCATTGAATAGTTCCCATTGCCTGGTCCATTATAGGTTTCCAGGGCGGCGCTTGTCGTCAGCTTCTCGTTCTCTTTTTTAAATGCGTGCGTATAGTCGAAATTGACATGGGCGAAGACGAAGTTGTCGCTCTCATACGAAGTCCTCCCGCTGCTGGAATCCTTGGTTCCGCTGGCGTCCAGGTAATCGTTGGTCTGCGTGCCGGTGGATGGATGATGTCCGAAGCCGATATTGGCGGCCAGACTGAAGGTATTCTGCGGGTCCATGAAAAAATCCAATCCCGCATTTATTCGTTGGAAGGGTCCGGTCGTCACTGTATGGCCACGCTGGATCACCGATGTATTGGTGCTGAGGTCGTTCAGGGTGGTAGTGGTATTGGAGACGGACCGGTGACCATGGGCCATATAGTTCAGTGTAAAGTTCCACTTGTTTTTGTAGGCATTCATATTCAGGAAGCCGTAGGTCTCATGAAGGGAATTCCATACACCGGTGACAGACCCGTTCAATCCGGGCTTGCGGTTTTTCTTCAGCACGATATTGACGATGCCGTGATTGCCTTGCGCATCATACCTTGCTGAAGGATTGGGCATGACTTCGATACTCTGGATCTGATCCGCCGGGATCTGGTCCAGCGTGAGCTGTGTCTGCTTGCCGTCCAGCAGGATGACAGGCGCTCCGTTGCGCAGGCTGACATTACCCGTTGCGTCTACCTGCAGCGTGGGTACCTGTCGCAGGGCGTCCTGTGCGGTACCTCCTTTACTGGCCAGGCTTTTATCTACATTGAATACCTTTTTATCGATCTCGGTTTTGAAAGCGCTCCTGGCTCCCACCACCGTCACTGCCTGCATTTGCGTGGAGGCGGGCTTTAAGCGGATGGTTCCCGCATTGAAGGGTGCGCCGCCTTCGTGACGGCTGCCGTCGATGGTCCTGGAAAAGGGCTGGTAGCCGACCGCGCTGATGCGGAGGATATAGAGTTCTTCCGGAAGGTCCTTTAGTGAAAAGCCGCCATCTGTGTGGCTGATCACTTCCGTGACGACAGAAGAATCCTGGTGCAGTAAAATAACAGTGGCGGAAGCGATCGGTTGCCGGGTCTCCCCGTCTATCACCTTCCCGGTGAGGGTGGATTCGTCAGGGTGCGACCTGTTTTGGGCGACGGCAAACAGCGGGCAAAGGAATAATAAAGCATAGATAAAATACTTTCCGGCTGGAACTTTACGAATTGTCATGAATGGCAAAACTAATTCTATTTGGCGGTAGGGCAATCGAGCCGTATTACCGTTGGTGTAGGGATATTCACGTTAAACCAATTTCATATGGCGCCGGCGGATGGTTATCAGCTGTTGGTATCCACGTCCGCCTTATCCTTATGCCGTTGGCCGTTGAGCTCCCTGCCGAAGGAATAGGTAAAGTTGATCCTCAGCACGCGAGTCTCGGGTTTGGTGATGGCATCCTGAAAGAAAACACCCGGTGTATAGGTGTCGACGCGGGTCCGTTCGGTATTAAAGACATCCGCCAGGCTGAGCACGACTGTACCGGAATGGTGCTTGAAGAAATCCCTTCTGATGGCCAGGTCCATGCCGCCCGACGGCAGGACTTTTCCCTGTGCGATAAAATTCTCCGCGTTATAGTTCCCGGTAACCTGGAAGGTATAGCTGTTGAATAGCTTCATATTGGAATTGAGCTTGGCGAACCAGCTGAAGCCGGAGTTGGAAAGGCCTTGCGAGAGATTGTCGGCATTGATATCCGTTTGAAAGAAATTCAGGTTGGTGGTCGCGTCCCACCATTTGGTGATGGGTGTCCGCATGATGATCTCCGCTCCATAGGTATTGGTGTAGTTGGCGTTCTCGTAGGTGCTGAGCAGGGTATCCTTTGACAGCGGGATATTGTAGGCTGTCATGGGATCGAGGGTATTTTTCAGGTACAGGGTGGAGTTGAGACCCACCGTACCGAACTGGGTGTTGTAGCCCAGCTCAACGAGATTGGTATTCTCGGGCCGGATATGCGGGTTGCCGGCCTGGGGATTCTGCGGGTTGCCGTAATTGATCTGCGGGGTGATCTGCCACCATTGGGGGCGATTGACCCGCCGGGAATAGTTGAGGTGCAGTTCGCTGACGTCGTCGCTGCCGAGTTTCTCGGTCAGGAAGACGCTGGGGTAGAGGCCGGTCGTGTGATAGCCGAAGCTGCCGCCGGTGCCGTCGAGCAGCTGCCCGGTATACTGGTATTGTTCAAAGCGCAGACCGGCCATATAGCTGAAGCGCTCGCCCAGGTGCTGGGTGAAGCTGCTGTAGGCGGCATAGGTGCTGTTGGTATAGCTGTAGTTATAGCTGGCGTTGGTATCGACATAATAGCCCTGACCGAAATTGTCCTGGAAATCGTTGTAGCTATGGTTGCTGCTGAGGATTGTTTTTATGCCGGCTTCGAGCTTAGTCTTACCGTCCGGAAAGGGATCGGTGAAGTCGGACTGGAGGGTTAGGGTGTGGGCGCGGCCGAATCCCTGATATTGTTGCAGGTAAGGGCTGCCGAGGGCGCTGTCGCCCTTGCCGAGGTATTGCATATTATATTTGCCGTAGTTGGGACCATGGTAGGTCTCCAGGGCTGCGTCAGTGGACCACTTTTCGTCGCGCCGTTGGAAAGCATGGGTATAGTCGAAGTTGGCGTGGCTGAAAACAAAGCTATTGGTGCTGTAGGAGGTGCGGGCGCTGGTGGAATCGAGGATTCCGTGGTCATCGAAGTAGTTGGTGGTCTGCGTGCCGCTCGTCGGGCGATGGCCGAATCCGATGTTGCCGGAGAGGCTGAAGCTGTTGTGTTTGTCCATATTGAAATCCACTCCGGACCGGACCATCTGGAAGGGGCCGGTCGTCACGGCATGGCCTTGCTGAGTCACCGAGGAATTGGTCGTCAAATCGGTCAGCGTGGTGCTGGTATTGGAGATCTGTCGCCGGTCGCGGGCCATATAGTTCAGCGTGAAGTTCCACCGGTGCTTGTATACGTTCAGGTTGACAAAGCCATTGGTCTCGTGCAGGGAGTTCCATACGCCGGCGACAGAGCCGTTCAGACCGGGTTTGCGGTCCTTCTTCAGCACGATGTTGACGATGCCGTTATTTCCCTGGGCGTCGTATTTTGCGGATGGGTTGGGCATTACCTCGATGCTCTCGATCTGGTCGGCGGGGATCTGGTCGAGGGTCAATGTGGTTTGTTTGCCGTCAAGCAGGATAGTAGGTGATCCGTTGCGCAGACTAACGTTACCTGATGCATCGACCTGCAGCGTGGGCACCTGGCGCAGGGCGTCCTGGGCGGTACCGCCTTTGCTGGCGAGGCTTTGGTCGACGTTGAAGACTTTTTTATCGATCTCGGTCCGGAAGGCGGGTCTTTGCCGGACGACGGTGACGGTCTGCATTTGGGAGGCGGCGGCGGTCAGGCGGATGGCGCCGGCGTTTAAAGGAGTGCCCGATTGGTGTCCGCCGGGGATATTGCGGGAGAAAGGCTGGTAGCCGACGACGCTGATGCTGAGGATATAAGGATCTTCGTCCGGCAGGTTGGACAAGATGAAGGACCCGTCGGGCTTGCTGATGGTCCGGGCGGCGACGGTGGAGTCCTTGCGCAGGATCGTAATGGTGGCGGAGGGGATGGGCTGATTGCCATCCGTCACTTTTCCGGTCAGGACGGACCCGCCGGGGTGTTCCAGGGGGGTCGTAACAGGATGCGGTTTGGGCTGGGCGAAGGTCAGGAGGGGAGAGAGAACCAGCAAAGCGGCAGAGTAGATCAAGTATTTCATGGAGACAAAGCTATTGCTAAATGGGTTTAGCACATGTCTCCGCGGTTACCGCTTGTATAAGTATCTTCGCACTGAACCATTTTCACATGACGATAACAATCGACAATTTTAGGGGCCTATTGGACCGCTTAGGAACGGGTATTCAACTCGTTGCGGTTTCCAAAACCAAGTCTGCGGCCGATATCCTGGAGCTGTATGCGATGGGCCAGCGGGATTTTGGGGAAAATTATGTCCAGGAACTGGTCGAAAAGCAGCGGGAGCTGCCGGCCGATATCCGGTGGCATTTTATCGGGCATTTGCAGACCAATAAGGTAAAATCGCTGATCTCCTTTGTCCACCT